>Ga0157359_1000322_pt1 | contig 16659 bp, 12 predicted proteins | sample AttcapACBM3_FD_111482 | JGI IMG/M metagenome (GOLD analysis project Ga0157359, IMG submission 111482) | Fungus gardens microbial communities from leaf cutter ant in Botucatu, State of São Paulo, Brazil - Atta capiguara ACBM3 | ecosystem: Host-associated > Fungi > Mycelium > Unclassified ...
AGAGAGAATGGAGATTGATATGATCAATGGTCAGAAGTGGAGTATAATTTTGAGAATGTCATAGCTTGCTCACCACAATCCTAAGATTGACTGGAGAACAGAAGAGGTAAAGATACCAAGGTGTCCAGAGAAGTATGAGAAGCAGTGGAAACCAAAGCAGGGAAAGTTAGAATGGCAGAAGCAAAAAGAAGAAGAGAAAAAAGAGGAAGAAGGAAAGAAATGAGAAGAAAAGAAGCAGAAAGAGGAAGAAGAAAAGAAAAAAAAGAAAAAACCAAAGAAGGAGAGGACAATGAAAGTAAAGAAGATGGTAGAAAAATGGGAGATCTGGGATGAGAAGGAGAAAGTAGCAAAATCTGAAGAAGAGGTAATGAAATTAGTATTTCAGAAATTCCACAAGTGGATTCATATCTTTGAAAAGAAAGTGAGTGAGAGAATGCCAATAAAAAAGTTGTGGAACTACATGATAGAGGTGAATGATGAGTTTATACCAAGGAAGGGAAAAGTTTATCTGTTGTTGAGGGAAGAGAGAGGAGATGTACACAAGTTCATTAAAAAACAATTAAGAAAGAGGTATATCAGACCTTTGAAGTCACCTCAAACAGCACTGGTGTTTTTTGTAGAGAAGAACAGTAAGAAAAGAATAGTTCAAGACTATTGATATTTAAATGAGTAGACTATTAAGAATGATTATCCTTTACCCTTAATCTTAGATATTGTAGAGAACATAGGTACCAAGAAAATATTTACAAAGTTGGACTTGCGATGGAGTTATAATAATGTATAAATAAAGAAGAGAAATGAATGGAAGGTAGCATTCACAACTCTGGAAGGGTTGTTTGAACCAACTGTGATGTTTCAAACAATGATAAATGAGATTTTACAGAACTTGATTAACACTAGGGAAGTGGCAAGTTTCATTGATTATATAATTGTGAAAACAGAAAAAGAGGAAGGATATGACAAGGTAGTAAAAGAAGTAGTAAAGAGGTTAGCAGAAAATGACTTATATGTAAAACCAGAAAAATACAAGTGGAAGGTTATGAAAGTAGGGTTCTTGGAAGTGGTTATTGGAACAGAAGGAGTCAAGATAGATGAAGAAAAGATGAAAGAGGTATTGGACTGGCCAACTCTGAAAGGAGTTAAAGATGTACAGAAGTTTTTGGGACTAGTGAATTATTATTGACAGTTCATTAAAGATTTCACAGCAATAGCTAGACATCTACATGACTTGGTGAAGAAGGATTAGAAGTGGGATTGGACAGAAAGACAGAAGAAAGCATTCAAAGAATTGAAGGAGAGATTTACAAAAGAACTGATGTTAGCAGTACCAGAATTAGACAATAAAATGAGGATGGAAGTTGATACATCAGACTATGTGACAGATGGTGTATTATCTATAGAATATGAAGATGGAAAATAGAGACTTGTAGCTTTTCTTTCAAAATCTCTAAATGAGACAGAAAGGAATTATGATGACAGGGGTCAAGTAGAAAAGTGGTTATAATAGGGTACCCCAAGAACTATGCAACACTAGCCCTTGACTGTATACTAAAGAATTTAAAGGGGATGATATCAGCATTAGGAATCAATAGAAGATATAGGAATAATAATATAGAATAAAAAGAATATACAAGTAACATCTGCTTGTGAATGCTTTCCCTAGCTAACACACTCCTAAATAGTGACCCTTACAATGTATAACAAGTTCTTTTGGAAATCTAGTAAATAGATTGCAAAGCTCCTTAAGAGCCTCCAACAACACTATCCATTCCAGGTGATCCACCCCAAAGACACCTCTCAAGTCAAACCTTATAACTGAAGATACCAACTAATACTCACCTCACCAGCCTTTCCCAGACTGATAGAACTCTCTGAAACTCATCCAAAAGTGATAACAGATACTAATGATACTCACTTGATAAAATAGAAGTTAAATTATTTTAAAAATACAAAGAATACAGCTAGAGAATGGAGACTAAGACCATAATATAGCTCTCTGAAGTCTTGAGAGTATAGGTGTTGTGGAAACCACTAGACACAAAGTCCAATAATCACACAAGGCAGCAAAGCTCTCAGTAGGCTATCAATGTGGGAATCACAAGAGAACTTGACAAGGAGTCTCTGCTGAATTGCTACCCTATTTATATAAGTTACACATGGTCTGTGCTACAAATAATTACTCCTGCCCTAATGTCCATGTGTTGTCCATAAGTGCACCATATGTACATTATGAGGTAGCCATGCAGTTAACATGCTCCTTGATGTTATTCATCTAGACTGCTCTAGGCCTATGACCTCACATCATGTGATATGTCATGTGACTTCAGTGTCATGTGACTCTTCATTGTCAATAAAAATTTAAAATAAAAGAAATATAAAATCAAGAAAAATAGATAAAAGAAAAAGAATGTTAGTCCTCACACACATCATAACAATAGGGCTACTTCTTTATCTACAACCTGATCTTGATCTGATGATTGATCTCTACTCATTGAAATCCAGTTTATTCTCCTCTTTTTCACTTCTATAGCCATTCTATCTCATTTCTTTATTCTGAACTCTACCAGGTTCTAATCTAATGTGTTCCTGCCTTATTTGACCATCTGAATGTTCATTACTTAGTGAAGAGCTCCTATGAGTACACACTCTTCATAGCTAGTTATTCATAAATAGTATTCTAGGTTTTCAGAGATCTCTTCTACTTAAGATCTAGTTTGATTAACAGCTATCACACTGCTCCTCAACTGTTGTCATTTAAGAGGACCTAAAGCATCATCTAGGAGTGTAAGTTCTTTTTGCTAATACCTTCAAAAAAATATTATATACTAAAAAACCTTAGAAGATTACTTGTTTTTGTGGAAAAGTATTTTCTGATATAACAACACATAGCCTTTAGGGTAGGCTAAGATTAGTGTAGCATGGACCAGTAGCCTAGCATATATAAGGTAGACACTTTGTACTTGAAACTCTATTAAGTTCTCTTGTGTAAACTCTATACAAGGTTCTTATTACTAAGTCTTGAGCTGTAACAATGAATACAAAAGGATATAGTTAGGAAGGATATTAAAAAAACATGAGTAACATCTACTTATAAACACTTTCCCTTGCTAAACAGTGAATCTTATACTGTGTAACAAGCTTTCTTGGAAAATCTAGTAAATAGATTGTAATTAAGAGTCTCCAATAACACTATCTATTCTAGGTGATGCATCCCAAAGGCATTCCTCAATTTGAACCTTATAACTGAAGATACCGACTAATACTTACCTTACAAGCCTTTTTCAGGCTGCTAGAATTCCAAAACTTGCCCAAAAGTAATAAGAGATACTAACAATGCTCACTCAATAAAATAGTAATTAAACTGTTCAAAAGTGGAGAATTCAGATAGGGGTTCTCCCTTTTACTTCCCTCTACTCATAGCTTATATACTAGTCTAAAAATACAAAGAATTAAAATGGAGAATGGAGACCAAAACCTTCTGATGTCTTGAGAATACATGGTCTTTTTTCCATTTGCAATCTGAAATTGGCCTAATGTTCTTTTTCTGTTCATGAGTTCCAATTCTTTTCTTTTCCAGCATTTCTACTAATCACTTCTACTCATAAGTGCATTTCTGGCTCCTCTATCTTCTAATCAGTTGTTATCCTGCCTTATTCTACTATCTAGATGTTTGTGGCTATATCAATTATGCACTTGAATGCCTGTTTCTTATAGCTAGTCTTTTACAAGTAGATGACATTATTTTCTAGTATAGTTCTAGTGTTCCTATTCCTTTTACAAGTGGGTAACATTGCTTTCTCTATAGTTCTCTAGAGAATAATATTATGGTATATTTCTGTTATTACCAAGTGGCCTCTATATATATACAAGCTGGAGCAGCAGATAGCTAGGTATTTCACAATACTTTGCTAAGTCTGTTCTAATAGACTTTAAGTCCAAAGTCTGGTTTGTTTAATAGCTGCTGCACCATCCTTTAAGCTAGTATCTACTTAAGAGAATCTGAGGCATTATCTAGGAGCATAAAATCTTCTTACTAATGTCATTAAAGAGGTTTTAAATGCTTATAAGTATGTTCTTTCACAAAAAAGCATTTTCTAGTATAACATTGCTAACACAAGAAGATGGTAATAGTCTTAGTTAATTTTCAGAATAAGGCTTTTATTGTCAGAGTCCAAAATAATAATAAACTCTATTTATTTCCATTTCTTTTTCTCAATTTTTTAATTTAATTTAATTTAGATTTAGGGTTAGAGGTTAGTGTGATATTACACATAATTATTACAAATTATCATATATCTGTTATAAGTTATAGTCACATGATCATGTGTCATACAGAAGAATATAGAATGTTCTAGAACAATGATGTCATCTCATATATTAATGGTATGTAATACACATAGCCTTTAAAGTAGGCTAAGATTAGTATAGCTTAAACTAGTAGCCTAGTGTATATTCTTAACTTAATACTTTGAGTTTTGAATTGTAACATTTATAGTATAACTACTAGCTTATATACTAAGTATGGTATTTAGGATAGTTATCTAGAAATGAAGACTACTGAGCAAGTTACTTTGGTTCTAATGATTCTTAAATATCTAGAATGGAGATTTATGGAGTTGTTAAGTGTCTAGTGAGAATGTCTAAGGTAGAATGAAGGATGTAACCCATACTAGAAAATATCAAAGAGTGCAAATAAGAAAGAGTATATTATCTATAGTTTGGAATAAATCAAATTAGATCAAGATATAATACTAGCTAGTATATTGAATTTATTATGAGAGCCTAGTCAAGAACTACTAGACTCTCCTTTTTTTAAAAATTATCTCTAGTAATATAATTGTCCTCATATTTAATTCTTCTTCTCTGCTCTATAATTCTCTGACTTCTACAATATCTTGCTATATGACCAAAACCTCCACAATTGTAATAGTTTCTTCCTCTGTCCACATCTATTACATACTAATCTCTTTTCATTTCTTCTTTCCTTTCTTCTTGTTCTTATAGTGTTGTTTTGCTTGTCTTCTTGGCCAGACCTGGAGTATATTATAACTTAAGACCAAGAGTAAGGTTTAAAAAAAATCTTATATTAAGATTTATATAAGAGAACTTAATAAAGTTCCAAATACAAAGTATCTATCTTATATACACTGGGCTAATAGTCTATGTTACACTAATCCTAGCCTACCCTAAAGAGCATATATTATCCATAAAGTCAACATATGTTAAACATATTATATAATTTTATTATTTCAAAACTTTTTATATCCTTTTATATGATAGGTGATTATGATCATAGTTTTATGTTGTGTAACAGTATGTGACAGTCATGTGTGATGTCACACTAACCCTAACTCTAAGTTCAAATAAAGAAAATAAAAATAAAAAAAGAAATGAGAATAAAACAAAGTCTACTATCTTTAAGTCTAACAGAGTAGAGGTAATTATAGCTTAAACTTTCTTTGGTTGTTTACCATTTCTATTTGTATATTTATTTTTTCCTCTTAGCCTTTCTTTCTTCTTTCTGATCTCCTTTTCTACTCTCTCTCCAGTATCTACCTAAATTAGTAGTATATTCATACTACTATTTAATGCTTCTTAGAGATCTTTCTGTCTTTATCAACTTTCTTCTAATCACTCTATTCATTTCTTTTTTAAATTCTTCAACTAATGCCTGTTCTTTATACTCATTTTCTCTGCTACTTTCCTAAACTCCTATATAGACTTCTCCATCATTCTTAATTCTTATTCAAATTTTTTGAGTTCAGCTACTTTGGCTGATTTATTATCTCCTTCTCCAAATTCTCTTTTTAGTTCTACCAAAAAAATCTTCTACTGATAAACACTTTAAGTCCTCTGATTCCAAATTTTCCAATATGTTTTTCTTCTAAATATCAGCCAATCCCCTCTATATATATGTTAATACCTACTGTATATGCTCTTTGACTGCTATCTTTTCTATTCTCATTCTAATATAAAGTTTACATGCCATCACTAAATCTCTTATCTTACTTGCTTGGCACCTAATTTTGAGCCTTAGATCTACTTTTACTCCTTTCTTTTCTCTTCCTGCTCCTTTAGCCTATATATTACAAATCAAAGACCTTAGAGTGGGTCAATGAAAAGAACCTTGTATTGGGTTAACATAAGAGAACTCGATAGAGAACTCTGTACAGAATTGTCTACCTTATATACAAATACCTAATGGTCCATGTGAGCTATTTCTAGCCTACCCAAAAATGACCATGTGTATGTCTTAAGATCAACATGTATATCACATGTTGTATAATATCATTCTTCCAGAACTTTCTATGTTCTTCTATGTGTCATGTGACTTGTGACCATATCATCTGATGTGACCTTCTGTGTGACAGTGTGATCTTGTCACTTTAACCCTAACCCTAGTTTTAAAAATAGAATAAAGGAAAATAAATCAAAAAGAAAAATAGAAATGAGAAAAGAAATAGAAAAAGTTTAAGTCCACTTCTTGCATTTTTAACACTATACTATTATTAATGCTTGCAATACTGTTATTTTCTCTTCCTGTTGTCTTATTTGAAGTAACTATAAGGAGACTCTCTACTACTACCAAACCCTACAGTGATTTTGCTTCTTAAAAGTTACTCTTTAACCCCACTGGCTTCCATAGTCTCTCTCTTTGACACTACAAAACCCCAATAGAACTCTGTGAACATATCATAGATTTCAACCCTTAAGCCTTTTTCATGTACTTGCTATAGACTTTTTTTTTTCTCTTCTAAAAGTATTTTAGTTATTTCTATTAAAGTCTCTAACTGTCTGGCTATCATCATTCTCCTATTATGTTAGTACTATTCTACTAGATTAGAATGGACTCTCTAATATTCAGAATAGTCACTACCTCCTAAATTTTATATTCTGTTCTTTTAGAACTTTCTAGAGATATATGCTGCTTATACTTATTTATTATGATAATATACTTTCTAAAGTCATGATCTCTACAGAATCACCATAGTCTTTACCTAGTTACCCTAATGGTAACAACTAATCTATTAAGCTATATTAGCTTATATTGTAATAAGAGTGAGTTGATTGATGTTATGACCTTAAGCTTGGCTTAGGTTGCAACTCAGGCAAAGACTTGAGTAAGAATAGAAGGGTTGATCAATTGGTAAAACATAAGGATACAAGAGTGTATCTACAACTATATATACCAAAAGACCAGGAGTTAATCATATGGTTTATATGAGGAATGATATTTTAATCTATGAGGAGACAGAGAGGAAACAATGAGTAAAAGATGAGAAAACAATGCTGACTAATACTTTCTGTGGCATAGTTGATCATTGCATTAAACTCTAAACCCTATGAACATATTAAAATCATACTAAAGACATGAGAAGGTGATTATAACAATTGGTAAGAGTGATGATAGTGGTGGTGGTAGTATAAGAGATAAAGTAGTAATGAAGAGAAACTGTTACAATTTCTATCTCATATTTTATTTTTCTTTTATTTTATTTTAGTTTTCATTTTCATTTTTCTTTATTTTAGACTTAGACAAAGGGTGTGATGTGACATCATGTATAATAGTCACACAAGTCACATGATCATGTGACACATAGAAGATTGTAGAAGGTTTTGGAATAAGTAATATTATATAATAACAACATATTGACCTTATGGAAAGTATATAAACTTTAAGATAAATTAGTTATAGGGTGTGCACAGACCATAGCCTGTAGTATATAAGGTAAACTAATTTGTACTTGGAACTCTATCAAGTTCTCTTGTATTACTCAATACAAGAGTTGTCTTTTGTCTTATTACTTGAACCTGAGTCATAACAATATATATTGGGGTTTGGTTATTTATAGTTTATTTTCATTGTGTTCTCTTCATGTTTCCCTTATGTTCTACTTATGGACATAGTTTATTTTTCTTATAGTCTATAGATATATATAATAGTGATTACAGTTTTGTATCCTTATACTTTACCAGTTGACTATTTCTCTTATTCTTACTTAAGTCTTTGCCTAAGTTGCAATCTAAGTCAAGCATAGAAATGTAATAGAAGACAGTGTTAGTGGACCTTCTTATTCTATCTCACACTGTTTACTAACTATTCAACTAACTACTGACCAAAGAAAACTGTATACAATTTTGATCTAAGAAAGTTGTTTTACTCTAAACAAGGTTTTAATAACACTTGTTATTCTCTTGTATGGACTGATCACAAGTCGACCAACAACACAGAGCTACTACTTGAAAAACAGCTATTCAGCATGTTTACAAAACTTTATATGTTCACAAAGTATTAGTAGGTTTTAGTACAATATAAACAACTAGGCTTTCTCTCCTATCTAGTATATCTTTTATACTTAGGGCCTGGTGATTTTTCTTGACTAAACATAGTATTGCCTTCAATCAAAAATAATGAGAGAGTAAGATAAAGATATAGAGAGAGCTTTATATTAAGCAGTCTCAGAAATTGAAATTAAATTCTAATATTACAACTTAAGACTTAGTGACTAGTTAAAAAGAAACCTTGTACAGAGTTTACATAAGAAAACTCAATAGAGTTCTTGTTACAAACTAGTCTACTTATATACTATAGACTGTTGTTTGTGCACACATTACAATTAACCTATCTTAAAGTCTATATACTTTTTATAAAACCAATATACTATTGTTATACTATATAATATTACTTACTCCATAATCTTCTTCAATCTTCTACAATCTTCTTTGTACCATGTAATTATATGACCTGTGACTATGACAAATGTATAATAATCATACTAATCCTAACTCTAAGTTTCAATAAAGAAAAGAATAAAATAAATAGAGTTTATATTATAGTTATATTAGTATAATGTTCTTCTAGAATCTTCTACATTATTTTTATATCATGTGATGTTGTGACTGTGATATGTGTGACCAAAATGTGACACCACTTATACTTTGTAATTATTGTGAGAATCACATGTAATATTATATTACTATCTCTTAGCCAAGTTTAAAGAAAGTTAGTAATCCTTCTTGATATCTAAGAAAATAAAAATAAAAACACATCTTTAACATTTTTAAGAGAATATTAGATATAGTTAATACTTAGATGACAATTTTCTAAAATAATACAGAATATAGATCAAGTATGGAAATTTATCAATAAAATCCAGAATATGAATGTCAAAGTTAAAAATAGTAGACTTTGTTTTTGTTTTTATTTTTTCTCATTTTCATTTTCTTATTTTGGACTTGAAGTTAGAGGTTAGCATAACATTCATATAATTGTGTCACAAAATATTATATATTAATCACACAATTACATGTTACACCAAATAATGTATAAGATTCCAGAACAATGATGTTATACAGCATGTTAACCTTATGAATAATACATTATTACATCCCAATCTAGCTATATTCATTCTAACTTATGAATAATGCCTTCTTCCTCATCTATATCTCTGACCTCTTCTAGTACAGATTACATCTCTCTATTCTATTTTGGATATTCTCACTAAACCCTTGCCAACTTCATAGACCTTTATTTCTTGGCAGCTCAAATTACTAGTAACTAGAATAGCTTGCATAGCAGTTTCTATACTAGATAACTATTCTAGGTAAAATACTTAGTATATAAACTTATAGTTTACACTATATTAGCCTTATTCTGAAAATTGACCAAAACTAGTACTAATTCCTAATATTAGTAACAACACACCTTGACACCTTCTAGTAGTCTCAACTCTCTAAGTTCATTAAGTCCTCTTCCAAAATATGTGATCTGTGTGACGCATAGAGATACAGTATATAAACTAAAGCCAAAGGTTATTTTAATCTCCATCTTTTACATTCTTGAATAATATATAACTAACTATTTGGACCTCATTGGATCTCAGATAATGAGGTGTGAACTATATCTAACATGCATGGCCTCTAGAGTAAGCTAGATATAATGTTACACAGACTACTAGCTTAGCATATATAAGATAGATACTTTATACTTAGTATTACAGCTCAAGACTTATAGAGTGAAGTTAAGAAAAAAACTTTGTATTAAAATTAATTTAAGAGAACTCAATAGAGTTTTTAAGTACAATGTATCCTACTTATATATACTAGGCTGTTGATCTATGCTATACTAAACCTAGTCTATCCTAAAGAGTATATATATTATATACTATTGGCATATAGTATGATATTATTGTTCCAGAACCTTCTATATTCTTCTGTAAGTGTGACTGTGACATGTGACAGATGTATAAAAGGAAAAATGAAAATAAAATAGAGTATGAATATGATTATAAGAATAAATTTAATATAGATCCAAAATTTGATAAATACAATTATAATTTAGATGATTATAATGATAATGATTTCTATCATGATTTAATCAAATTAAGAAAAAACTTTTATCAAAAGCTTAATTCTAGTATTAGGAAGTGTTTATAAAAATGAGATATTAGTATAGTTCAAAATTTAAATACAAGTTTTGATACAGAATATGTTAATATAGATAAAAATAATAATAAATTACTATCAGTACAATTTGCTTAAGTAGTATAAAATTATGTTAAATTGCTACTAACCTCAAGATATAAATTAAGTAAAATTAATCCAGTTATAAAAGCTGTATATAGAGTAAAAATGACAGCATCATTTGATTATGAAATGTTAGAAAATTTAATAGCTAATTATATTGAAATAATTAGAAATTTTGAATTTGATAACATTGATAAAAAGGTTGAAATTTTAATAGATAATTTGAAAAATCATTCTAATCTAAAATATTTTATCAAAGATGATTGTATAATCTTTAAATTTCCATTAACTCCAGAGTAATTATTAATCAAATATATAAATAATAGCAGTTATTCTATGGAAAATTTATTATTTGATACAATGTCATTATTAATTCAAGATATCATTAAATGTAAAGAATGTTTAGTAGAAATAATTAATTATTATCTAAGTCATTCTAAATCTGAATTAAATACAAATTAGATTAAAAGTTTTAATAACACTATAACTGGATTAGAAATTATAATAAATAATAATAAAACTGATAATAATAATAGTAATATAAAATCTACAAAAATAAAATGTTTGTCTAGAAATTATTTAAAATTAAAAACTGGTGTCAGTTTAAGTGTTAGTTATTATTTTATTTACAACTCTAACACTTGGAACTTTATCAAGTTTTTTTATATAAACTCTATACAAGGTTTTTGACTTATTACTGAGTCTTAAGTTATAATAATTATCACATATCATCCAAACACATCCAATCTATCTGACTTGATTATGGATAATGCTTACTTAAGCTCTACTCCATCCAAAACATCTATGGAAGTGGATATTTTCCTTTTAGTCTATACACTACTTTCAGTATGGATCAACCTGGATTCTTTCCATATCTAATTATTCCATTACTAATCACATAGTCTCTTATAATCTCCATAGAACTCTGGACCTGATTTCCAAAAACTTTAGTATACCCAGAGTAGTTACCATCCAGAGTAGTTATCTATCTCCTCTGATCCTTAGATAATCTTAGTACTAGTATTTAAAACATGTAAATACTCTGTAATTCCTTAGCTTGAAAATAAACTAGTGTAGTGCACTGTTCTGAGTGCCCATGCTCAGAAGTTTGACTTCCTCTATGATTTGCTTTCTGTTATAATTCTCTCCCTAAATATGACTGTTATGACATACAGAGACACAGCATATTTGCTGAAGCCAAAGTTATCCTAGATTTGCATTCACATACATTGGATAATGTTCCCATACTCTTCCAATGTCTTACATAACTTTTCTGCAAATTGTTTCTTCTTCCAGGCATATTTCTTATCTAACAACAATGAAATTTACAAACAATCTTGGCTTCAACTTATATGCTACACTATTATTTGTTGCTTGATTGCAATTTCAAATAATAAGGATGAAGTTTAAGATAATGAATACTAATAGAGATTTGAATGTGTTACTAATGATATCAAAGTTTAGTGCTAAGAACAGTTAATTATCAAACTGAAGATGAAAACATTATGTCTACTAGCTCTTAAATTTTTGGATAATATCTATAACATTTAGATATACTAGTGGAGATAGATGAATGTATAATTAGGTTGATCTGTGATGCAACAAAGATAGAGATTGGATTTGAATAAAAGTAATCTACTTACAGAAATTGATGTGAGTAATCCACCATTGAAGATGATTGTGGAAGACATCAACACCTGAGGTTTGGACATTACATGTTGTGGCAATCACAAGTCAGAGCAACTCAGGGCTAGAACTTCAATAGTAACTTAATATTATATATATGCACACAACCTATCCTAAAGTTCATGTGTCTGCCATAAGAACAATATGTATTTATATGCTCATTATTCCAGCACCTTCTATCTCCTTCCATATCATGCAACCCATCACATGCCATGGTCATGTATTCCCTCCATTGTCAAACTTTCTAAAAATGCTGACTTTTTTAAATGAACTCTGTATCATATTGAAAAGTGTTCTTCAGTTGTGGTAAGTGGAAAAGGACGTATGCAATGTCTAATTAACCTCATTTGCTATCATTGGTTGTAACACCGCACCATCAGATAATTCATAAATACCAGCAAGTATCTAATCTCTATACTGTTACATAAATACTTGGGAAAAACTGAACATGAACCACTCAAAAGTGGTTCCCATATTTATTTCTTCATTTTAACCATATCCGACCCTCAGTGTTACTCAGAAGTCTGAACTTGGCTATTCAAACTAACGTCCGGGGAATGAATAATTTCTTCTCGGTAATCTTGGAAGTGACGTCTGAGACCGTGACTCTCGGTAATGTCAACGCCAACATCGCAAGATTCGAAGCGCTCGAAAAGTGTTGCAGTCTACCACAACATTTGACCGTTGATATCGTTACACATTAGGTTTGGGTGTCAATGCATTTCTTCATGTATGTCATCCAGTTTTGCTAAGTTGGGATTACATTCGTAGCCGTGGCGCATCGGCATGAGGCATTTCTTAAAGGAAATATGCATATGAGTTCCGATACGGACCACTACTTCATGGTAATCCCCAATCACATATTGGGAACTTCAGTTGCTGAGGTCACTAAATGAGGAATGGGCTTCATATGTAGATACAACCTAAGATTCCTTCTGGGTAAGGCACGTGCTGCCGAAACTCTTAATGGACTGTGGGTTATCATGGGATTTAATGACTGAGGTAAGAATATGTAAGCTTGTCTATGCATGACTTTGAGCGCAGAGTTCGGGAAAGTGATTGCACAAGAAATTATGTCCAATCTTCTTAGAATCAATTCCGATCTTGAGGGCACATTGATGGGCGCTCTATAAATGAGCAAGTCTGATTTAGACTAAGATAGGATTCAGGGTCAATGCGCCTGTATGATATGCTAGTAGTGACAGTTGTATAAGCAAGCCAAATTTAACTCCTATAGTCACCATTGATCCTGACATATTCCTGCAAAGGAGACAGTCGACATTCCAGGCAGCAGAAGAGTAGAGAACAGAACACTCACATAGCTGAAATCGCATGTCCAATATGTCGCCTCACCATCGCCGCCCATTCCCAGATCGACGACAATATTGATGTCATCTAAAGTTAGAATTTGCTTTGCCCGATTTTCGTCGACGCTTTCGGGTTCACCATTCACCAGAACAGGAAGGGAAGCGGTGCCGTTTGAGGGAACGAATTCCACTGAAACTCTAGTCGGATCGATGTTAGGTGGTAGTGTCGAGGCTGACGGCGAGGTAAGAGGCACAGAACCGGTTGCTGCAAGAATCCTGCCCCAGCTGGTCATTGCATAGTTGCAGAGATGGTATATTAGTAACTACCACAGTTATTATGACTGTGACGACGTACTTGGCGTCCTCGCCATAGAGTGCTGTTTTTACAAGCGCTGATGTAGAAATTTTAGATGCGATAGCGTGGGCGTCCTTGTATGAGGGAGCACCCTACATGAATACAACCAGATATAAGCAAGTATGTTAGTAAGAGATAGGACACACACCTTGACGTTAACGGCTACAAACTTCGTGGCACCCTCGCCGTCCCGGACAACCAACTGTGCGAGATCTGCCGCGAAATCCGTCAATTCCTTTTTGAAGATTTCAAATGAATCTCTGTCAGTTTCTTCATCAATTTCATGAACACGACCATCCGTAACGTGTGCGGCAGCACCATTTGCGAGGACAACGATTGTGTCATTGGTGGACATATCCCCATCTACACTAATAGAATTGAAACTTCGATCAACAGCGTAAGTGAGGGCATTCTGTAAGCTACGGGGAGAAACAGCTGCATCTGTCATGATACAACCAAGGAGAGTGGCATGAAGCTGTCGAGAGGAAGAGAAGGAAGTCGAGGCTGGACTCATGTCTGGATGGATCATACCCGCTCCTTTGTCCATGCCGGCGATTCGATACTGAACATTGTTGATTGTGAAAATACGAGAACGTAATTTAGGAAAAGTGTCCGTCGTCATCAAGGCCTTGGCTGCGCGTTCCCATGCAGCAAAGTCGGAGCCAAGGGAGTCAGCTGCGCGACGAATGCCCGCGATAATGTTCGAAATCGGTAAACTCTGACCGATCACACCGGTAGACATAACAAGAGCATCGCTTTTCGGCACATTTTCATCTGATGAAGGGAGGAGAGACGAAGTATATTTGACCATAGCCCGTGCGTCTTCAAGGCCTTGTTTACCGGTCACGGCGTTTGCACAGCCGCTGTTGATGACGAGGGCGCGCACCCTGCCAGCATTAGCAGCAAGAACTTGATCGGAGACAAGTACTGGAGCAGCCTTGAAGGCATTGCGAGTAAAACAAGCTGCTGCAGAAGTCGGATGAGAGGATGTTGAGAGAATTACAGCAAGATCAAGAATATCTTTTTTTTTCACCCCGGCATGGATTCCCGTGAGTTTATACCCGACAGGAAAGGAATTGTCAGGCAGAGGCCTATGCAGGTAAGCCTTAGACGGCATGGAGGAGACACAGCGACGAAAGACAAGACCCATGATGATGACTCAAGGAGGAGATTGTATATTATATTGATTGTGCTATTAATTAGCTGGTGCATTCGCAATGTTCCTAGCCTGCTGCCTGTCCTGTACAATACACAACAAACACAGAAGCCAGTAATCTTTCTGCCATCGCTCCGTTACTCCAGAAACCAGGTTGACGGTAGCTGGAGTGCAGCCCTCTGTCTGCGTCGACGGTTGTAGAAATCAAATCAAGGAAAATAGTTCTAACCTCAATTTGCACGTGACTCAGATCTGAGCCAGATCTGGATAGAAATTCCCGAGCTTACGAGTCTTTTAAGCAGTAGTTGTGTCTAGATCTCATTTTTCATGAAGATGAAGCTAATAGTTCTTTTTGGAGATACATCTATTTCCACAACATGTCCACGTTCCCTTTTTCGTTCTTCGCGATAGAACTATAAAACCTGCAATTCCATCCCAGTCACTCACCAGCCTTCGCAACCACTTCAATGGCCATTGAAACTCTCTCTGCCAAATTCACTCGCCAGGAACTCGAGGATAGTGTCCGTATTGTTGTCACCGAGTTCCTCTCTAAGTGCAAACATACTGCGTGCATTCCCTATTCTGCCAATGCTGCCATATTCGAGCGTGAGTGTTGGTCAGAGGCTTATCGTAGAGGCTACGATATGGTGCAGCTCAGCAAGCACCTTCACGTCGGCATTCTAGTTTCCAATGCGGCCTACTTTTACCAATCCGATGAACTCAAACTCTACATCGCCTACTTTACCGCTCTCATGCTTTGTGTCGACGATAGTTACGACCTTCAACCTGATGGTATCATCCATTTTATGGAGCGATACCAACGAGGAGAGCGTCATCCCACTGAAGTTCTCAATAACATTGCAGACCTCCTTGCGGAGACCTCGTCTTTCTTCGATCCTGTGGCTACCAACCTGATCATGTGTTCATCTTTCTCGTTCATGAACGCCATGGTCATTGAACACATTACTTCTGGACAGAAGGTACTGAATTTGATGAACCTGCCCATGCTGGCTTGATTTATAACTTTACATTACAGCTCCCTTCGGAAGCTAAGCGATACCCCGACTATTTACGTCGTTTCTCCGGCCTCTCCAAAGCTTACGCGGTATTCATCTTCCGTCCATCAGTCAATCCTACCCAGTATATCCAAGCCTTGCCAGAACTCGAGGACATCATTAACTACGTCAAGTAAGCCTATTCATATTTAAACGATACCTTGACCAAATTTAACAAATCGCGTACTTGAATAGTGACATTACATCCTTTTACAAGGAGGAACTTGCAGGCGAGAACGAAAACACTATTTCCCTTCTCGCCAAAGTCAATAACAGAACGAAACTGGATCAACTTCGCATGCTGACCGATGAAGTCGTCAAATGTCATGGCGACACGTGCGCTATTCTCAAGGACTGGAAAGAGGCTTACGGCAATTATATGCTTTTCTGGTCTGGTTACGTACCATTTCATACTGCATCGAAAAGGTATCGTCTTTCAGAGCTAGGTATCTGCTGACTTATTCTTTTCCCTTTTCTTGTGGATTTCCTCTGCAACTTCTGATTATTTTGTAGGCTTAAAGTTATACAATAGCTTTGTTATTCACACTCATACCGTGTAACTTGTAACCTGTC
>Ga0157359_1000323_pt1 | contig 16624 bp, 3 predicted proteins | sample AttcapACBM3_FD_111482 | JGI IMG/M metagenome (GOLD analysis project Ga0157359, IMG submission 111482) | Fungus gardens microbial communities from leaf cutter ant in Botucatu, State of São Paulo, Brazil - Atta capiguara ACBM3 | ecosystem: Host-associated > Fungi > Mycelium > Unclassified ...
ATCTCTGTAGATATTTTGATAACTACATTAGTAATACACTAGTAACCATGCTTATCAGTCTCCTACTACTTTCTATTTCTCAACTTTCCATTCTTCTTTTTAAATTACAGTCAAGTAGCACATTGTCACATACTATCTGACATCTACACACTTCCCACCCTCTTTTAGTACAGATCACACTCCATTCCAATTACTCATTCACCCAAGGACTAAATACTGTATCCTTATCAATCCTATGGAGTTCCAAGTGACAACCTTTGCAATATCTGACAACCCAGAGTAGACATAGTGAGAGAGTATTATTAGATTAGCACTTCTGTATTTAAGAATGATAGTTACTATTCTTTAGATGTTGATGTTTTGGAAGAGTCTTAAATAACAAGTGTAGTACAAGTCCAAATTGATTAACAAACTAAAGAATATGACTATGTAACAACCAGACTAAATATAATATTATCTATTGAAGCCAAGGTCAATCATCTATATAGCACTAACTTCTGGTCTCTTAGATTAAATCCCTAAATCTAGCCTTGCACTTCTGTCTTTTATGCTACCTTTACAGATAACCTAGTGAGTGTGAATGGCCTCCTTACATACATTGTTACAACTCAAAGATCTTAGAGTAGATGAATGAATAAAACCTTGTATTAGGATTAACATAAGAGAACTTAATAAAAAACTCTGTATAGGATTGTCTACCTTATAACATTATTCTTCCAGAACCTTTTACCATCTTTCTTTATATTACATAATTGTGTGATAGTATAACTGTGATAGTGACTGATGTGTAACAATTTGTGATGGTAACATATGATATCATGCTAATCCCTAACTCTTGTTCCTAAAAATAGAAAATGAATCAAATATAAAATAAAAAAGAAAAATAAACAAAGTCTAACTTTTGCAACTCTAACACACATAGTAGAAACAATATATGTATTAAAAATCAAGACTGTTATCTGCTGCATCATCTATAAATAAGTGTTTATCTTAATCTATTTCATCTTTGTGTAATATCTACAGACTTTTAGTTAAAATATAAACTATGCTTAATATCTAGATGTTGTAGCAACTATAAGTAACAACTCAAGATAACAACTTAAGTAGTAACTTATAAGTAGCTCACTCTAGTAGAGATTAGAAGAGAAACTTGACAAGAAGTCCTTGCTTTATTACTATACTATTTATACAAGTACATCATGGGCCATGCTAATGTACATATGTTGTTTATGAGTCCATTATGTATATACTATGAGAGTAATATGTACTTTGATATCATTATTCCAGTTTTCTCTACCATATTCTAGATCTATGATATTACATATCTTTTTATTGACCAAAATAAATAAAGAGAGAAAGAAAAAGAAAAATCATCAATAGATTAAAAAAAGAAAATCAAATAAGATATAAGAATCTAAGTATACTATAATACTGGATCTTTATAGACTTTCTGTTATAAACCCACTTCTGAGATATTCAAGGTATTCATTTTATGCTTGTAAATAAAGTCTCTCATTAGTCCTAGATATTTTCTACATCTGTATATAACTCATAACTCATATATAGATCAAGTTTCTGTATTTCATTACCTAGTAACTTGCTATCTAGACTTTAAGTTAATATATTAGATCTCTATAGTATTTTCTTAGCTACAGTTCTAACTATATGTTAGATATGGTTCATACTAGAGGGTAAAAGTTCATAGGGTTGGCTTGGAGTTTGTACCAAGTATGAAAACTTGTACAAAATATATAAAGTTACAGACTTGTTATATACTATCTAACTGCATTTGACATCTACACTCTTTTGTTCTCATTTAGTACAGGTCACATTCTATTCCAATCACCTATGAATCTGAGAACTAAAGTCTCTCTATTCATCATCAATCCTATAGAGCTCCAAATGACAACTCAGAGTATGTATAGTAGTAGTATTGTTAGAAAAGACTTCCTGTATTTAAGAATAATAACTACTATATATAATTTTTTAGTTTGATAATCAACTTGAAATTGTGCTACACTCACTCTAAGTTCACATCCAAACCTTTTTATTTCAAAATATGACCACATAGCAAAGTTAAGCTAGGTATAATGTCTTCCCACTGAAGCTAAGATTGTTTTATCTATATATCATCACTTCTAAGCCACTTCCATCTTTATATTTTATTAAGTCATATCATCTATTATATATTTTATATTATATTAAATCTACCAGTCTTTAAATACAAGTATAACTAAAGAAAAACTTAGATATTTCAAAATACAGCTCTAAGCAGAGATTTTAGTGGTAAAATACTGAAAGGAGAAATTTCCTGAAGATTTGAAGTGTTCTGAAGTGTTCTGTTCTTCCACCCAGCTGCCCTCACTTTTAAGAAATCCTAAGAAAACAAGATAAAGATTTTTGAAGATGATAACTACTCTATATAATAATAGGTTCATTTTAATATGTCATAATTTTGTTTACATAAGCAGTGAATAATGATAACTAAGTAATCAGAAACAGTTTAGAATAGAAAAACTAAATTAGAAGAGAGCTAGAGTACCTAACAAGTGTTTCTAGAGTATTGAAAAACAGATAAGTGGATAATAATAGCAAACAATGGAAGACTACAGAGTATTATAAAAGAGTGGGGAAATATAGAAAAGAAGAGTTAGATAATATATCTAAGCAGTCAAAGATAATTATATGTAGTTCAAAGAGGTCTGAAGTATAAAAAAGCAAATAAGTATAAATGCTAGAAAAGATTACAGAATACAGATTAGCTGAAAAACATAAAAGAGAAAGGTCTTGGAAGAATAAGTTCTCTTATAGTGTATAATTAGTATTTCTTAAATAATAAACTTAGGATTTTTTGAAGATTTGAAGTATCTTGCTCTTTTATTCAGTTACCCCAATAGCAAAACAGAATTTCTATTTCTTTGAGGTCTTAAAACATTCTTGAAGTCTGGTAGTCTCAGATCATCTACTCTTATGTCTTAATCTCTCTCATCTTTTCTTGCTTCCTACCTTATATCAGCTCTAAAACAATCCTAGAACTCTGTTAGCATGAATAAAGTTCTGGGCCTTCTGTAATAATATTTACAGGAAGTAGCTAAGTGCCAGCATATCTTAGAAATTTCAACTAACAATATTTTTGCCAGTTTTGTAAATTAACTCTAGAACTTATACTAGTAGGTATATATCAAAGATGAAAGCGGTAGACTTAATTTATCTTTCTTTTCTTTTATATTTTCTTTTTGATTTATTTTCCATTTTTCTATTTTTAGAACTTAGGGTTAGGCTAAGAGTGACAAGATCATGCAGTCACATCAAATAATATGGTCACAAGTCACGAGATGCAGAGAAAGACATAGAAGGTTCTGGAAGGATGATGTAATGCCAATTATACTAACTCTTATACTGTAGTGGTTAAGTTTAAAAAAGGTCTTCAAACCATAATTCAGAATTAAATTGCTATCCTTCTAGTAGAATACCTTAAAAACATTAATCTGGCTATATATTTTGAGACTACAAGATACATCAATTAAACTCAACAGGCAAATGAGGCTTTTTAGTTAAATTACAAATAACTTGAACAGCACTTTTATATATCCATACTCTTCTAACTTAGGATTTGCCTACTATTCCCAATATTTACTTACATTCTTCTATAACCCCTACATATCCACATTATTTAGTACCAATCCTCTTTCTAAATGTTTCTATGGATATTGATGCTATCCAAAAGCTTTACCTCATATTAAAAATAAAATGTTACTATTGTGGAGATTTGAACTATCTTGTTTGGGAATGCCTAGTGAGAATTGACATAAGGCAGCTAACTGTTGAGTAATAGGAAGAGTTAATAGAAGACCTCAATATACTTAAGAATATCAAAAATCTACAATAGTGTAAGCTAAAAGATATAGATCACTTGGATAATGGATATGAATTATTAAAACAGGATTTTGTATAAAGCAACTAGTAATTTGTGTACTCCAGTCACTGGTAAATAAATTCACTGTATTACCAGTTAAAGAATATAATAAAACTTCTAGTGAATTTCTAGATGTACTTTTTTATCTGTATGTTCATAAAAATTACTCCTCACTTATTAAGTGTTTGAAATGGAAAAAGCAACTTTCTCTATACCCTACCATTAGTTTTCTGAATGTAAAAGGAATATCCTTTTATCTCTGAGTTGAGCTAAATACTATGGATACCTACCTACCAATGATACTTTGCTCTTCTGGACTCTGACACAACTGGAAGTTTTATTAACAGTGAATTTGTCTGGATGCATTGAATCAATATATGGAAGATCTCTCAGCCTATTGTTGTGTTTAATGTTAATGGGACTGCTAATAAAGCAGGTCAAATTCTGAAAGCAGTTAATATAGTATTGTAGTATAAAACACACTTAGAACAGATATTACTTGCAGTTTTCAGTCTAAGCAAACAAGACTTGATACTAGAGTACTTCTAGCTCAAAGATCACAATCTGAAAGTTAACTGGAAGAAAGAAGAAGTAGAGATGACACATTATTCTCCAAAATATAATAGCTGTAAGGACTTATGAAAGACAAGAAGAGTGGAAGAGCACATGATTGCTGTATGTTGAAGTAAACTATTCCCTCAGATCTTGGAAGAGGATGAGAAGCTGGATATGACAATGAAATATGAAAGACTTGGTAGAGAACTGAAAGACAGAGTGTTTCTAACTTACATTCTTTTAGAGAAATCATCTACTGACATCTAAGCTGCAGCCACTACTTTCCAGAGACTCTTTGAGGCCTTCCAAAAAAGTACTGTAGTGGATAAAAGCTCACTTTCACTTTCTAACTATATCCAAGGTTTTGAATCTGTATTTGTAAAGGAAGAATTTGATGTTCTCCCAAAACATTGTTAGTAGCACCATACTATAAAACTTGTTCCTGGCTTGGAACCAAAGTCATTTAAGGTGTACCCTCTCTCATTCATGGAATAGGCAGAGCTTAATACCTCTCTTCCAGAAAATCTCAAAACTGGTTATATCTGTTCTTCTAAGTCACTTATGGCAGCATTTGTTTTTTTTATCAAGAAGAAGAATGGCTCACTCTGACTGGTATAAGACTATCATGTACCCAACTCCATGACAGTCAAGAACTGGTATTCACTTCTGTGTTACAAACTCAAGTCCTTAGCATTGAACAAGTAAATGAACCTTGTATTGGGTTAACATAAGAGAACTCAATAGAGAACTCTGTACATAAACATCTACCTTATATACTAAACTATAATGGTCTATGCTACTACTTCTCTAGCCTACTCTAAAGACTATATGTTTGTCTTAAGGCCAACATGTGTACTACACATTGTTATGATGTCATCTATCTAGAACCTTTTACATCCTTCTTTGTGACCTCATGACTTGTGACCATGTCATCTGATGTGACTGGTATGTGACCACATGATCTTATTATCCTAACCCTAACTCTAGGTTCAAGAAATAGAAAAATAAATCAATATAAAATAAGAAAGAAATATTAAATGAAAAAGCTAGTGTCTAAGCTTCATATTTCTGACATTTTGCTCATTTTGGAATTTATTTCTCAACTTTGAGGAGTCAAGTACTTGACAAAGCTAGATATTTATTGGAGTTTGGATCAAATCCAGAAATGAATGAAAGGCTGTATTCTATACCAACAGAGGTCTTTTTAAGTCTCTTGTGATGTTTTTGGCATGACCAACAATCCAGCAACTTTCTAAATAATGATAAATAATATATTCTGAGATTTGATCATGGAGGAAATTGTTGTTGTGTATCTGGACAACATTCTAATCTTCATCTAAACCCGGGAGAAGTATGTAAGAGTGGTGCAGAGAGTCTTGAAGATCTTAGCTAAACACAAACTCTTTCTCTACCCAGAGAAATGTAAGTTTGAGCAGAAGCAGATAGAGTATCTGAGGTTGGTCATCTCTGAGGACAGAGTTGAGATGAATCTGGTCAAGGTTTCTAGAGTTTGTAAGTAGCCTGTTCCAAAGTCCTAGAGTAATATCCATGTTTTCCTGGGTTTTGTTAACTTTTACTATTGATTTATCCAAGATTTTTTTGCTATAGCCCATCTTCTTTTTGATCTCACTGGATCATCAAGCACTTGGACTTAAGAGAACAAGTGGCAAGAGTCTTTTAATGTCCTGAAAAAGGCAGTTACTTCCACACTTATGCTGATTTTTCTAAATAATGCAAAACTTTTCTGTATAAAAGCAGATGTTCTCTCTCAGCAGTCAGAGACTGATAGAAAATGGCATTTGGTTGCATTTTCCAGCAAGTTCTCATTTTTAGTTAAGTGAAACTGTAAGGAAACTGGCTTTTCCAAGACTTTTCTCTTTTATATTTTTTGGATGATCTGTGTTCCATAATCTTTTCCCACATCTGCACTCATCTGCTCATCTGATTTCCCAAGCTCCAGACCCCTTCAAGCTGCACACTAATATTCCCAACTGTCCAGATATATCATTAAACTTTCTTTTATGCACTTTCTTGCTCTTCTGCAACACTTTGTAGTCTTCCAAAGTCTTCTAGTATCATTTGCACATTCACTTATCTGCTTTCCTGCACTCCAGAAGTACTTACTAAGTATTCCAAAACTGGAATTCTGACACATTAGAATAGATCTGTTATTGTATAAAGTAGTTGTTATCTTCAGGAATCCCCATTTTATTCTCTTAAAATTTCCTAGAGGTAAATGTATAGTTCAGTAATTTCTTGAGCAATAGACTGAGGATTTTCTGGAGTGCTTTGCTCTTTTGCCCAGTTTCCCTAACAGAAACTATAAAATACACAATAAAGATATATTAACAATTATTTATGTATTAGAGAAATGGAGATATTTTTTAGGAAGCAGCAAGTCCAGTTGAAATATAGGCTGACCACAAAAATCTCAAATACTTCATGGCAGCAAAGCTTAATTGTTGTCAAGCCTGATAGTTTTTTACTTGGCTAAGTTTAACTTCTTATTTCATCATATGCCTAAAAGGTTCATAGGAAAGTTGGATATATTGTCCAGATGGTTGGATCATAATACTGAAGCATTGAATAATCAAAACATAGTGCTTCTCTATCCAGAGTTTTTTGAAGTTCATACTATAGAGAGTTTTGCTCTAGAAGGTGAAGAACACAATATTCTTAGAGATATCTTTCATGGAAACTAGAATGGGAGACAAGAAGAAACAGTGGCTGAGATAGCCAGAGAGCTCCAATACTTATATGTGAAGTCCTTGTACTTTTCTAAGTAGTCAGAGATAAACAGTCTACTTCTTTTACAAGATAAGATATATGTTCTACAAATCTCTGATCTTAGACATTGTATTGTCTCTCTGTACTATGACATCAAAGTAGCAGGATATACTAGATAATAGAAGATACTAGATCTTGTTTCATAGAATTATTGGTAGTCTCAGGTGTCATGGTATATTGGCCAGTATATAGATATTTGTAATCTTTATCTTTGGACTAAGCTTATACAATATCTCCCAATTAGTAAACTTTATCTGCTATCAGTCCTAGACTCCTAGTAGGATTCCCTGAATATTTATCTTATGGTGGAACTTTCTAAGTCCTCCAGACATAATGTAGTAATGACAGTTGTGGACTTAGTGTTAAAATGAGCTCATTTTATTCTAACACATACTTGTCAAGAACGAAGAAAGTGGACTTAACATTTTTCTATTTTCTTTTCAATTTATTCTATTTTTAAAACTAGGGTTAGAGTTAGAGTGACAAGATCACGCTGTCACACAGCAGGTCACATCAGATGACATGATCACAAGTCACATGATGCATGGAAGGATGTAGAAGGTTCTGGAAGGATAACGTTATATAACATATAATACACATGGTCATTTAGGATAGGCTAGAAATAGCTTGCACAGACCATTAGATATTTGTATATAAGGTAGACAATCCTGTACAGAGTTCTCTATCAAGTTCTCTTATGTTAACCCAATATAAGGTTCATTCTCTTAACCAACTCTAAGATTTTGAGTTTGTAACAATACTACTGTCACAGAAAAAGAAGTAGTATAACTTTTCTTGTATAATATCTGGAAACTACATGGTCTTGGATAGAGGTTCACAGTTTGTAGCCCTTTTTAACCAGAAATTCTATAGGCTACTTGAAATTAAGGCAGTAACTTTCACAACATAGTATTCACAGTCAGATAAGTAAACCAAACATGTAAACTAGAAGTTAGACCAATATCTCAGGCTTTTCATTAATGAACAGCAAAGTGACTGGTATGATCTGTTACCATTGGTAGAGTTTCAACACAACAACTATGTATACTATAGTGTGCTTAGACACTAACATTTTTCTTGATTTAATATTTTTTTCTTTTGATTTCATTTTTATTTGATGATGAAGAGGCATGTGACTGTGGTCACATGACATGTCACATAATGTGAGGTCATAGGCCTAGACTCTAGAAGAAGAGGCTAGAAGAATGATGTCAAAGTGTATGTTAACAATACATTTATCTCATGGTATATACATAGTATACTTATGGACAATGTATGGACATTAGAACAAGGTTGTTCTCTTGTAATCCTCATGAGATACTATGCCTATAAGTTTACTTAGTGCACTATTGGTTGTTCTTAGACTAGTGGTTGCCACAACAATGTGTATTTTGCCACTTAACAAATCTTCTTTTTCCTTGATATAGGTTGTTTTTAATAGATAGGCTTTGAGTTATACCAATAGCCATTGAGACTGGAATTGGTCTCAGAGTTTTTTGAACAAATGAAATCCATACTTGAAGAGGCAAAGACAGCATTTTGGAAATCTCAGAATAACATAGTCTTATACTACAATTGATACCAAATCTCTACTCTTATTTTCCAACTAGATAACAAGGTATACCTGGATGTATCTAACATTCACACAACACATTCCTCAGCCAAGTTGTCATACTAATATTTAGGTTTCTTTGAAGAACTTCCTCTCTGATAGCAAATTTTACAACATAAGTCCAAGAGTTTGGTTTTAAAAAAAAACTAATATTGTTGGGCACAAAAGGACTTGGTAAGATTCTTAGTACAGGATTGTTGTTATGGAATGCTTTAGACACTAACATTTTTCTTTTCCTTTTATCTATTTTCCTTGATTTTATATTTCTTTTCTTTTAAATTTCTTTTTCTTTTTTATTGACAATGAAGAGGCATATGACATTGCAGTCATATGACAGGTCACATGATATGACATCATAGGCCTAGAACATGGTAGAAGGATCTAGAAGATGATATTAGAGTACATAGATGCAACATGGTGGCCTTGAGTAAGACATGAGGCAGACATGAGGTAGTAATACAGACTAACATGTAACAGTATAAATAAGACTTGAATTTAGCAGAGGCTTCTTGTCAAGTTCTCTTGTGCTTTTCTCCACTTGATTGCTTAACTGAGAGCTTTACTGCTTGTGTTATCATTGGACTTTGTGTCTAGTGGTTGCTACAACAATTGTCTACTTTATATATCTCTGGTGCATAGTCTGTACACACCTATATCTAGCCTACTCTAAATGTTATAAGTCTATGTAAATAAAGTCATACTATCTTTTAGGTTATATAATACTATTCTTCTATAACATCACATGATGTTGTGACAGTGACAGTGACATAAGTATCTCACATGACAATTGTCACACCTTGTTATGATACCTTGTTCCTTCTATTTTTATTAGAAAGACTTTATATGAGAAACTAGAATGGAGAAAGAACAAGCCCACTATCTTAGCTTCTGACAGCAAAGATTTCATCTGGTATTCAATGTTGTGAAGCTGATAGCTACCCCTGAAAATATAATTTTAGGATAGAAGATAACAGTAGTTTTTACTTCTGTCATTGTAAATAGCAAGAAAGAATAGAAAGTAGAGGAGATATTAAATAGTCAATAGTACTGGAAATGACTGTAGTATCTGATCAAGTAAAAGAAATTTAGCTTGGAGAACAATTCTTAGAAAGATGTTTCTGAGATTTCAGCTTCAAATCAAGTTGTAGAATTTCATCTTAAGTATCCAGGTACACCAAGATATATCTGTCACATGGACTTTGAAGTAATTTTCAAGCCTCTTATCATTGTTTCAAGTCACAACAATCTTGGAAAGAGATAAATGTAAGAGGACTTGCTCTTTTAAGATTTTTCTCTTTTGTGTTTTTTAGCTGATCTACATTCCATAACCTTTTCTAGCATCTACACTCATCTACTTTTCCACTTTTCTGCACTCTGGACCCTTTTAAGCTGTATGCAAATATCTCTGACTCCCTGGATATATCATCTAACTTTTTTCTGTATTCTCCCACTTTTCTATAATGTTTTATAGTCTTCTATAGTTTGCTACTATTATCTACTCATTTGCTTTCCTATATTCTAGAAGTACTTGCTAGGCACTCTGACTCTCTTCTAATTTAGTCTTTCTATTCTAAACGGTTTCTGATTACTTAAGTATCATCATTTTCTACTTATATAAACAGAATTCTGACATATTAAAATGGACCTGTTATTATATAAAGTAGTTATTACCTTCAGAAATTCTTATTCTGTTTTCTTAGGATTTTCTAGAAATGAGTGTATAGTTAGTGTTTCTTAGACAATAAACTTAGGATTTTCTGGAGATTTGAAGTGCTCTGTTCTTTCACTCAATCATCCTAACATTTACTATTTCACCTTTTTATTTGAATTGTGTCTGATTATAAGAGCATTATCATTCTAGGCCTAACTAAGGATAATCTAGTAGATTGTAATAGACTCTCAGTGTCAGATGTAGTTTACACTGGGGGTGAAAGTCTGCAAGATTGGCTCAGAGATGTGTAGACTTGTTGAGTAACCTTAGCTTCAGCTTATGTACTGTGCCATCTGTCTGCCATGTGGTTACAACTTCAGATAGGAGGGAAAGTCCAAGGTAGAAGTGAGTACTGATTAGTGTGTTGCCGTTAAATACCAGAGATTGAGTTCAATAAGAGTATTTTCATTAATTATCAGACTATTACAAATAAGCCACTCACTGGTTGTAATACTTGAACTTAGTGATGTTTCAGAGGTTCAGTATAAGGAGATAATGATAATAGGTGATAAGTTGTATCAACAGGAATAATTGATGTAAAATGATATTGTTAAGTCTGAGGTCTAATCCTTAGACATAGAAGTATATATACAAAAGAGTGATGGTCTGTGCGCAAGCTGTTGCCATCACATGATCAAAACCTGTACCTGATAGGAGCTATCATCTGTCATAGCAGCTGTCAGGCTAATTTTAAAAGGTAACTAATTATGTCATTACATTGATATACTTGTATCTCTACCAATACTTATTACTTTGAGACACATCATATATTGTTGTAAACAGATTGATGAGCACTTTCCAACACAAGTTTAATTGTGCGAATATATTCAGCCATTCATGAGATATTAGCAGACAAAGCTTTTATAGCTACTGATAGCCTAATATCTCAGTCATTTGTTGTTGCTTTTGTACATCCCACATATGTGTAGATAGCCCTCATTTGGGGTTTTCCAGTGCAACTTAGTTTGTGAAAATAGGCTGGTTGTAGAGATACAAGCTGAATGAAATTTGTGACACAGACTAGCAAATTACAGTGTAACTATTAGTCTTATATACAAGTAGATAATATAGGAGATGCTTGGGGTTTCAGTAGTATAGCCTCTATCACCCTGAGTAGAGGTTTTAGTGATGAGACACTGACAGGAGTATGACTCTGCTATGGGAGACCAAGTAAAATAGGAGTATCCCTATTATAAAAGACAGAATATCTGGATAGTTGCATCACTGCCACATGAATGTGTTGTAAGAAAGGTAGCCACTATAGAAGATAGGCTTGTATAGTAGATGTTGAGAAGACAGTATCACTACAGAGATGTATACTCAAGATGGGTAGACTTGGCATATAATATTCAGGATATATAAGATAGTAGTTATCTTTAGATTTCTTAAAGTCTTGAGTGTGTCATATATCTATCTAAATATATCTGATTTATCTGACTCTTTCACAGATAATACTTATCTAACATCCAATCTGCTCAAAACATTTGTAAAAGTATATATATTTCTTCTGGTTTATACATACTCTTTGTCAAGATCACAAGAAGTAGACTTCATTTATTTTATTTTTCTTTGGATTCACTTTTCATTTTTCTATTTGTAGAATGGTTAGGGTTAGGGTCAGAAGTGATCTGTCACACTGTCACATTAGTCACAATCTGATGGTGTGGTCACAACATTGGTCACAAGGCTTGGGAGAATAAAGTAGAAGGTTTTAGAACAAATGATGTTATACAACATGGATACCACATGTTGACCTCATGTTCTATACATGGTTATTTAGGGTAGGGTGCACAGTAGTGAGCATGGACCATTGGTAGTAGTATAAAAGGTAGACCAGTTTGTAAAGGGATCTCTATTGAGTTCTCTTGTGTTACTCAATACAAGAGTTGTTCTTCTGTTCTACTCTAAGGACTTGAGACCATAACACTCTTCTAGTATGAATTAATCTAGTTCTACTTCATGTTTGATCACTTTATAACTGATCACATAACTTTCTCATGATCTCTATAAAATTCCAGACTCTATTCCAAGAACTTAAGTATATCTAGAGTAGTTACCTTTTTTCTCCAATTCTTGGATATAGTTTTAGTTACTAAGTACTAGTATTTAAAACATATAGGTACTCTGTAGTTTCTCACCTTGAAAATCAACTAGTGTAGTGCACTCTCCTGGATGCCTATGCTTGAGATCTTAACTTCCTTATGTTTTGCTTTCTATCAATACTCTCTCTTAAAATATAACTACTATAATATATAGAAGCATAGTATATTTACTAAAGCCAAGGTTATCTATAATTCACATCCACACATCATAGATAATGTTTCCACACTTCATCCAACCTCTTCCATAATTTTTCCACAGATTTTTTCTCTTTCAGGTATGTTTCTTATCTATCAGAATATCATAATTCACTAAAGTAGACTTAGTTATTTTAGCTGTTTCTCTTTTATTTTAGCTTTTCTCTTTATTTTTATCAGAGTATGAATCATATCTAGAATGTTAGAGTTGAGTACAGTAGACTTCATTATTTTCTCTTATTTTCTTTTTCTTTTTTCTTTTTCTTATTTTTATTTCTTTATTTTGTGACTTAGAATAGGGTTTAGTTATTATGTCACAACTGTTACATATCCATAACATATATCACTGTCACAGGTCACATAATCATATAACATAAAAAGAATGTAAAAGATTCTAGAATAATAATGCTATACAACATAATTACTATATATTGATTTTATTGTAATGGATGGTCTTTAGGGTAGGTTAGATATAGTTGCACACAGACTATTGGTCTAGTATATATAAAAATAAATAATTTGTACTAAAAACTCTATCAAGTTCTCTTATGCTAATCTAATATAAGGTTTATCTTTCATTCTTATACTTGAGCTTAAGTTATAACTTGAGACTACTTAGTGACCCATTAACTTTTTATGTTAGCAGTTTTCACAATAGTAGAATTCAGCTCTCCTCAGAAACACTGTATTATATAGTCTTCTTACTCTTACTCTTTATTCATCCTCAATGTACAACTAGTGTAATCAATTATTATAAACTTTATATAACCAGACTCCAGACTTAAGGAATAGATAGCAATCACTAGAAGACTGTTATAGATAGTGTTGACTAAGCTCAAGCCAATACCTAGATATATTCATTGTTTAAGTGGATGGTATTATGTTAGTGTACTTGTTATATTTTGAGTAGAAGTCTTGTACTAAGGCAGTAGTTAGTTAGTAGGGTAGTAGACAGGTATTTAGTAAACAGTATGAGGTTAGATAAGAGGAATACTGGTTAGCTCTTATAGAGAAAATTGCTGAAAAACTTTGGATGTTGATGATATGGAGATAGAAATATATAATAGGCAAACTTAAGCCCTAAATTAGAAAGATTGTTAGAAGAGTTGAGACAAAAGAAGGAAGTGATGAGATTGATATAGCAAATATTGAAAAATGCAGAAATAATCAAAGAAATATGAGAAAAGTTGGAAAGACAGAAAAAGATTAAGAAAGACAAAAGAGAGTAAAAAAGAATAAAAAGAGAGTGTGAGTGTGAAGAGCTAGAAGAGAAGAAGAGAAGAACAAGAGAAGAAGCAAAAGAGAAGAAAAGAGTAGAAGACAAGTAGAAAAGAATTAAGAAGATAAGGGTTAGAAAGAAAAGAGAAGTAGAAAGAGAATGGAGATGACAAGAGAAGTATAAGAGATGAAAAGAAGAGATAGGGAAAGAGTAATGTAGGAGAGAAAATGTTTTTATTATAGAGGGCTTGGGTATATGGCCCATAACTGTAGAAATGGAAGGGATATTGAGAAGAACAGAAAAGCAGAGATTGAGAGACTAGAATATCAGCCCTCAAGTAATAAATTCAAAGTTTTGACAAGTAGGGTGATAAAGACAGAAATTCTTAATAAAAAGAAGGAAAAAAAGAAAAGTTGAGAGAAGTAACAGTTAATGTTAAGATAACTGAGCAAAGTCTGCACAGTTACATAGAGTTTGCAATCTTCAGAGAAACCTAAGATTATATTACAGCAACTAACAACCAAGTATTATCTATCTATAAGGAAATCTAAGAGAATAGAATGAGATTTTCTAAAGGTGGCTAATATCCTAAATATCCCTACTGTTCATTATAATCCAGCAGAACAATGCTGAGGTAATATCAGAATGATGATATATAAATAGTTAGAAACTCAGGTTGAAATATCTAGAATATTATCTAAAAAGGCAGGGTATAGTTGGGACAATAAAAGGTAGTGAATCAGTGGTCTAGGATGTCTTTTGAGAGCATAGGATATGACTGCAAAGTTTGAGTTTTATAGTAGTAAAGTCTACAAATCCAGTAATAGAATTTAAAAGTGTAGAGTTGTAGTAAAGTCTGAAGTGAGGGCTATAAGGTTTAGAGAAGTAGTTATGGCTGTAGAATAGTCTGCAGTATTTACAGTTGAGGGAGCTTACTTATCTAGGCATAGTGAAAAGTCAGGTTCTCTGATACAATTCTAGACTACCAGACCAACCAATATTTTAAAATCCTAAAGAAAGATTCTGTTCTACTATTAGAGCAACTAAGCAAAGTCTGCAAGGTATATAAAGTTTATAATCCTCAAGAGAAACCTAATATATATTATCTATGCAGAAAACAAAAGAGAGTATATATTTAGAAGAAATCTAGGAAGATAGAATAAGGTTTTTTAAAGATAATAGCTATTATAAATATTCTACAGGCTATTTTAATCTAGTAAAACAATACTGAGGTAATTAGAGAATAATAGCAACCAAATGGTTAAGAACTCTAATAGAAATATCTGAAAAATTACCTATTGTAGCAACTAATACTGTGAGAGTAAAGATACATACAAACTTAAAGCAGGACTGGTGTTACAACTTAAGATTAGGAGTTTATACATCTGGTGCATAGTCTGTGTGTACTTTATATCTAGTTTATCCTAAATATTATAAGTTATGTAGATAAAAGTCATCATTAATTATGATATATGACATTATTCTTCTAACATATCACATAATGTTGTGACCAACTTGTGACATTTGTGACAGTCATATGTAACATCACATTATCCCCTTTCACTAAGTCTAAAATAAAAAATAAAAATAAAAAAAGAAATAAAAGATACTTAAATAATAGAAGAAAAATAAAAAAGAAACAATTTCACCATTCTTGAATTTAATGACTAGTATATCTCTGCCATTCTTATATTAAAATTTACAGGAAAAACTCAATAGAGAACCTCTTATTATATATAGTAATATATATATATACTAGTTTATGCTCTATAATTTATTACCTACCCTCAAGTTCATATATTATTTATAAGTCTACCATATCCACAAGATAGACATATGTTCTCTAATATTATTGTACTAGAATCTTTAGACTTATGTGTTGTAGCAACCACTTGCCAGAATGGCACCTGTGATATACTAACTTCAGCAAAGCTCTCAGTAGACTATCTAGTAGTGGGGATTACAAAAGAACTCGACAAGGAGCCCTCACTACATTGTTACCCTATTTATATAAGTTACAAGTAGTCCATACTACAATAATGTATCTACCTCATGTCTACTCTGCAGTGACTGTGCAAGACTGTGCATCCTGCCCTAACATCCATATGTCCTACATGTAGTAGTAATATGATGTACATACTTTCTGATGTTATTGTCTAGGCTCTTTTAGCCTTGTAGACTCTTCTAGACCTATAGACCCTTCTAGACTGCTCTAGGCCTATCATCTCATATGACTTCCAGGTCATGTGCCCTTTTTGTCAAGTTCACAAATGGTGGACTTAGCTTTTCTATTTCACTCTTTATTTTTATTTTCATTTCTGTTTTATTTTTTTATTTTTCTATTTTTAGAACAACTAGGGTTAGGGTGGATCGGTCACGCTGTCACATCAGTCACAACCTGATGGCATAGTCACAAGACTGATCACGAGACTTGGGAGAATTTAGTAGAAGATTTGAGAATAGATGACGTTATACAACATAAACACCACATGTTGACCTCATGGACTACACATGGTTGTTTAGGGTA
>Ga0157359_1000325_pt1 | contig 16614 bp, 18 predicted proteins | sample AttcapACBM3_FD_111482 | JGI IMG/M metagenome (GOLD analysis project Ga0157359, IMG submission 111482) | Fungus gardens microbial communities from leaf cutter ant in Botucatu, State of São Paulo, Brazil - Atta capiguara ACBM3 | ecosystem: Host-associated > Fungi > Mycelium > Unclassified ...
ATTTAATGATATATCCAAATGGTTGGAAATATTAGTATGCAGCTTGAAGGGGTCCAAAGTATGGAAAATTAGATGAGTGAATGAGTACAAATATGGAAACAAATCACAGAACATGGATTAGCTAAAAAATGCAAAAGAGAAAAGTCTTGAAAGAGCTAGTTCTCTTATAGTGCACATAGACTTTAGAGTAGATTAGTTATAGTATGCACACAGACTACAATCTATAGTATATAAGATAAGATAGTTTGTACTTAGAATTCTATTGAGTTCTCTTGTATTACTCAATACAAGAATGTAATTTCATTTTCTCTTTGAGACTTAAGCCATAATAAATGATATCATATAGCATGTTAACTATATGTTGACCTTATGGATAACACATAGTCTTTAGGGTAAATTAGATAAGATCCTGTACAGACTAACTAGCTAGTATATATAAGATAGACACTTTTTACTTGAAACTCTATTAAGTTTTCTTGTGTTAACCCAATACAAGGTTTCTTTCTTATCTTAAATACTTTGAGGTTTAAATTATAACACAAAACACATATACTGGTAGTCACTCTATACAAAATTCTCATTAACTAGATTCTTACTAAAATCTTCAAGCTTTACAGGTTCTAACTACTATATTATTTCAATATTTTGTTTTTTAATATATTCAAGTTTTCTATCAGTTTCTCCTGTTGCTCAACAGTTAATTACTGGATATCTAGTCTGGCTGAACAATCACAGACTATTATCATACATCAAGTCCAACCATTCTGAAAACTGTCCTCCATGACAGTAGTGTCTTCTTTAATTCTAGTGCAAAGCCTATCTTCTATAATGGCTATATTTCCTGCAATATGTCTCCACAGCAGTGATACAATAATTCTGTGATCTTCAAGTGCTCAGTCTTCCATAATGGAGATACTTCTATTGAACTTGATTTTCAATAGCAAAATTCCCCTATTTTGATCTCTTTTAGTGTTTCATTACTAAAACTTTGCCTAGTGTTGTACTCTGAAACCTCCAAGCATCTTCTATTTACCTTCCTTGTATATAAAACTAGTAGTTACATATAATTCACTAGTCTGATAATCAAATATTCAAGTAAACTCAATCTCTAGTCTTCAATAGAAACATACTATTATCAGTATTCATCTCCTTTGAACTTTGTTCCATTTTTCAAAGTTGTGACTATATTGCAAACAGACAGCACAGCACCTAAGCTGAAGCCAAGGTCATTCTAGAAAGTCTATATCACTGAGCTCATTGTATAGAGTTTTCATACTTTATATATTTCCAAGCCAACTCTGCAGACTTTTGTTTTCTAATGTAAACTATATCCAACAAGTATATAGTTTGGATCTTTATAATGGTAAAAACTTCTGGTTGACACAGAATATGATTTTTGAGTGATGTAAATATTTATAATACTAGAAGAAAGTACTAGTAGTGGTTAGTATAGAAATGCTAATGTAATAAGAAATAGCTAATGAGAAATAGGAATAACAGAAGAATCTCATAGTGCTTATAGTTGAAAGACAAAATAATAGTGGTCAACTGAGTTGACTAGAATATCTTATTAACTTGTCTAACTTGATCTATTCTCCATACACCCTTAAACAGAAATTTAGAACCAGATTGTAATCTTACTAGTGAAGAGACCCAAAAATACAGATCTTTTGGCATGGTTTAGTGTCTATAGTAGAACTTGACTACTATAGTGCAGAGATTAGTATAGTTAACTTTAGAGATTAAGATTTGAAACTCATCTAGATAATCCTTTACAGCTCAGCTTTCTTGGTTGTATATTATTCCCTCTAATTTTTTAACAGCTTTAATAGGGATACTAATTGGAAAAAAGTATTTATAGAAGAGCTACTCAAATTCAGGCTATGTAGTGATAGATAATGCACTAGTAGTGGATTTTTCATGAAAAAGACTCTCAGACTACTTGAAGGCTCAGCTACTTCTAAAAAATAAAAGAGCTCAGAAAACCTTATATTGGTTACAAGAAAACTAGTCTATCAATAGCCAGACATATAAAGAATAGGAGCTTAAGAAAGCCTGTCCTGTTTGTTAATTACTGCTGAAGTTTAGTAAGGATAATATCAGAGTTAAAAATAGTAGACTTATTTATCTTCACTTCTTTTCTCATTTTATTTTTTCTTTTCCATTTATTTTCTTATTTTTGAGACTTAGGGTTAAGAGTTAGTGTGACTGTCACATGTCACAGTCACATGATCACATTGACAGGATCAAGCAAAAAATAGGTTATATTGTGACATAACAAGAACTATGCAACACTAGCCCTTAATTGTATACTAAAGAATTCAAATGGAATGATATTAGTATCAGAAATTGATAGAAGGTATAGAAACAATGATATAGAATAAGATTAGAACACATAAAACCCTTAAAAGAGCTTTCATAAATGTAAAAGAATGAAGTTGGAAAGAATATTAAAAGAAATATACAAGTAACATCTACTTGTGAATGCTTTCCCTTGCTAACACACTCTTAAACAGTGAACCTTACACTATGTAACAAGTTCTTTTGGAAAATCTAATAAATAGACTGCAAAGCTCATTAAGAGCCTCTAACAACACTATCTATTTCAGATAATATACTCTGAAGTTGAATCTTATAACTGAAGATACTGAATGATACTTACCTCACTAGCTCTTTCTAGGCTGCTAGAATTAAAACTTGTCTGAAAGTAATAACAGGTACTGGTAACACTCACTTAATAAAATAAAGGTTAAAACTGCTCTTGAGTGGGGGAATTTGGATAGAAGTCCTCTTTGTTACTCTTCTCTACTTATGGCTTATGTATTAGTCTAAATCTACAGAGAATGGTACTAGAAAATGGAGACTAAAACCATAAGAAAGCTTTCTAAGGTCTTGAAAGTACATGATCATCTTTTTATTTGCAATATAAAATCAGCATAATACTCTATTTTCTACTCATGAGTATGAATCCTTTCTTTTTCTAGCATTTCTACTAGTTGTTTCTACTCAAGAGTGCATTCCTGACTCTTCTAGCTTCCAATCAGTTGTGATCCTACTATTCAAATATTTATAACTATGTCAATTGTGTTCTTGAGTGCCCTTTTCTTATAGCTAGTCTTTCTTGAGTGAATGACATCACTTTCTAGTATGGTTTTAGTATTCTTATCCTGTTCATGAGTAGGTAACATCAATTTCCCTATAATTCTAGTATTTCTATTTCTTTAGCAAGTGGGCAATATAAATTTCTCTATAGTTCTCTAGAGAACAATATTATGGCATCTTTCTGTTATTACCAAGTAGTCCCTGTGCATATACAAGCTGGAGCAGTAAATAGCTAGACATTTCACAATACTCTGCTAGGTCTGTTCTAATAGACTTCAAGTCTGAAGTCTGGTTTGTTAAACAGCTACCACACTATCTCTTTATATTATATTCTTAAAAACATTATGAGAGTATGTACTTTTGCAAAAAAAAACATTTTCCAGCATAACAACATATTACACAACATGTCAACAGGATATAATACACATATCTTTTAGAGCAGACTAGATTTAGTGTAGCATGGACTATAAGCCAAGTGTATATAAGATAGATACTTTGTACTCAGAACTCTATCAAGTTCTCTTATGTAAACTCTATACAAGGTTCTTTTGTTAACTTAACTCTGAGTCCTCAATCATAATATTAGAACTTGATACTTCTTCTTGAAACTACCCAACTTAGGGCCTTCTCTACATTCTTTCTTTACTCTATCATTATTCTTGACTAGGAGCAATACCACTCTTCAGTCAAGAAGAATAGTCAGACCCTAGGTTCAAGAGGTATATTAGCTAGATAGAAGAAGCCTAGTTATTCATATTGCATTAAAGCCCACTGACACTTTGTGAACATATTATCTTGTGTAGACATAGTAGTTAGTATTTTTCTAGTAGCTTTATGCTGTAGTGTCTCTTTGTAACCTGTCTATACAAGAGAATAATAATGTCTCTTCAGATGCTATTTAGTATAGAATGTCTTTCTTAAGATAAAATAGTTTACAATTTTTTAGAGTAGTAGTCAGTTGTTTAAGTAGTTAGTAGACAGTGTGAGATAGGACTTGAAAAGAGCCCACTAGTACTTACAGAGATAGAGTACAGTTCAGGGTCTGAGTTTGAAGGAGAAGCCAGTACTAGCTCTACCCTACCTCTTTATACATTATCATCATTTACATCTCTACTGCACTTATCATCACCAACACCAATTGATTCTCTTCTCTTTTATTTCAACAATTTGATTCAATATAACTCAAACAATTATAAACAAGTTATTAGATAGTACTAGGAGCAGTTGACAGCCATATAGGTACAAATACAAGCACTAATAGTAGGAGAATTAGGAGAAGAAACAGTAGCAGTAATCTCCAGACTTAATACTGGATCAAACATAGAAGTGGCCAAGCTACAAATATTTAATAGAACTATAACCAAGAATTCTAGGTTTCTGATAGCATATAGGTTGTATATTAGGATGAAGATAAGAAAGGTATTGGTGAAGAAACAGGTATAGTAGGTTTTGTTATATATATAGCAAGGGTTAGCAAATGTGTGAAAAGAGAAATTTAAAGAAAGAATTTAGAGAAGAAGATAATGAAACAGTAAAGATAGCTGAATTAAAGAAGATAAAATAGTAGAGCAATATGATAAAAGAATTTGTTCAAGAATTTAGAAAAGCAGTAAGAGTAAGTGGATATAAGAGACAACTATTGATGGAGAAATTTAAGAGAAATATGAATGGGGTTATTTAGCAAAAACTAATAAAATCAGAATATCATCCAGAAAAATAGAGCAGTAGTATGAGTAGGCAACAAATTTGGATAGGCATTGGAGATAGAATAGAAGGGAAGAAAAGAGATTGAGAGAATCCCAAGTTTAGCCAAGATAGCAAGAGATACAGCAGGTGCTGGCAGGGTTTGCTCTAGTAAAAGGAGTAAAAAAAACAAATGTAGTTGTGGTGTACCTGTAACAGTAGGCAGAATTCATGCCTAGACACAATACATATACCATAAATATAGATAAAGAAAGGAATTGCTATAGTTGTAGAAGTTTTGGTCATATTGCAAGAAACTGTAGAGATTGGGGAATAGTAGAACAAAGAAGGAGGTTAAAGTATAAGAACAATTCAAACAATAGGAATAGTAATTTAAATGGGAAATAAAATCTAATGGTTCTTGATTAGGTTCTAGTACAGATAGATTTGCAATGCTCTTTAGAATAATAGACAATAAATCCTGCTGTAACCTGGACAATAAAGATATACTAAGAGAAGTAACAGTGAAAATTTGGCTTATAACCAATCCAGTTGCTCTACTATCTAACAATGCCTCTACTGTTACTTCTTCTTGTATATTAGTTCTTTTAAGTTCAGAGTTTGCTAGAAAGCAGTGATTTAAGTTAAAGAAAATTATTGAAAGATCTATATATGTGAGAAATGTGGATAGCTTTTTTAACAAGGAAGAACATATTGAATATATAACAAAAATGAATATTTACTATTAGAGACATAGGGAAAAGACAGAGATAGATATGATTAGAGGGCAGAAGTGGAGTGTGATTCTGGAAATGTTATGGCTAGCTTACTACAATCCTGACATTGATTGGAGAACAGGAAAGGTAAAGATGATGAGGTATCCAAATGAGTATGCAAAATAGTAGAGGTCAAAGTAGGAAAAACTGGTGGCAAAAACAAAAAGAAGAGGAGAAAGAAAAAAAAGGAAAGAAACAAGAAATAGAGCAAAAAAAGAAGTAAAAAAGAAGAAAAAACCAAAGAAAGATAGAATAATAGAAGTGAAAAAAATTGTAGAAGAGTGGGAAATTTGGAATAAAAAAAGCAGTAAAATTTGAAGAAGAGACCAGGAAATTGGTTTCTTAAAGATTCAATAAGTAGATTTACATCTTTGGAAAAAAAGCAAGTGAAAATATTGGTTGTCAAGAGAAGAGAGAGAAGAGGTGTGCAAGTTTATTGAAGAACAATTAAGAAAGAGATATATTAGATCCTTCAAGTCACCTCAAATGGCACTAGTGTTTTTTGTAAGAAAGAAAGACAGTAAGAAGCAGATAGTACATGATTATAGGTATTTAAATAAGTAGACTATTAAGAACAATTATCCTTTATCTCTTATTTTGGATATCATAGAAAATATAGGTATTAAAAAAGTATTTACCAAGTTAGACTTGAAATAGGGCTATAATAATGTACAGATTAGGGAAAGTCATGAGTAGAAGGCAGTATTCATAACTCTAGAAGAGTCATTTGAACCAACTGTAATGTTCTTTGGACTTACAAACTCTCCAACAATGTTTTAAATAATGATGAATGAAATTCTATGGGACTTGATCAACACTGAAGAAGTAGTGAGTTTCATTGATGACATTATAATAGAAATAGAAAAGGAGGAAGGGCATGATGAGGTTGTAAAAGATGTGATGGAGAGATTAGCAGAAAATGATTTATATATATAACTAGAAAAATGTAAGTGGAAGGTTAGTGTTATAAGACGAGAGTGTGGACAGACTTTAGGGTTAGGGTTAGTGGACAGAAATAGAACAGTAGTTAATTATTAGTCTACAATGGATGGAGAGTACATGACCTGGAAGTCATGTGACAGAGTCTAGAACGGTCTAGAAGGACTTACAGTCTAGAAGGATCAAGAGGAGTCTAGATCAGAGATAGGGTTAGGAGTGATGTCAAGGAATATGGGTTCCTCATGGTGCGCACATGTACAGCGGAGATTAAAAGTATGATGTCAGGACACATGTAGAAAGCATGGTGGCCTTATGGAAAACACATGTGGATGAGTAATAGGACATGAGGACGATGCATGGACATAAGGGCAGGTTAATCACGGACCACATGTAATTTATATAAATAGAGGAGCAATACAGCGAGGGCTCCTTGTCAAGTTCTCTTGTAATCCCCACTCTTTACTTGATGGCCCATTGGAGAGCTTTGCTCGTTGTGAGATCATTTGTCCTTGAGTGACAAGTGGTTGCTACAATAGTTAGGGAAGTAGAATTCTTAGAAGTAGTGATTGGGCTAGAAGGAATTAAGATAAAGAAGAAGAAAGTAAAGACAGTATTGGACTGGCCAACTTTGAAAGAAGTTAAAGGCATACAGAAATTTCTGGGACTAGCTAATTATTATCAGCAGTTCATTAAAGATTTTGCAGTGATAGCCAGACTGTTATATAACCTAGTAAAGAAAAACTAGAAATAGGATTGGATAGAGAAGTAGAAGAAGGTATTCAAAGAGTTAAAGAAAAGATTTACAAAAGAACTAGTGTTATCAGTACTAGACTTAGATAAAAAATGAGGATAGAAGTTAATGTGTCAGATTATGCAACAAGAGAGGTTTTATATATAGAATGTGAAGATGAATAATAGAGACTAGTAACTTACATCTCAAAATCTCTCAATGAGACAGAGAGAAACTACAAGATTTATGACAAGAAAATGTTGGCAATAATAAGGGGGCTATAAAACTGGATACATCTATTAGAGAGCATTAAATTCAAGTTTGAGGTTTGGATAGACCACAAGAACTTAGAATATCTTATGAAAGTGCAAAAGTCAAACAAAAGACAAGTCTGTTGGGTACTCTACCTGTTAAGATTTGACTTTACCTTAAAATATGTACTAGAAACAAAAATGAGGGAATCAGATAAACTTAGTAAAAGACCATACTAAAAAGTAGGTGTAGGAAAGAACAATGAAAATCAGACATTAATATAGCTAAAAGAAAGAATGAAGAAGTAGTTGAAGTAGTAAAAGAGATGAAGAAGGCAGGATTAAAAGTACTAAGAGGCAATGAATGGAAAGTGGAAGGAAATTTAGTATTAAAAGGAGAAAAGATATATATACTGAAGAATAAAGAGTTGAGAGTAGAAATAATCTGGTTACACTATGATATGCCAGCACCAGAATATGAAGGGAGATAGAAGACAATAGAGTTAGTAATGAAGAACTACTGGTGACTAGAAATAATAAAATATATAGAAGAATATGTGAATAAATGTGATATGTGTTAGAAAATGAAAAATCAGATAGAGATACTAGCAGGAAAGTTAATGGCAAATAAGGTTCTAGAAAAGCTATGGACATATTTAACAGTTGACTTTATTACTAAGTTGCTGTTAGTAGCTAGAAAGAATATGATCCTAGTAATCTACATATTTTGTGGTAAGAATAGAAGGTATATCAGTAGAAGAATTAGCATGGCTGTTCAGAGATAATGTATGGAAGCTGCATGAGTTGCCAGAGTATGTGATATTGGATAGAAAACCACAGTTTATAGTGGAGTTGATGAAGGTGTTGAATAAAATATTAGATATTGAAATGAAGTTGTTGACATCATTTCATTTACAAACAGATAGTCAAACTGAATAAATGAATCAGAAACTAGAACAATATCTTCAGTTCTTTGTTGATCATAGACAAAATAATTAGCCAGAGTAATTAGTAATAGCAGAGTTTGCAGTAAACAACAAAATATATTCAGCAACAAAAGTGTCTCTGTTTATGGTGAATTAGAAAGTAAAAGAAGCAAAATTGGTGGAGATAAATGGAATTGAAGAATAGAAGATGGAAAATATCAAATAAAAGAAAAATAGGAGATGTTATGAAGTATTTGGTATAATTCACAGTAGAGCATGATATATGGAAAAAAGAAGAGAACTTAAAAAATACAAAGGAAGTAATAGTAGAGTTTGAGAAAAGACTGAGTATAAAAGTGAGAAGGTAAGAAAAGTTGGATGTAGCAAATGAAAGAGACTTTAGAGAAGAAAAGTTACCAGGAAAGTATACAATGAAAATATTATATGGATGGGATAACAGGAAATTTAAGGACAAGTATTTGAAGAAGTTGGAGAGAAACTAGCAAAAATAGAAGTCAGTTTCTCTAAAGGAGAAACCTTAAAGGAGAAGTGATATTAGAGTTAAAGATAGTAGACTTATTTATTTTCACTTCTTTTCTCATTTTATTTTTTCTTTTTCATTTATTTTGGACTTGTTGCTTAGAGTTAGTGTGACATCACATGTTACAGAAAGTTATAAAAGGTTCTAGAATAATAATGTTGTACCATATGTTAACAACATGTAGTACACATGTCCTTTAGAATAGGCTAGGTTTAGTGTAGTATAGACCATTAGCTAAGTATATATAAAATAGATACTTTGTACTTAGAACTCCATCAGATTTTCTTATATAAATCTTATACAAGATTTCTTTATTGACTTAACTTTGAGTTCTCAATCATAACAGATAGAATATAAGATCAAGAGTAGTGAAAAAGATTCTAGATACTAAGGTATTGGTAAAGAATAGAGATCTTGAGAGTGATGGTAGATGAAGTATATTTATAAGTACAGAAGTAGAGTATCATATGTCAAGTCCATCCATTCTAAAGATATGTTCCCACAGTGATATTGTCATTCCAATATTTACAACACAGGCTCATCCTTTATAACAGCTAATCTTCTTGTAATATATTTCTGTGGTGGTAATACAACAATTTAGATATCCAGTCTTTCATAACAGAAATACTTGTCAAAATTGCAAAGAATGGACTTTATTTATTTTATTTTATTTTATTTTTTATTTTTTATTTATTTTTTATTTTAAACTAGGGTTAGGGTCTAATGTGATATTATAAGTCACCATCACATCATCATATACTCACATAACATAATAGAAGGAAGTAAAAGGATCTGGAACAATAACATCATAATATATATATTTACCACATGTTAGCCTTAAGACTTACACATGGTCATTTAGAGTAGGCTAAAGTAGTAGGGTATGGACCATGAGTGATTAGTATATAAGATAGACTATGTTGTACAGAGTTTTTGATTAAGTTCTCTTATATTAACTCTAATACAAAATTTTATTCATTAATCAATTCTAAGATCTTTGAGTTGTAATACTACTCTTATTGAACTTGGTCTTTTATAGCAGTGTTATACTATCTTACTCCTATCAGTATCTCATTACTGAAACCTCTACTCAGGTTGATAGGAATGATACACTGAAACCCTAAACATCTCCTATATCTTCTACTTGTATATAAAACTAATAGTTATATTGTAATTCACTAGTCTGATAATTAACAAAGATAATTCTTATTAAACTCAATCTTTGGTGTTAAATGGTAATATACCAAATTGGTACTTATCTCCACCTCAAACTTCATTTACTTCTCTGAAGTTGCAACTACATAGCAGACAAATGGCACAGTATATAAGCTAAAGCTAATGTTATTCTACAAGTTCACATTACTAAGCCAACCCTGCAGACTTTCACCTTCTAGTGTAAACTATGCCTGACATATGGTTAAATACTAATGTGTATAGGTCTTGGATTTGGCTCATAAGAATGTTGTTTATATTATGCTCTAAAGTATACTAATACTTAGCTATTTCTTGTAAATAGTACTAGAAAAGCCTTAGAACTTCATTGGTATTGACAGAAGTCATGTGATAGTTACTGAAAGTAGATATCAGTTCAGAAGTAAAAAATAGTAAGAGAGATTAAGATATAAGAGTTGTGATTATAGTATACTTGAACATAAATATTTTTCTTTTCTTTTATTTATTTTTAATATTTCTTTTTCTTTTATTTTTTTTGACAATGAAGAGGCATATGACTGCAGTCACATGACATATCACATGATATAAAGTTATAGGCCTAAATTCTAGAAGAAGGAACTAGAAGGATAATGTCAAGATATATATTAAAAGTATGTTCATCTTATAGTGTATACATATTACACTTATGGATAATGTATAAACATTAGTGTTGTAGCAACCACTCGCTGGAACGGCACTCATGATATGCTAACTTCAGCAAAGCTCTCAGTAGGCTATCTAGTAGTGGGGATTACAAGAGAACTCAACAAGGAACCCTTGCTGTATTGCTCCTCTATTTATATAAATACATCGTAGTCTGTACTACAACAATGTGTCTACCTCATGTCCTATTACTCATCCATATGTGTTTACCTTAAGGCCACCATGCTTCCTATATGTGCCCTAATGTTATATCTTTAATCTCCGCTGTATATGTGCATACCATGTGTATACCATGAGGAACCCATGTCTCTTGACGTCACTCCTAACCCTATCTCTAATCTAGACTTCTCTTGATCCTTCTAGACTGTTAGTCCTTCCAGACCATTCTAGACTCTGTCACATGACTTCCAAGTCACGTACTCTCCATCCATTGTAGACTAATAATAATACTAACTATCTTTGTCCGGCTAACCCTAACCCTAGCCAAAGTCTGTCCACACACTCGTCTTATAACAATTAGGACAGGAGTATCCATTGTTAGCATAGACCACTTATATATTGTATAAATAGTATAAAAATACAGTAAAGATTCCTTATCAAGTTCTCTTGTGATTTCTACAAGATATTTACTTTCTTAAGAGATTTACTTTAATGACACTATTTGGTCTTAGTACTAAGTGGTTGCCACAATAGTAGTGTTATGACTTAAGACCTTGAGTAAAAAACAAAAAATGACTTTTATATTTAGTAATATAAGAAAACTTGATGAAGTTTCAAATACAAACCAATCTATCTTATATACCATAGACTATGGTCTGTGTACATACTGTAACTAACTTACCCTAAAGTCTATATATGTTCTATAAGGCCAACATCCTATTACTATGCTATATAATATTATCTATTTCAGAATCTTTTATATTCTTCTTTATGTTATGTGATCATGTGACATGTGACATGTGACATATGTAAATGTCACACATGATGTCACATCACATCCTTTGCCTAAATTCATAATTAAAGAAAAGTAAAGTAAAACCCAAAAATAAAATAAAAGGAAAAATAGAAAATAAAAATAGAAGAAAAGTAAAACAAATAAAACCAAGTCTATTTTTACAGACTCTGACATCACCCACTTTTAAGATTTCTTCTCTGGAGAAACTTGGTCTATTTTCTCCTTCTTCTATCTTATTCAATTTCTTTCTAGCTTTTTTAAATATTCATCTTTAAACTTTCCATTATCTCATCCAAACAAAATCTTTGCAGTATACTTCCCCAGCAGCTTGCTTTTCCTAAACTCCTTTATATTTGGATTCAACTTTACATTTCATGCTTTGTTTAAATTTTTCTTCACTACCTTCTCTTGTTGTCTAACTTCTGCTTCTATTCTTTTCTCAAACTCATCTCCTAACTTCTTTGTATTTTCCAAGTTTTCTTCTTTTTCCCATATATTATTTCCTACAGTAAACCCTTTTCAATACACTGAATGCTTTATTTGTTGTAACTTCCATATGTTATCTCTAAACAAGTATACTAACCCTTTTGCTGATGTCTTCTCTGTTATTGCCACAAAATAAGCCATCTTAGACAATTTATCACATACCACAAATATCACATTCTTTTCTGCTACCAACAGTAGCTTAGTAATAAAGTCCACCATCAGATATACCCATAGCTTCTCTAGTACTTCATTTTTCATCAACTTCCTTGCTAGTGTCTCTATTTTCATTCTTTGACACAAGTAACATCCCTCCATATATTTTCCAATATCCTTTGTTACTCTTAGCCACCAGTAATTTTTTGTCACCAACTCTTTCATCTTCTATCTCTCTTCATGTCCAGCTACTAATATATTATAGTATAACTAAATAACTTCTAATCTCAGCTTCTCATCCTTTGGTACATATATCTTCTCTTCCTTCAAAAGTAAGTCTCTTTTAATCTCCCATTCATCTCTTCTCAATATTCTAACTCCCACTTTTTTCATTTCTTCAACAACTTTTACTACTTCTTCATCTTTTTCTCTTATCTTTTTTATTCATTTTTTATTTTCATTATTGTTTTCTACCCATCTTTAAATCTGGTCTTCTACTTGATCTATCTGCTTTTCTCATCCAAATTCTCAGAATATGCTTTAAAGTAAAATCAAACTTAGACAAATATAAAGCCTATCTAGCCTGTCTTTGATTCAATTTCTGTGCCTTCATAAAATACTTCAAATTCTTATGATCTATTCAGATCTCAAACTTGGACTTGGTTCTCTCTAACAAATGCCTTTATGCTTCCAACCCTCTAATCACTACTAACATATCTTTATTGTGAATTTTTTAGTTTCTCTCTATCTTATTAAGAGATTTTGAAAGGTAAGCTACTGGCCTCCACTTTCCATCTGCACACTCCATCAATAAAATTTCTTCTGTTGTATAATCTGATACATTCATCTTTATCCTCATTTTTTATCCAAATCTAGTGCCACTAGAATTGTTTCTATAGTAAATATAAGGGTACAATATACCCTTTCCTCAACTGATCCTTTACAAACTCCTGAACTTCCTCTCTCCCTATTCTTGATAATGGATATATATCTCCTCCCTTTCCAGGACAAACCCTTCCTTGAGATCTATGACATGATCCCAATTTTTTCTCATTGGCATTCTCTCTGACTTCTTCTTCTCAAACATCTTCAAATACTTATAGAACCTTTTAGAAATCATTTCCTCTACTATTCTAATCCCTATGAAATCTTCTTCTTCTTCTTGATTTTCTTCAACTATTCTTGCTATCTCCATCTCTTCTTCTACTATTGGCATTCTAAACTCTTTCTTCCTTTCCTTTTTTACTCTTTTTTTCTTCTGTTTCTTCTTCTTCTTCTTCTATTATCCTAGCTTCATCTGTTTTATCTTCTATTGTTTTTCACATTTATCTGGACATCTTATTATTTTTACTTTCCCTGTCTTCAAATCAATTTCTGGATTATGATATACCAGCTATGGCATCTCTAATATTATATTATATTTCTGCCCTTCTATCATATCTATTTCCATTCTTTTCTTATGTTCTCTATAAAATAATTTTACTTCTACTATTGGTCCTTTATGATTAAAGGTACCATCAACATTTCTCACATAAATCAGCCTATCTAACTTTTTCTTCTAAAACTTGTTTTTCTTATTAACTCCAAACTCATCACCAATCCTGTTGCTTTGCTATCCAACAACACTTCTATTACAACTCCTTTCTCATCTTCTTCCTGCTTTAACCTTATTTTCACTGTTACTTTTTCAACAATTTTCCTCCTTCTACTTTTCTTACTTCGACTATTTTTTCCCTTTTTCCTTCTGTTTTTTATTCTTTCTGTCTTTCTTTTCTCAAAATTGTCCTTTTATCTTTTTCTTCTTTAATTTCACTAGATATTCCCACATTCATTACTCTACTTCTTAATACTTCAAATTTATTTGAGGGCATTGGTGTTGATTCCTTTTCTTTCTCACTCTTCATATTTCTACAATTATAGGCAATATATCCAAAGTCTTCACAAACAAAACATTTTCTCTTCATCATTGCTCTTTCCCATGCCTTCTGTCATCTCCACTCTTTCTCTGCTTCTCTTTCTTTCCTTATTCTCATTTCCTTTACTTTGTTGTTTATCTTCTTCTTCTCTTCTTTCTCTTCTCTTTCTCTTCTTCTTCTTTATTCTTCTTCCTCCCATCTCTCCTTATATTTCCTTCTCCTGTTTTTTCTTTCTTACTTCCTCCTCCTTTCTTCCTCATTTTTTCTCATTATTATCACCAACATTTTCAACAACCTAGTCACTTCTTTTTCCCCTACATTTCTAATCAACTCCTCCATATTTATCTGACTTATATCCACAATACTCTGGTTAAGACTGCTTGTTACTATAGCATTTGACAATGGAAAAATAACATTCTTCAAAAATATTTCTCAGTAAGTACTAGCTAGTACTGTCTACTGACTACCTGTCTACTATCTTACTAACTACTGCTCTAAAGAACACTGACTAATATTCCTAAGAAGGGAATCTCTAAACTAGATGTTTTCTTAATAGATAACATTGCTGTTGTGGTAACCACTAATCACAAAGACTAATAGTAGTACAACAAGTAAATCTCTTAGTAGAATATCAAGTGGAGATCATAAGAGAACTCAACAAGAAGTCCCCACTATATTTTTATACTATTTATACAAAGTCCTCATGGTTCATGCTAACAATAAATAATCCTACCCTAATGTCTATATGTCAACCTCATGTCTTCCATAAGAATACCATATCATATACATATGCTCTAATATTATTCTTCTAGTCCCTTCTTCTAAAGTCTAGGCCTATGACCTAACATCATGTGATATGTCATATAACTGCAGTCACATGCCTCTTCATTATCAAAATTAAAATAAAATAAAAAGAAAAGAAATATTAAATTAAGAAAAATAGATAAAAGAAAAAGAAAAATGTTAGTATCCAAGTGCACCATAACAATTGTTCCTTTATATGAAAAGATTATAATGGACCTTCTGTATAAGGCTTACACTTGAAAATAACAAGTACACTAATAGAACATTATCTAATTAAATGATGAGTACATCTAGTTGGTGGCCTGGAATTGATCACTAACAACCATAACAATATTTTAGTGGCTGCTATCTATCCTTTAAGCCTAGAGTCTGGCTATGTAAAGATTTGTGGCAATTTACTATACTAGTCACATATTGAGAATAAATATAGAGTAAGTGAAAAGACTATGAGATATAGTGTTCTTAAGAGTTGTTAAGTTCTACTGTTGTAGCAATCACTAACCAAAATGGTCAACAGTATACTAAGTAGTCTTATAGAGCAAAGAGTCTTATGGAAATCACAAAAAAACTCAATAAGGAGTTCTCAATGTATTTCTACACTATATATACTACTAGTACATAGTTTGTGCTAATGATAAATAACCCTACCCTAATCATCCATAAGTATACTATGAGGTCAACATACTGTAGACATATATCTTAATGTTATTCTTTCTAGTTCTTTCTACAATGTTCTAGGCTTATGATATAATGTCATATGATATATCATATAATTACAATCATGTATCTCTTTATCATTTAAGAAATAAAAGAAAATAAAATCAAAGAAAATAGATAATAAAATCAAAAATCAAATATAAGAGTTTAAGCATACCATAACAAGATATAATAAGATGTCAGCTCACTAGTAGAGTTAGTCAAGTTCTTCTCATCAATAAAAAGTACCTTCTAAAAATCAAGGTAACTAGGGCCTATAACCTGTTGAAAGAAACAAAATATACAGTAGCATGGCACAGTATTGTTATAGCAACCACTAGACACAAAGTCTAATGATAACACAAGTAGTAAAGCTCTCAGTTAAGCAATCAGGTGGGGAAAGTACAAGAGAACTCAACAAGGAGTCTTTGCTAAATTAGAGTCCTATTTATACTGTAACATGTTGGTCCATACTACTATCTTATGTCCATCTCAAGTCTTAATCATGTTGCTTTCATATGCCTTGCCATCATCCTCTGGATCCTTCTACTATGTTTTAGGCCTATGATATCACATCATGTGACCTGTCATATGACTGCAATGTCATATGCCTCTTCATCGTCAATAAAAAGGAAAAAGAAGTTCAAAAGAAAAGAAATATAAAATTAAGAAAAATAGATAAAAGGAAAAGAAAAATGTTAGTGTCCAAAGCATTCCATAACAAGTGTAGACAACTTGTAGCTACTTACCTATAGTAAATACTATAGTAGAGAACTGGATA
>Ga0157359_1000326_pt1 | contig 16607 bp, 4 predicted proteins | sample AttcapACBM3_FD_111482 | JGI IMG/M metagenome (GOLD analysis project Ga0157359, IMG submission 111482) | Fungus gardens microbial communities from leaf cutter ant in Botucatu, State of São Paulo, Brazil - Atta capiguara ACBM3 | ecosystem: Host-associated > Fungi > Mycelium > Unclassified ...
ACATGACTTCCAGGTCATGTGCCCTTTTCCCGTTGTAGACTAATAATAATACTACTGTCCTATTTCTGTCTTAACCCTAACCCTACCTGAAGTTTGTCCACACTTTTGTCTTATAACAATCTTGAATAACCTTGGCTTTAGCTGATGTGCTGCATCTCTGCATGTTGTAGTGGTCATATTTGGGAAAAGAAATATTAACAGGAGGCAGAACATGAAAGAAATCAGACTTCCAAGTATAAGCATTCAAAACAGTACACTACAGTATAGTACCTAGTTGATTTTCAAGCTAAGAAACTATAGAGAATCTATGTGTTATCAATACTGGTACTAAGACTATCTAAGGATCAGAGGGAACAGATAACTACTCTGTATATACTAAAGTCTTTGGAAATGGAAAAAGTCTGTGATGTAAACTAAAAAACTTAACTTCTTTATCAGTTTTGAATCAAATACTTGAAATAAAATCAGGTATTGTCACATACCCATCTGAATACATCTGATTCATCCAACTTTATCACATATAACACTTCTCTAGTATCCAATCTGCTCTGAACATCTGTGAAAGAGGGTATCTTTCTTTCTAGTCTACTCATTTTATCACAAACTTCATTCAACTTATATCTCTACAACCAATAGACCAATTCTCACAAACCAAGTTGTACTGGAAAGTCCCAGAAGAGGGCTATTCATATATATATAGGATGTACAAAAGTGACAACAGATTACTGAGATATCAGACCATCAGTAACTACAAGTTTTATTAGCTATTATCTTAGGAACAACTAAACAGATTCCTGTAATCAAAGTTGTGTTGGAAAATACTCATTAAAATGTCTCTAATAATATATCATATATTATATGAAGTGGTTATACTGGTATTATAACTTGAGACTCAGTTGTCAGAGTTAAAGATAAACTTTATTTTATATTTCTTTCTCATTTTCATTTTCATATTTTAGACTTAGAATTAGGGTTATAGTGTGACATCACACATGACACATTTTACAACTAGAATAATAAAAAATAAAGAAGAAATAAAAATGAACCAAGTCTAGGGTTCATAATTTTGATACAACTGAGCAAAGTCTGTAGGGATATATGGAGTTTACAATCTTCAGGAAAATCTCAGTATATTAGTCTAATACATTAAATACAACCTATCTTTAAAAAAATCTAAGAGAATAGAATAAGATTTTATAAAGATAGCTACTGTTCTAAATATTCTATGGTCTATTACAATCTTATGAAAAAATACTGAGTTCATACAAGAATGATAGTATATAGATAGTTAGGAATCTGGATAGAAGTATCTTGAACATTGTTTAAAAAGATAGATGTTATAATCTTCAGTCCAAAGAGTTTAAATAGAAGAACAACTTTACATTGAGTAATCACAAGAAAACTCAATGGAGTTATAAGTACAAACTAGTTTACTTTATATATAACAGACCATGGTATGTATGCATACTACAATTACACTACTCTAAGATATATATGCTTTTTATAAGGCTAATATGCTATTGCCATGTTATTGCCATACTATATAACATTATTTGTTCTAGAATATTTACAATCTTCTCTGTGTTATATTTTTGCATGACAGTTGTAACATCATGTGAAACCCTAACCCTAAGTCAGAAATAAAATAAAATGAAAAAGAAATTAGAAAGAAAAAATAAAATAAGAAAATAAAATAGAGTTTGATGGTAATTAAAAGACAAAGAGCAATAATCTAAGAGATCTTTCAAAGTAGCAATATATATATATATAGGGTTTAAGATTAATAGTAGTAAAGTTTACAGATCTTATAGTAGAGTTCAGTGGTATTGGAAGGTAGAAAAGTCTGTTATAAAATCTATGAAGTTTGGAGTTGAGAGACCTTGCTTAGCTAAATGAAAAGTTGGACTTTGCACTCTAATATCTATTGCCAACTCTATAAAGTTTAATATTTCTACTATGTAGCCAACTCTATCATTTGTCTTCATAGCTACAGAGTTCATTATGTCTACTCAGTTATTCTTGTCTATAAACTCCACCTTCTACTGTTATTTATGAAATCATTCTTCAATATTCTTGATTACTATCTGATAAGTTATTGCCAATTCCAGATAGTATTTCAGATGTTTCTATTAATGTTTCTAACTATCTAAGTATTATTATTATAGCTTAGATCAGTATTATTCTACCAGATTGGAATACAAACTAGAATATTATATTATAGCAGCTAGTAATCAAATACCACTTATCTTTAGAAAATCCTAAGAGAACAGAATAAGATTTTCCAAAGGTAGCTAAATACTCTACTGTCTATTACAATCTAGGGTCAAGAGGTAGATTTTGCTTTAAACAAATATTTACAATTAGTTATATAAGAAGGTTTAGATTCAGTATGGAAACTTATGTGAAAATAAATATAGATATTTATAAAATTGAGTGAAGTACCTGGATTGGAAATAGGTTTTAAGATATAAAATAATTAGGAGTCTAGGTAACAAGTTACCATAGGATAAAACACAAGAGGTTGATCTGTGTATAAATAAGTACAGATGTAAAAGTATATCTAAATATAGTTAGAGTCTTATCTGTTTTAGAAGTTGGTCTATGATATCTAGTAGAACAATATTGAGCTAACATCAGAATGATAGTATATAAATGGTTAGGAACCTAATTCAAAGTATATAAAATATTACTTACCTTCAGAAAGTTGTAAGAAAATTAAATAAGAACTTTTGAGAGTGGTAACTATTTTAAATACTTATAGAGTTGATTTCAATTGCACAAAACAATACTGATATAAGTAAGAAATAATAATAGCTAGATGGTTAGGAACTCTAATAGAAATGTCTAGAACTCTATTAGAAAAAAATAAAAGAAATTTATAGTAGGTATACTAGAAGAATTTAAGAATAAAAATTAACAATGTACTTGTAGAGTTTGGTGAGGTCACTTGAGAAAGACTATGAAGTTTGGTAGAAGTAAAGAAGTATAAAGCAAAAACACTATATGGTTTGATATCCAAACTTCATACAAAGACAAGTCTCCTTATATTTACCCCTCTCCTAGATTACTGTGCTCCAAAGCAATGGTAATTGGATAAAAGTTAATAGCTGAGAACTTGGTTGCATGAATAAATTACAAAGCTTAGAAGTTGAGTTAGTGAAACTTGACTATTTTGTCTAATGTAAATATCTCTGAGACATTCTATTAAGAATTTTCCTCCAAACCAAAGCCCTTCCACTTAACTAGATACTGATATTTCCATTAATACTAGTAGCTGTCTAGAATCTTCTTGACTTTCTATTCTTTTTATTTATCTATGAGAATGGAATTAGATAAAGAGTTCTAAATATCTACTAGAAATCAAGTTTTTAGATATAACAGTAAGCTTGATAATGTTGAACACTAGATATAGCCTTCTCATTGCAGACAGAAGCATTAGACAATAGTATTAGAATTAAAGATAGTGAACTTAATCTATTTTTATTTTTATTTTTATTTCTCTTTATTTTCTTATTTTTGGACTAAGAGTTGGGATTTAACATAATATCATACATGACTGTCACAGTCTATCACAGTTATATGTCATGGTCACATAATCATATGTCACAGAAAAACATAGAAAATTCTGGAACTGAGATATCATACCACATATCAACAGCATATAGTATACATATTCTTTAGGATAGGCTAGATTTAGTATAGCACAAACTAATAGCCAAGTGTATATAAGGTAGACACTATGTATCTGAAACTTCATCAAAGTCTCTTGTGTAATCTCTATACAAGATTCTTCTTTTGACTTAACTCTAAGTTTTAAGTTGTAACAAATAGGCTATATTAAGATTCAAGACATTAATAAGACAATTTAGTAGAGAAGTATGTAGTCTAAATGTTTGCATAGTTGAGATATATTAGGCTTAAATATTGGGACTAGAGCTTATTGCTAACTATAGTAGAGTTTTATATCTTTTTGAGACTTATAGATGACTAACTTTACTTTATCTAGTATATATTTCATTTGTGTAATGAACTTCACAACATTTTCCAACCTTGACTCTTGTTGATGCAGCTCAAAATCTATTTTGAAGAGATAACCAATATCTAAAAAAATGAACATTGCTAAGTAGAGATATCAATGTGATTGTTATGCTGAAACTCTACTATAGGTAGAAAATTATACTAGTTACTTTGCATTTTGTTCTAGATAATTACAGATATTGATTCAGTTCTTGATTGACATACTCTATCTGTCCATTCAATTAGGAATACTATACTGAAGAAGTAATTTTAGTATCTAACATATAGCATAACTCTTTAGTTAAGTAAACAACAAACTGCAAATCTCATTTAAGATAACACAAGTAAGAAGACTATGCAATTTTCAGACATTGCTGTTAGATGCAGTTCATACTTTGTTATCTGAAATCTAGTAGAGCATCTTGGAAGTTATTACAAAATGAGCTACTCACTGATTGTGATACTTGAACTTAGATAACTCAATAGTGATTTAGAGGTTCAGTATAAGGAGATAGTAATGATAGATAACAAGTAATATCAATAAGAATAATTGATATTGTTAAGTCTGAGGTCTAATTTTCAGACACAAAGATATATATCCAAAATAGTAATAGTCTGTATACAAGCTGTTTCTATCACATAATCAAAACTTGTACCTGATGGAAGCTGTCATCTGTTATAGCAGATATTAGGCTAATTTTAGAAGATGACTAATTATATTACTATATTGATATGCTTGTATCTTTATAAATACTTATTGCTTTGGAATATACTATATCATCAGAAACTGTTTGATAAGCACTTTCCAATGCAAGTTCAATTATGTGAATCTATCAAGCTGTTTATGAGATATAAGCCAACAAAGCTTTTACAGTTACTAATGGCTTGATATCTCAGTTGTTTGATATCACTTTTGTACATCTTATTTATGTGTAAATAACTCTCATTTGGGGCTTTCCAGTACAACTTAGTTTGTGATAATTAGTCTACTAGTTGTAGAGATACAAGCTGAATGAAGTTTGTGGCAGAAGTTTAGATAAGTAGTTAATATATTATCCAAGAATACAGAAGACAGGTTAGAATAACCTTTGTGTTATGATTGATGCCTCCTGGATGCAGCATGGACTTGAGCAAAGGGTAATGATGACATGATTGGCTGCACCACAAGTATCTTAGTCAGTGCCTCATGTAGTAGGTGCAACATCCTTGCTTTAGCCTCATGAACTATGACTTGTTTTCCTCATATACTATGAATGCTTTTCTTATGGACTACTATTATATATAGCATAGATACTGCTCTGTATTCCTTACACTTTACCATTTATTCTATTCTCTTATCTTCTTCTCAAGTCTTTGCCTAAGTGCAACCTGAGCTTTAGCTTAAGATCATAACACTTTGGCTTTAGCTTATGTACTGTGTCTTTACTAACTATACTGGTTATATATTTTGGAACAGAACTTGGAAACTTAGTGGATGGAAAACTACTAAGGGGTAATAATGTATGTCATTACCAACATTGGAGATTAGATGCTAGTTTTAGTAAATTTTCAGGATGACTACTATAGTGTAAACTACTAGTTTATATACTAGATATACTACCTAGAATAGTTATCTGAAACAGAAGCTGTTAGACAAGTTACTCTGATTTCTAGTAATCCCTGAATGTTAGAGAGAAAATATCCATAAAGTTAACAAAGACCAGCAAGGATATCTGAGGTGGAATAAAAGTATGTAACCTACACCAAAAGAGGTTAGAAAGTATAAATGAGAGAGAAGAAGTTATTTATAGATTAGAATGGATGTAGAGATGAAATGAGTCTTTTTAAACACCAAATATACAACTGTTATTACTATATCAAGTTTTAGAGTAAAAAATAGTAGACTTTATTTTACTTTTTACTTTTTATTTTTTTTTATTTTTTTATTTTTATTTATTTTCTTATTCTAAACTTAGGATTAGGATATAACATAATGTCACAAACTGTCACAGTCACAGTTACATAATCACATATCATATAAAAGAGTGTAAAAGATTCCAGAATAATAATATCATGTAGTATATTTATCATATATTGATCTTATAGATAATGTATAGCTTTTAGAATAGGTTAGATATAATGTTGCACAGACCACTAGCTTATTATTTAATACTTGAGTTTGAATTATAACATTAAAGTCTATAGACTTTAGGAGTTTAATAATAAAGTTCAAACTTATAATCTCCTACCTTACATTAGATATTAGTAGTAGGTAAAGAGATATCATGCTAGTTTAGTATGCAAGTAAAGATTACAAGTACTAATATACTGACTGATATGTTAGAGTTGAAAACAGTAGACTCTAATTATTTTTCTGTTTCATTTCTATTCTTTATTTCCTTTTCTTTTACTTTTATTCTTTATTATTCTGGAACTGAGGATTAGGAACTAGTATGATATCATAGGTCATATAACATGGTCACAAAAATTTCTAGAACAATGATGTCATACTACATGTTCTCTATATGTTGACCTCATGGTATATACATGTCTCTCTAAGGTAGGCTAGGATAGTATAGCACAAATCATGAGCCAAAATATATATAAAGTAGATATACTATGCTTAGAAATACCATTGAGTTCTCTTGTAATTAACCAATCCAAGGTTTTACTTTTGACTTAATACTAGTCTTAAGATTCATAACATAATATAGCAACTTAGCCACAAACTGCCAGAATTCTTGAGCATCTCTTATCACTGGTTCTTTCTGTTCACCAAGTTGATTTCTGTATTCAATATCCTTTAACAGTGCCTCTTCTTTGCCTTTCATAGCCAATCCTTCTAATACCTAAACAGTAAGAAACTTCAATTTGAGTAGTATTACATCTCAGTTATTCTGGAATTCCATGCCATGATCAATTTGCTACAAAAGTTTATCTTTTTGGTAGTTATGAAGTTTTTGAGGTTTTTGTAGTCTATCTAAATTTCAACTTGGGTTGGGGCTTCTTCTAAAAAGTGATATCATTCTTCTAATGTGTTATAGACCAACTTCTAAGAATTCTAGGATATTTGCTTCCTAACTCTAGATAGAACTCTAAATTCTAGGTATACTTTCATATTTGCACTTGCTTACTTATAGATCAATCTCTCACATTTTATCTTTTGGTAACTTGTCATCTAGACTTTCTGTTATTATATATTAGAAACTATCTTTATAATGTTTCTTTAGTTTTCTCCTACACTACTATTCTTCTAGCCACATCTTCAACTATAGACTTAGTATTTAGGAGCAAATAGATAATCTGCAGTCTCCAGTCTGAAAATCAACTAAGTAACTTACTTTTCTTCTCAGAATTCTCTCTATACTTTCATTCTTCTGCTCAAAATTATAGCTATGTAATAGATAGTACTATAGCACATAAGTTAAGACCAAGGTTGTTATCCAAAGTTAAGCTGCAGATCTGCAAATAAGTTCTCTAGCTTAGTCCATGACCCAGATAATGTATCTATTCTCATAGATAACCACATCCATCTCTAAATAATTTTCCATACTTAATCTGACCTCCCCTACTATGTAACTAATCCTGAATATCTACTTAAAGCAAGGTCTATGCTTGATATAGTACACAGATGATTACAAGCATCTTCTTATTATATATTTTGTAGTTGTTCTTTATTAGAGACAGCAACTTACTGAGAAAAGTGACTAAATACCATTTATTATCTTCTTTAAAGATCTGTGAGAGTACTGCTCCAGATACAAAGTCTAAGCTGTCTGCTTCAATATAGAAGGAGCAGAAGTATCTAGAGAGATTTAAACTAGTACTGTAGTAATAGTATTTTTAAACATATCAAAGGCTAATTGTTGCACTAATAGTAGTTAGGTAAAAAAGAGGTTATTACTAGGATATAACAAGAACTATGCAACACTAGCTCTTGACTGAATGCTAAAGAACTCAAAGGGAACAATATCAGTATTAGGAATGTGTAAGTATTATTAGAAAGAATATAAAAAGAAATGGATCAAGAACATCTGCTCACAAATGTGTTGTCAAGATCATTGATGGTGAACTTCATTTTTATTTTCTCTTTTTTATTTTATTTTCTATTTTCTATTTTTAGAACAACTCAGGTTAGGGTTTATCAGTCACACTGTCACATCAGTCACAAGTTAATGGCATAGTCACAAGATTGATCACGGGACTTAGGAAAATAGAGTAGAAGGTTCTGGAATAAAGTGACGTCATACAGCATGGACAACACATGGTGGCCTCATATCATATACATGGTCATTAGGGTAGGGTGCACAGCAGTGAGTATGGACCATGAGTAGTAGTATATAAGATAGACTACTTTGTACTAGGAACTCTATTGAGTTCTCTTGGGTTACTCAATACAAGAGTTATTCTATTGTCTGACTCTAAGGATTTTAGATCATAACATGTGTTCTCTTACTAGCATACTTCTAAACAGTAAACCTTATACTGTGTAACAAGCTTCTTTGGAAAATCTAATGAATAGATTGCATAGCTTCTTGTAAGCCTACAGTAACACTATCTATCTTAGGTAATACATCTAAAGACATTTCTCAAGTCAAACCTTATAATTGACAATACTGACTGACACTTATCTTGCTAGTCTTTTCTAAGTTACTAGAACTCTCCAAAACTTGTTTGAAAGTGAAAGCTTAGTACTAATGACACACATCTAAGAAATAGTGATTTAACTGCTCATAAGCAGAGGTTTCCAGATAGAGGTTCTTTTTTTTTCTTCTCTCAACCTATGATTTATATATTCATCTAAAAATACAGAGAATGGAAATATAGAATAGAGACTGAAATAATAAGAAAGATTTTTAAGGTTTTGGAAATACATAGTCTTCTTTCCACTCATGATCCAATATTGGCCTATCATCTTTTCCCTGCTTGTGAGTACTAAGTTCCTTTCTTTTTGTCTTGTTTTGTAGTCCAGACATCTGTAAAGATTCCAACCATCCTATGAGTATCCATTCTTTATAACTAGTCTTTTATAAGTTCTATGGTATTACCTGTTCTCAAAGATTTCATACATGAGATCTAGTTTGTTTAATGGATATCACTCTATCTCTTGAACAGATACTAACTTAAGAGAGCTTGAAAATTTATTCAAAAGTACAAAGTCTTCTTGCTAATGCCTTCAAAAAGACCTTAAGTACTCAAAAACCTTATAAGAGTATGTTATTTTGCAAAAAAGTGTTTTCTGGGATAATAGTACAGTATCACAAGTCTATGTACTATTGTTTCCTGTAACATTAAAAAGAGATCAAGCAATATCAGAAAATCCATGGATAAACTTCTGGTAGAAATTGGTAAATCCAAGAAATACCTGCAATTCTGTACAAGTAGTCAGAGTAGACCAGTTTTTAATACTGGCTATCTTCATATAGTTTATCTTAACTTGATACTCTAAGAAAACCAGACCCAAGTACTTAATATATAGTTTGTTGAACTTACATTTGCACTTTTCAGGAAAAAGAAACAACTTGTGCTCAGCCAAGATCTTTAGAACCTTGTGAACTACCTTATGCTGTTTTTCCAATATTTAAGTAAAGATCAGAATGTCATCTAGGCATATAATCATGATTCCTTTAGCTATGAAGTCTTAAAAGATGTCATTCATCATAGTTTGGAAAGTGGTAGAGCTATTTGTCATACCAAAGAATATCACTAGTAGTTCAAAAAGTCTGTAGTTTGTATAAAAAACAGACTTCCACTTATCACCATACTTAATGCAGACAATGTTGAAGCCTCAACACACATCCAGCTTGATAAAGTACCATGCACCTTAGAGTTTCATGACAAGCTCAGAAATTAAAAAGAGTAGATATTTGTTTCTAATTGTAAGCAAGTTGAGATTTCTGTAGTTCTGCATTAGATAAAGGAATACATCCTTTTTCTTGATAAAGAATATTAGCATAGCTATAGGAAAATTTGAGGGTCATATACATCTGGTATAGAGGTTCTTTGCAATAAAATTGTCTAACTTGGACTGCTCTATAGAAGATAGATAGTATATTTTTAATGACTTAGGCTTTATACCAAGAATCAGTTTGATAGCATGATCTCATTTGTAGTAGTTGAAGAAGATATCAAAATATTTCTTAGTAAAAACAGACTCAAACTGTAGCACATGCAGAAAAAGAACAGAGGCTTTATCCTGAACATGGTTCCTATAAAAGGCTTTAGACAAGTACTAGGAGAGAGTGGCATTTATACAGATGTCAAGAGTAGAAGGTTCAGAGAGTAGCTGTGTCAGGTAGTAACAATCACCTAGCTCTTCCTCATACTATATTATAGTCCACAAGGTATTTACTACATTTTTAGAGTATTCTACTAAACTAGGGAAAAGGCTAGACTGACAGGTCTTCAAAATATATATCTAATATTTCTCAGTCTTGTAGATATCTTGAAAATATGAACACTATATGAGATATCTTATTATTACAACCTCTTCTTTCTGCCAGTTGATCTTGGAGTTATACATCTTTAGTCAAGTAAAGCCAAGAATGTAAATCTTGCTTTTTCAGACTGAAGACAGTGAAAAAAGCCTATTCAGAGTGTGACCAATACTACAATACTATATCCACTATCTCAGATATCTGACTGTCTTTGTTGGAGATGTCATCAATATTGTATACAAGCATAGATCTTGAGAGCTTATAAGTACTCAGATAATGCTTTCTTATGAAACTATAATTGATGAAGATTTCAGTAACACTCAAGTCAACTAATATATGTACAGAAACAGTCTCTATAGTTTTAGTAGTCTTCAAGAAGATAAGAAGATATAGAAAAGCTTTATAAATATTGAGAGCATTGATTATTGGATGGAGAGAGAGCCACTTATTCCACTTGGCATATTTAGTAAGGGCTACAAAGCTCATGGGGGTGAAACAAACAGATATGTCAGAGAGTTCACTATTATTCTCAGTATGTTCTTGTTAGAAAAACTGGGTGGAAGGGCCTAGCACTTACAACCTCCAGAAAATCCTAAGTCTATTGTCTGAAAAATACTAAACTACACCACTTACCTCTAAACTACACACTTACCTCTAAGAAATCCTAAGAGAATAGAATGAGGATTTCTGAAGGTGAAAACTACTTTATATTAACAGATCCATTCTAATGTATCAGAATTCCAATTACATAAGCAAAGAATGATGATACTTAAGTAATTAGAAATAGTTTAGAATAGAGTAGCTAAAATAGAAGAGAGCCAGAGTATTTAGTAAGAGTGTAAGAAGGCAGGAAAGTAGATGAGTACAGATATGAGAAAGGGCCATGGATCATGGATCAGCCAAAAAATACAAAAGAGAAAGAGGTTAGAAGAGCAAGTTCTCTTGTAGTTTTTCTATATTAAACTTATTTAAAAGTAGTTAGTATACACAATTTGCCAGCTACCTTACACAAAATCCTATTTATTTTTATCACTATTATTATCTTCTAAGTCTATGGGTTCTAAATATCTATAATTTTCCATGTTCTTTAATATATTCAAGTTCTCTATAAGCTCCTCCTGTTGCTTAGTAGTTAACTGTCAAACATCTAACCTTACTGAACACTTGCAAACTACATAGTTTAGATCTTCATAACAGTAATATTCTTTAACAGAGATAAAATAGGTTTATGAGCAGTATTACAAAATGAACTACTCATTTATTTGTGATATCTGAACCTTAGGTGCACTCTCAGAAGTTTAGGAGTGATTTAGAAGTTCAATAATAATGATTAAGATCAATACAGATGATAAAGGATAAAGATTAATGATAATTGATATTGTTAAGTCTGAGGTCTAATTCTCAGATATAGAGGTATATACAAAAGAGTGATGGTCTGTGCACAAGCTTTTTACATCACATGATCAAAACTCATATCTGATGGGAGCTGTCATGCTAATTTTAGAAGGTAACTAATTATGTCTCTATATTGATATACTTGTGTCTCTATGAATACTTATTGCTATGAGATATACCATATATTATTGGAAACAGTTTGATGAGCACTTTCAATGCAAGCTTGATTGTGCAAAAATGTCCAGCCATTTATGAGATATTAACAAACAAAGCTTTTACAATTACTGATGACCTGATATCTTGGTTGTTTGTTGTCACTTTTGTATATCCTACATATGTGCAGATAGCCCTCATTTGGAGCTTTTCAGTGCAACTTAGTTTGTAAAAATTGGTCCACTGATTGTGAAGGTACAAGCTGAATGAAGTTTGTGACAAGCAATATCTATGTTTATAGGAACATCTGCTAGGAGTACTAACAATAACTGGTATAGAAGCAATAAGAAGACAGAGATAGCTATTTAGAAGTGGGGATGACAAAGAAATCTTACAGGACTTGGGGGTTGAATATAAATATTGAAACATTATGCTAAGTTAGCTAAAATATCTTGTTTGCTTGTTGTGCCTGATCTATTTTACATATTGCTTCAAATCAAACATGAGGGTTAGTATTTTTGAACCTCCCTACTGGCAAGATCATTATCTGGTTCTGAATTGCAATTTAGAGTCTGTAGTGGAACTTGGCTACTATTATTATGACTTAGAATCTGTGTTGAGTAAAAGATACACTCTTGTATTGAGTAACAAAAGAGAACTTGATAAAGTTCCTCCTATAGATTAGTCTACCTTATATACCTTTTGCTAATGGTCCATGCTAAGCTAAATCTAGCCTACCCTAAAGATCATGCTTCATTCATAAGGCCAATATGCCATTATTATATTATATGACTTTATCTTATTCCAGAACCTTCTATGCCCTTTTCTATATCACGTGATCATGTGACTTCTGTGACCATATTCATGTGACCTGTGACAATGTCACACTTTGTCTTCTTTGTCTTATTTTCTACAAGATAAGAGAAAATGAAAGAAAAATAAAATAAAATAAAATAGAAGCCAAGTCTATCATTCTCAATTCTGACAACTATGGTGTATGGATTGATATAGCTGGCTTCTAAAATGAGAGATATTGGAACTCATCTAGATAGTTCTTTATAATGTAGCTTCTTTGGTAATAGATTGTCTCTTCTAGTTTGTTGATAGCTTTGGTAACAATGTTTATTAGGAAGAAGTAAGTATAAAAAAGCTCTTCAAATTCAGGCTATGTGAAAATATAAAAAACTCTCATATCAAATTCTTCTCAAAAAAGTTGTAAGGGGATTCTCTGTTTTACATAAATTCAACTCTGTAATACTTACAGAAGCCTAAGTTATTTCTGTAGTTCTCTCATCTCTTAGGTTCTATACTGATATCCTGCTATAACATTACTAGACTATTTCAACTACTGTAACATCCTTATAGATACTCACTCATTTCTTCAAGATTTGACTTGAGGAATGTCTTTAGGGTGCATCACCTGAGATAAATAGTATTGTTAGAGGCTCTTAAGGAGCTTTGCAATATATTCACTACATTTTTCAAAAAGTCTTATACAGTATAAGATTCACTGCTTAGGAGTGTATTAGTAAGGAAAAGTGTTTGTAAGCAGATGACACTTGTATATTCCTTTTAATATCCTTTCTAACTCTATTCTTTTGTATTTGCAAGAGCTCTTTTAAGGGTCTTATATATTCTATTCTTCTTTTATATTATTGTTTTGACTCTTTCTTTTAATTCCTGATACTGATATTATCTTCTTTGAGTTCTTTAGTATTTAGTTAAGGGCTAGTGTTGCATAGTTCTTTGTCAAGTTTACAAACGGTGGACTTAGGTTTTCTTTACTTTACTTTTTATTTTCATTTTCATTTCGATTTGTTTTTCTATTTTTCTATTTTTAGAACAACTAGGGTTAGGGTTGATCGGTCATGCTGTCACATCAGTCACAATCTGATGGCATAGTCACAAGACAGATCACGAGACTTGGGGGAATTTAGTAAAAGATTTGAGAACAAATGACGTCATACAACATGGACACTACATGTTGGCCTCATGGACTACACATGGTTGTTTAGGATAGGATGCACAGTACTTAGCACAGACCATCTGTAGGACTATATAAGGTAGACTAGTTTGTAGAAGAGTTCTCTATCGAGTTCTCTTGTGTTACTCAATACAAGAGTTGTTCCACTGTCTGACTCTAAGGACGTTGGATCATAATATTCTTGTTGTACCCTAGCATAACTTTTTTTTATGCTTGACTTCTGTCAATATAGAGATAGGGCTTGATATAAAAGCTTGCAAGTTTTAGAGTTGAGTTACTAAACTAACAAGAATATTAAAAGCTCTAAGGCATGTTAGTACTTAGCTATCTTCATAAGATGGTGTTAGAGAATGTCTAGAGCCTTGTCAGTGTAAATGAAGTTTATAAAATAATTGTTCAGAGTATATTGCTTAGGAAGCAAGAAAGAAGAGAAAGGTCAAGATATAGAGTGAGTAATTTATGACTACCAGACTCAAGATATTTTGAGGTCCTAAGAGAAGATTCTGTTCTGTTGTTAAAACAACTAGTGGAGTCTACAGAGTTTTACAGACTTTCACAATCTCCAGAAAGTTCTAAGTATATTGACATAACTAATAAGTACAAGCAGTACTTACCTCCAGAAAGTCCTAAGAGAACAGAATAAGAATTTCTAAGGATAGCAACTATCCTAAATACTAATAGAGTCTATTCCAATCTAGCAAAACAATACTGATATAAGTAAGAAATCATAATAGTCAGATGGTTAGAAACTCTAATAAAAATATATAGAACTCTACTAAAAGAGAAAATAAGGGAATTTACAGTGAGTACACTAGAGAGGTTGGAGATTAGAGGTTGACAATGTACTTGTAGAGTTTAAATTGTGGAATTTAGTAGGGTTAGAGGCAAAGTTTGAATATCCAAACTTTATGCAAAGATAAGTTCTCTTATATTACTCTAAAACATGACTAATGTTAGGATAACTAGTAGAGTCTGCAGAGTTGTACAGACTTTCACAACCTCTAAAAGAACCTAAGTTTTATTAGCATAATGTTGTAAATATACTACTTACTTCAAGAGAATCTAAGAGAATAGAGTAAGGTTTCTGGAGATGACAAAAATCTTATATAGCTATAATATATATTCCAATCTCCCAGATCAGCTTATTTGATGAGAAACAATGAGAATAGCATGACTAGGATTATTTCTGATTAAAACATCTAAAATATCAGCCCAGAAAGAAAGAGAGGTTACTATTAGTAATAACCCAGACTATATTTGTCATGATTACTACTTCATATTCTACAAATGTTTGCCTTATGCTTGTTATAACTTAGATATGTGTTGAAGTTTGTTTCATCTTTGACTTATAATTACCATATCTTGTATCTTTCTCATATACTATCAGTTAGTACCTTATGTAGCAGTAGAAGCTCTCTTGTTTCTCCTTATATATAATTCTGTATCTTTATACTTTACTAATTGATTATTTCTATCATGCTTTCTTATGTCTTTGTCTAAGTTGCAATCTAAACCAAGCTTAGAATAGTAATAATGACTATTCTAAGTAGTTATACTGTAAAAAGCCTTATTCTGAAAATCAACTTAAATTATCACCAACTTCCAGTGTTAGCAACAACATACTTCTTATCTTCTGGTAGACTTGTCTACCAATAATATTCCGAGTATCCCTTTTGAAATATATGACTAGTATAACTAGTAAAGATATAGTACACAGGCTGAAGTTAAAGGCTATTTCAACTCTCATATTTTGTATATGCAAATAACACAAGTTGCTTATTTGAACTTTTGAGAAGCTCATTATTAGATCTTAGATAATTGTCATATACAAGTCTACCCATCCAGAAATTACATCCTCACAGTGATATTATCTCCTAATTATATAAGCCCACCTTCCATGGCAGCCACCTTTCTTGAAACATATCTTATGGTAGTGCTGCAACTATCCAGATACTCTGTCTTCCATGGTGGAGATACTCCTATTTGACTTAGTCTTCCATGATGGAGTTACTCCTGTCAGTATCTTAATACTGAAACTTTTGCTTGGGGTAATAGAGGCTATACTACTGAAACTCCAAGCATCTTCTATAGTAGAAACTCATATATAAGACTAGTAGTTACATTGTAATTTACTAGTCTGATAATTAACAAAGATAAACTCTTATTGAACTCAATTGTTATGATCTTAAGTCCTTAGAGTAAGACAAAAGAACAACTTCTTGTATAGAGTAACACAAGAGAACTCGATAAAGTTCCTAGTACAAAGTAGTCTACCTTATATACTACTACTCATAGTCCGTGCTTACTACTGTGCACCCTATCCTAAATGACCATGTGTATGACATGAGGCCAACATATGTTGTCCATGTTGTATGACGTCACTTTATTCCAGAACCTTCTACTCCATTCTCTCAAGTCCTATGATCAGTCTTGTGACTACGCCATTAACTTGTGACTGATGTGACAGCATGACTGATAAACCCTAACCCAAGTTGTTCTAAAAATAGCAAAAGAAAAATAAAAAATAAAAATAAAAATAAAATACAGTGAACAGAGAAAATAAAATGAAGTCTACTGTCAATGATCTTGACATCAATCTCCAGTGTTCAACAGCGACACACCAAATCAGTACTTACTCCTAT
>Ga0157359_1000327_pt1 | contig 16562 bp, 18 predicted proteins | sample AttcapACBM3_FD_111482 | JGI IMG/M metagenome (GOLD analysis project Ga0157359, IMG submission 111482) | Fungus gardens microbial communities from leaf cutter ant in Botucatu, State of São Paulo, Brazil - Atta capiguara ACBM3 | ecosystem: Host-associated > Fungi > Mycelium > Unclassified ...
AAAGAGAAAAAATACCAAGATAGAGAAATTTGTAAAGAAGACAAAGAAAATATATGTTAGATACAGTTCACATCTTATTATCTGAGATCTAGTAGGTGTTATGAACTTAATCCTTTGGGCTGGATATAAGAACAACTCTTGTATTAGAGAAATACAAGAGAACTTGATAAAGATCCTTTTACAAACTAATCTACCTTATATACTACTAACTATGGCCCATGCTTACTACTGTGCACCCTACCCTAAATAACCATGTATAAAACATGAGGTCAACATGTGTTATCTATGTTGTATGACATTATTTGTTCTAGAACCTTCTATTCTATTCTTCCAAGTTGTTATAGTACGAGTATGTGGACAGACTTGGACTAGGGTTAGGGTTAGCTGGACATAAATAGATAGTATTTTATTAGTCTACAACAGATGGAGAGCATGTGACTTGGAAGTCATGTGATAGAGTCTAGAATGGTCTAGAAGGATCAAGAGGAGTCTAGATTAGAGTTAGGGTTAGGAGTGATGTTAAGGGACATGGGTTCCTCATAGTGTGCACATGTACAGTGGAGATTAAAGGTATGATGTCAGGGCACATGTAGGAAGCATGGTGGCCTTAAGGAAAACACATGTGGATGAGTAATAGGACATGAGGTAGCGGCATGGACTTAAGAGCCAGATAGATATTGTTGTAGCATGGACCAGGAGCTATGTATATATATAGTGGATAATATAGTGAGGGCTCCTTGTCAAGTTCTCTTGTAATTCCCACTACTAAATAGCTATCTGAGAGCTTTGCTGAAGTAAGCAAACTACAAGTGCCATTCTGGCAAGTGGTTGCTACAACACAAGTCTCTAACCCTGATTACTTCTAACTCTAACCCTAGTTATTCTAAAAATAGAAAAATGAAAAATGAAAAGAAAAATAAAATAAAATAAAATAAAAAACTGAAAAATAAAGTCTACTTTCAATAATCTTGACAGTAGAAAATCTCAGAAGTTTAGAATAAGTAATTATACATTATTTAAGAACATGGAAAATAAGTCAAAATAACCTTTGATTTTAACTTATATATTGTGCCTCTACTAGTCATACTGGTTATATTTTGAAATAGGGCTTGGAAACTTAGAGAGTGAAGAACTACTAAAAGATAGTAAGATATGTTGTTGCTAATACTAGACTAGAAGAGAGATACTAGTTTTAGCTGATTTTCAGGATAAGCTAGTACAGTATAAACTACTAGATTATATACTAGTTAGTATACCTAGTGTAGTTATCTAGAATGTAACTACTAAGTATATTACTCTAATTTCTAGTAATCTTCAGATATTAGAGAATAGAGGTCTATAAAGTTAATTAAGACTAGCAAGAATATCTGAGATGAAATAAACAGATGTAATCTACACTAGAAGAGATTAGAGAGTGTAGATGAGAGAAAGAAGGTTATCTGTGGGTTAGGACAGATATAGTCAAAAGACAGAATATAATAATATAAAAGAAAGCAAAGACTGTTTTAACAAAGATTGTTAAACAATAGAGACTCAAGATTTTGGATAAAATAGAGGAGAATAAAAAAGTTTATTAGATCTTATAAAATTATAGCAATAGTATTGATGAATATAGTAAAGTTATATTTACTAAACTTGGTAAATTTCACTTAGTGGTAAATATAAGCAAAATAATATTGTATAAGAAGTAGATAAAAAAATAAAAGATAAAATTGCTACTTCTAATAAAAATTGATAGTAGAAATAAATATTTGTCTACTACTTATATAAATAGTGCTTGGTTTATATAGTATTTTTATACCTACTCTAATATTTATGATATAATTTACTAGAATATTTTATCTTTTATATCATGTGACTATGATTATGTATTGCATTATGTGTTCTATTATTAAAATAAAAATAAAAATAGAAAGTGTTTAATCACAAATATGAGATTGAAAAAATATCAAATAAAATTCAATGAAGTTAGTAAAAATAGTATGGAAAACTTTGAAAATTACAAAAATAGAAGATAAGGACTTGAGAAAAGAAAGAGAATGGTTAGAATAGTATACAATAAAGCTGTTATACAGATAGGATAATGAAAATTTTGAAAAAGAATATTTTAAAAAACTAGAAAAAAACTAAAGATAATAGAAAGAGAAGTCTGTATTATGAAATATTTCTTTCATTTACTCAGATATCTGGAGATGTCACATGACTTTGATCACATGATATAAAAGATAGTAAAATGTTCTAGTAGATTATTATATTATAGACTTCGGAACTGTATATAGACCAAGTACAAAATATATAAGTAGTGGTATGGCAACTACTAGTCAAGACAACTAATAGTATCACTTAAGTAAACTTAGGAAGATAATATCTTGTGAGGATCACAAGAGAACTCAACAAGAAGTTCCTAATGAATTGCTACCCTATTTATACTATACATATACTAATAAATTATCAGGGTTCAAGACAGTGGACTCTAACTATTTTATTTTTTCTTCTTTTCTCATTTTCTTTTATTTTTATTTTGGGGACTTAGAATTGGGGTTAATGTGACATCACAGTCACATGATACATGGAAAGAAGTAGAAGGTTCTGGAAGAATGATATTATATAACATGTTTAACACATGTTGACCTTAAGACAAATACATGGCTGTTTAGAGTAGACTAGAAGTAATTAGCATGGATCATGAAGTTTTAGTATATAAAGGTAGACAATCCTGTACAGAGTTCTCTATTGAGTTCTCTTGTGTTAACCCTAATACAAGATTCTTTCTCTTTATCAATTCTAAGATCTTGAGTTTGTAATATAAATAGTCCTGTTCTAATGTATATATGTTGTCTATAAATCCATCATACTATTGCTACAAAACAAATATATTTCCTAATATCATTGTTCTAGTCTCTTCTACTCTATTCCAGACCTATGATTTAAGAAAAATAAAAATAAAATCAAAAGAAAAGAAATATTAAATCAAAAAAAATAAATAAAAAGAAAAATATTAGTATTTAAGCATACCATAATAGTATTCTCCTTCTTTAGTTTCCACCTCCAGAGAAACTTGCCTTCTCTTTCCATCTCACCCAAATTCTCTCTGATTTTTTCAAATATTTATTCTCAAACTTTTTATTATTCTATTCAAACAGAATTCTTGCCATATACTTCTCTAGTAGTTTACTCCTCTTGAACTCTTTTGTTTCTGGATTCAACTCTATCTCTATTTTCCTCTCTTTTCCTTTTGCTTTTCTTTTCTCTACTCATCTTGTCTTCTCTTCTCTGATCTCTCTTTCAAAATTCTCCACCAAGTCTATCACATTTTTAAAGTTTTCTAATCTTTCCCAAGTGTCTTTCTCTGCCATAGATCTCTTCCATCTCACCAAATATTTTAGTTTTCCCCTCCCATCTCACCTATTTAATATCTTTTCTATCTTATACTCTTTTTCTCTTTTTATCTCTATTAGAAGAGGTGTGATCTTCTATTCCTCTACCTGCTTCTAATACTTTGTTATTCTACCCACATTAACCACTAGATGTATTCTTAATAACACTAGCAATTTTAACTTTACTACATTTTCTAATATTATTTTCTTAATTTTATAAGGTCTAATATACTTCTCTGTCAACTTCTTTGTCACCCTATTTATTATTTGTAGCATAAAGTCTTTTGTAATTATCAATACCCTATCTCCCATCTTATACTCTACTGCTTTCTTTCTATTTCTATCTGCATATTTTTATTTCCTCCTGCAATTTTCTTAATGCTACCTTTGCTTCCTCATATATTTCCTTCATCTCTTTCACAAGCTCCTCTATCTTTGCATGCTTTCCATTTTTTCTTATCTCAAAGCCCATCCTTAACTCCTGTCCATAGTTGATTTTAAACAGTGATGACTTGGTTGTTAAAGGTGAACTCTGCAGTTGCTAACCATTCTAACCAATTATTTTGTCTATAATCAATATACATTCTTAGATACTGCTCCAACTTTTGATTAGTTCTCTCAATTTGTCTGTCTGTTTGTAGCTAGAAAGCTATAAATAGCTTTGTTTCTATTTCCAACATCTTGTTCAACATCTTTATCAACTTTGCCACAAACTGTGGCTCTCTATCTGAAATCACATTCTCTGGCAACCCATGTAACTTCCACACATTTTCCCTAAATAACTTAGTTAATTCATCCACCATTATTTTTTCTGTTATTGCAATAAAGTGTGACATTTTCAAAAACCTATTATATACTACCAAAATTGAATTTTAATCTCTTGATACTGATAACTTCATTATAAAGTCTACTAATATGTGCTATTATAGTCTTTCTAGTACTGTATTTGGTCTCAATTTTTCTGCTGGTATCTCTACTCTATTCTTTATTCTTTGACACTGATTATATCTCTTTACATATTGCTTTACTTCCTTTGTAACTTCTGGCCACTAGTAATTTTTAGTAACCAATTCTACTATCTTCTACTGTTTTCTATATCCTGCTATTGGTATAACATGATAAAGCTGAATGATCTCTAACCTTAGCTTCTCATCCTTTAGAACATATACCTTTTCTTTTTTCAACACTAACTTATCATTTCTCAATATCTTAACTCCAGCCTTCTTTATTTTTTTTACTGCTTTTACTACCTCATTATCTTTTGCTTCTGATTTTTTAATTTTCTCAATTATTTCTTCTTTAGCTCCTTCGATCAACAACTGTTCTTTCTTTATTACTCTAATCTCTAGCCACTCTTTTTTCAACATTATCTGATTTTCTTTATCTCTTTCTACTTCTTCTACCCAATTTACTCTCTTACTCAAACTATCTGCTTGTCCTATACTTTTTCCAGCTATATGCTTCAAAGCAAAATCAAATCTTGACAAGTACAATGACTATCTAGCCTGCCTTTTATTTAACTTTTAAGCCTTCATAAAGTATTCTAAGTTTTTATGATTGGTCCATATTTCAAACTAATCCTTGGTGCCTTCTAAGAAATGTCTCCATACTTCTAAACATCTAATAATGGCCAACATCTCTTTATCATGAATTTCATAGTTCCTTTTGGCTTTATTCAATGATTTAGAAATATAGGCTACTGGCCTCCACTTCTCATCCTCATACTTTATTAACAATACTCCTCTTATAGTAAAATCTGACATATCCACTTCTACTCTTATTTTTTTATCTAGATCTAGTATTATCAAGACTAGCTTCATCACAAACCTCTTCTTTAACTCTTCAAATGCTCTCTGTTGTCTCTCTTTCTAGGTCTACTTTACATCTTTTCTTGTCATTTCATGCAAAGATTTTGCAAGAGTAGCAAAATCTTTGACAAACTATCTATAATAGTTTGCTCACCCCAAAAACTTCTGCATATCCTTCATATTCCTTAACACTAGCCAATCTACTACTCTCTGAACTTTTTCTTTTTCCATTCTCATTCCACCATTCTTCTTAGTACTTCTTCTATAATTTCATCATGTTCTTTTTTCATCTTTGTTACTATCATTACATTGTCAATAAAATACTGCCACATCTCCTGCCTCTATCATATCTCTAAGCAGATTATACATTATTGCCTAAAAAATTGCCAGTGAATTTGTAAGTCCAAAAAACATTACCATTGGTTTAAAGGCATCCTCTGGTATTAAGAATACTACCTTCCACTCATCTTCTTTCTTTATCCTCACATTATTATATCTCCACCTTAAGTCCATCTTTGTAAATACCTTCTTCTCTATGCTATCTATTAAATCTGATATCAGTAGTAATGGATTATTTTTAATTGTCCAACTGTTCAAATATCAATAGTGTTGTAGCAACCACTTGCCAGAATGGCACTTGTAGTTTGCTTACTTCAGCAAAGCTCTCAGATAGCTATCTAGTGGTGGGAATTACAAGAGAACTCAACAAGGAGCTCTCACTATATTGATCCTCTATATATACTACAGGCTCCTGGTCCATGCTACAACAATAATTACCTGCCCTTATGTTCATGCATCGTCCTCATGTCCTATTACTCATCTATATGTATTTTCCTTAAGGCCATCATGCTTCCTATATGTGTCCTGATGTTATACCTTTAATCTCCACTGTACATGTGCATACCATGTGTACACCATGAGGAATCCATGTCCCTTGATGTCATCCTTAACCCTAACTCCTATCTAGACTCCTCTTGATCCTTCTAGACCCTAAGTCCTTCCAGACCGCTCTAAACTTCTATCACATGACTTCCAAGTCACATGCTCTTCCTCTGTTATAGACTAATAAAATACTATCTTATCTATGTTTGGCTAACCCTAACCCTAGCCAAAGTCTGTCCACACATTCATCTTATAACAAATAGTTCTGCACTATAAGTCTTTAGGTTTCCTGCTGATTGCTCAAAACTCTTCTTCTCATCTTTCTTCGGTATAAAGAATACCAGTAACATCTGTGATGATCTTAATGGTCTAATATACTTCTTCCTCAACTGATCTTTCACAAACTCTTGTACCTTCTCTTTCTTTATTCTTGATAATAAATATATATTTTTTTTTCCTTTTTTGACACAAATTCTTCCCTGAGATCTATAGCATGGTCTTATGTCTTTCTTGTTGGCATCCTCTCTAACTCTTTCTTCTAACTCCTTCTTCTCAAACATCTTCAAATACTTATGGAACTGCCTTAGAACTATTTCTTCTACTGTTCTAAGCTTTATCAAATCTTTTTCTTCTTTTTTTTTCTTCTATCACTCTTGCTATCTCTATTTCTTCTTTAACTATTAGCTTCCTAAACTCTTTCTTTCTTTCTGCTTCTTTTCCTTCTTTTTCTCTTTCTCTTTCTACTTTTTCCATTCTGGCTTTGTCTATCTTATTCTCCACTTCTTCCCATACTCATCTGGACATTTCATCATTTATACCTTCTATATTCTCCAATCAATTTCTAGATTGTAGCATGCCAGCCACAATATCTCTAATATTACACCCCAACTCTGACCTCTTATTACATCTACTGATATTCTTTTTTTATGTTCTTTAAAAACCAAATCTATTTCCATTGTATCTATGATTGGTCTCACATAGTTTAACATTCTATCTATATTCTTTATATAAATTGGTTTTTCTAACTTTGTTCTTCTAAACTTGTACTTTCTTGCAAATTCTTTACTCATTACTAATCTCATTGCTCTACTGTCTAATAATGCTTTTACAACTATTTCTTCTTTTTCTTCTTCCTGTTTCAATCCTATCTTTACTATTACTTCTCTCAACAATCTTTTTTTTTCTTTCTACTTCTGTTTATTGTACTTCTACTGATTTCTATTTTTTCAATTTTCTTCTCTCAAAATCATCTTTCTATCTTTTTCTTTCTTTCTTCTACTTTCTTCTCCTTTTTGTTATGACTCAAAGTCCTTAGAGTGGAACAGTAAGGTAAAAACCTTGTATTAGGGTTTAACACAAGAGAACTCAATAGAGAACTCTGTATAGGATTGTTTACCTTATATACTAAAACCTAATGGTCCATGCTACTACTACTTTAGCCTACTCTAAATGACCATGAGTTTTTCTTAAGGTCAATATATGTTACATATGTTATATAATATTATTCTTCTAGATTCTTCTACACCCTTCTTTATGACCTTGTGACTTGTGACTATTACTGTGACTGTGCTATCTGATGTGATTGATATATGACAGTATGATCATAATGTTACTTTTAACCTCAACTCTAGATTTCCAAAATAGAAAAATAAATAAAAAAACTAGAGTCTAAGCTTTGTATATCTGATACTTTTTGCATCACTCTGTTTCTTAAAACTTCAAATCTATTTGAGAGCATCAATACTAATCTCTCTTCTTCTATATTCTTACAGTAATGGATAATATGCCCAAATTCTCTATAAAAAAATTTTCCTCTCTTTTACTGCTCTTTGTCTATTCTCCTCTCTTCTTTTTTTCTACTTTCTCTCTGCTCTTCTTTCTTCTTTTATTCTCATTTCTTTCACTCTTCTTCATTCATCATCTATCCTCTTTCTTATTTCTTCTTTGTTCTTTCTATCTATTCTCTTTTCCTTTGTTCTTTCTCTTGCTGCCTCCTTTTTTTCTGATCTTTTGCTATTTGCAACTCTAATATTTGTTTTTGCAAATTCAATGTCATCACATTATTTTCTATTATTTACTTCAACAACCTAGTTGCTTCTTTTTCTCTCTAATCAATCCTTTCATGTTCACCTGACTAATATCCACAATACTGTTCATTGCCATAATGTTTGACAACTGAAATTGATATTCTTCCAAAAAATGTTCCAAATTTTCTCTGTAAATGCTAGTTGGTATTCTTTCTACCTAACCTTATACTGTCTACTGACTACCTATCTACTGCCCTACTAACTACTACTCTAATAAATTCTGGCTAATATTACTAAAAAGAAAATTTCTAACCTAGACACTTTCTTACTAAATAATGTTGCTACTTTGTATAGACTGATTACAAAGGAACCAGTAGTACAAGCCTTCTATACAAAATATCTATCTATCATGTCTACAAAAGATGATATGTCTAATATACACTTGTGGACTATAGTGCAAACTAGCTAGCCAAGCTTTCTCTGCCTGACTAGTTTACTTTTTAAGCCTAAGGCCTGGCTATATGTTTTCTTGACTAAAGGACTGAGCTATTCTTCAGTCAAGAATAATAATAACCACTAGTCAAGATAACTAATAGTATTACTTAAGTAAACTTAGAAAGATAATATCTTATAAGGATTACAAGAGAACTCAACAAGGAGTCTCTGATGAATTGCTATCCTATTTATACTATATTACTACAAGGCAAACATGTTTTCTGATGTCATTGCTCTAGTCTTGTTATGACCTTTGCTTAGAGCTCAAGTTGTACTTAGACAAAAAACTTAAAATTAAGAAAGAGATGATATAGAAGTGGTAAAGTGTAAAGAATACAGAAGTATCTCTACACTATATATGTATAACCACCATGAGAGAATCATCCATAGTACATGTGTCAAATGAGTCATAGAACAACAAGGACCAAGCAAGAATAGAGTATTTACTATATGAGATACTGACTGAGACTACTTCAGTGTAGCTGATCATGTCATCATTATTCTTTACCCTAGTCCATATTGTATCCAGGAGGTATCAATTGTAACAATACCCCCTTTTCAGCATTCATGTCCCCATGAATTATATTAACACCTTAAATTCTTCTACTACATACATTGCAACTGTTTTCTTGTTAGGACCAATTATGACTTGGCCTCAATTATTGATTGCAATGAAGTACAGCTTGTGTGGTGGTCCTTCTTGATATATGGCTATAGAATAACTATTTCATGATGTTTCAGTGTTGTGCTTGTTTTTAACTAACACTGTGGCTATTTCTTTCCAGAATTTGGAATCTTGCTCTCCTCTGGATTTGAGTGATTGATAATGTGGGGGTGGTTGAAACATTCTTGTCTGCATGGGAGAATGAATGAACTTCATATATTTGATCAGGTTGTCGACTTCATTGTCTATAAAGCTTGACTTTGATAATGATGTCAATTCCAGTATCTCATATGGCTTGATTAGAATAACCTCCTCATCTTTTACTCTTTATTTAACCAATTTCTTCTCTTTTTCTTCATTCTTGTACAAATATTGTATTTCTCAGATATTGTTATCTATATATTGGTTTCCTTTTTCTTTGTATGTATCCAGTTCATCAGCCAACATTCTTTGAATTTAAAATATCCAATTCTCTATATTGCTTTGGATTAAGTATCATAGGTCCTCTGATATTTCTAATATGTTGGTGGCATTCATGGTTTGATTGTTGATACTGGCTTGTAAGATCATTTGCTCTATTTCTGTAATTATTGTGTTGGTCTCTTCTGCTATCTTCATTATATCCCACACTCACTTCTGTATATTGATTATTGCTTCTATTCCTTTTAGTATCTTGTGGTATATCTGGTCCAGTCATCTCATTTCTCCTTAAATGCTTTAGCTTCATCCATGTTATTTAATTTTCTGGTAATATATGGGTTTGGAAAAGTGGGTATAGTTACATAGTTATTGTTGTTGGTGATGTGTGAAGACATTTGTTAAAATTCAAGTGAATGTTTTCTTTTAAACTGTTAAAATAGGATTTTACCCCCTCTCTTTATAGGTTTCGACTTGAACATCTTGTCCAATAATCTTCTATTGTCTTTTTTGTATGAGGCAATCCCAATTCTGCAATCTATTGGTCATGCTTGTCCCCATAACCTTTCCAATGCATGAAGTATTGTGTCCCTCTACTTCATTTCCTATACTTTCTAACTTCTTCCACTTCATATTCTTTTTCTTCATTTATAATAGTTGGTAGTGGTACTGGTTTCATGTGTTGATTCTTGAACTGTGGTTCATTGCATCTTGTCAGTAGGTTTTCATTAAACACATTGTGTATAGCCCATCCTTTCAGAAGTTCTAGTTGAAACGTTCCTAAGCTAGTGTCCTTTGAGATTCTAAAAGACCTATATCTCTTTTGGTCTAGCTTCTTTAAGAGTCTGTCCAAATAGATATTCTTGTTTTCCAACTATACATTATCCCTGACCTTCAACCCTTGAGAGTTTTTTCTCTTCTTGTTAAATTGTCTCTTCATATTCTTTTGAGCTTCTTCCATCAATTTTGTGGTCTGCTCCTAGCTCTTCTGTAGTCCTATAAGGAATTCTTCTAATCTTGGAAATTCCATTTGTACCATAAGGTCACTCTTCCATAGGTGTCTTCCAAAGTTTAACTTGTATGGTGTTTTCTCTGTTGCTACATGTCTCTTGTTATTATATTAAAATTCCACAGCTGCTAGCTACTCCATCCAGTTATCTTGTTGATAATTGACATAATATTGCAAAAACATCCCTATCTCTTGATTGATTCATTCCATTTGACTGTCTGTTTGAGGATGGTATGCTGTTGACAACTGTCTAGTAGTTTCTAGTGCTTTTGTAAATTCTTCTATAAATTTTGACACAAATTATGGGCCTCTGTCACTGAGAATCTTTCTTGGAATTCCATGTAATTTCCAAATTTTATCCTGATAGATTTTTGCTATTTCTTCTGAGGATATGTTTGTTGTTGTCATTTTTAGTCATATCATCTTTGTGAATCAATCCACTATGACCACTATAGCATCCATTCCATTGGATTTAGACAATGGTCTGATTATGTCAATACTGATTTCTTACTATGGTCCTTGAGATATTTCCAGTAGATGTAATTCTCCCAATTTCTTCTGGTATTAGACTTTGTTCTGTTGGCATTTAACACATTCTCACATGTACTTCTTGACATCTTTCTTTAATTCTGGCCACCAGTAATTCTATTTGAGCAACTCCATCATCCTTTGTTGTCCTGGATATCCTATATCCACTAAATTATGATTCTACCATAGTATCTTTTTTTTGAGCCTCTTGTTGTTTGGAATATAGATCCTTTCTTCTATATAGGCTATTACATCTTGCTCCTATGACAGTCCATCTTCTTTCTTCAACACTTGTTATATCTCTTTTTCCTAAGTATTGTTCTTGTGTATTTTCTCTAGTAGGTCTAAATTATCCTCCTTTGTCTGGTTTTTCTTCAACATCATTACTTCCACTGTGGTTCTTCTTGTTCATATTTCCTCTTTAAGTACTTGAACATCTTTGTTATCTTCCTTTGTATTTACTTGATCTTTCCTTAATAAAATGTCTACCTTCATATTCATTTTCCCTGAAATATGTTATAAGTGTTGTGGCAACCACTTATTACAATGACAAATGATCACACGAATGAGTAAATCTCTCAAGTAGGATATCAAGTGGGAAGTTCACAAGAGAACTTGACAAGGAGCCTCTTCTTAATTAGAGTCCTATTTATACAAGGTCCTTATGGTCTGTGCTACTAATAATTAACCCTGTCCTTATGTCCATACTCCTTCCTCATGTTCATCTCAAGGTTGCCATGTTGTATACATGTGCTCTGATATTATCTTCTAGACCCTTCTACCACCTTCTAGGCTTATGACATCACATCATGTGACATGTCATGTGACTGCAGTGTCATGTGCCCCTTCATCATCCAAAAGAAAAGAAAAAGAAAAAGAAAATAAAATTCCTATAAAGTTAGAAAAGAAAAGAAAAGAAAAATAAAAATTGTTCATGTTCAAAGCATCTCATAACAGTAAGATAAAATCGTAGTTCTGCAGCTTCAAGTACTATCTAGTCTGTTGTCCATTTAATTTGTGAGGTTCTCTGAAGTATTTTAGGTTTTCATAGTCTGTTCAGATTTTGAATGGTTTCATTGTGTCCAGTAGATATTGTCTCCACTTTGTTAAGGCCTCTACAATTGTCAGTAGTTCCTTGTCATAGATTTCGTAATTTCTTTCTGCTGGTTGCATTGTTCTTGACAAAAACACTATCAGTTTCCATTTTCCTTCTTACTCCTAGGATAGTACTCCTCCAATTGCATGTTCTGAAGCATCCATTTCCACTCTAAATTTTCCTTCTCTCTTTAGAAGAGAGAGTACCAGTTGATTTATAATCTTTTCCTTGAGTTTGTCAAAGGCTTGTTGATGTTCCTCTTTCCACTCCCATTCTTTCTTTCCTTTCAGCTTGTTTAATAGTTTCACTATGTGGCTGAAATTCTGAATGAATTGTCTGTAGAAGTTTGTAAATCCTAGAAAGCTTTCTACATCTTTGGTCTTTGTCAGTGTCTTCCATTCTTTTACTGCCTTGATTTTCTCCTGTTCCATTTTGACTTGTCCTTTCCTAACAATAACTCCTAATATTAGAATTTCCTCCATATTGAAGTCACATTTTGATTATTTAAAACACAGATTGTGTTTCTCTGCAATCTTCAAAAACCAAATAGTTCTTTCCTTGAGTTCTTCCATTGTTTTGGCTGGTATTATGAAGTTGTCCATGTAGTTTGCCAATACTCCTTCATGAAGTAATTCTTGAAAGATACTGTTCATCATTTTTTGGAATGTTCCTGGTGAATTGCACAATCTGAAGTATATGACTTGTGGTTCAAATATGCCCTTGTTCATCAAGAAGGCAACTTTTCATTCATCATCTTCTTTGATTTGGACATTGTTATATCCCCAAATGAGATTAAGTTTGTTGAAATACTTGGCCTTTTTTAGTTTGTCAATCACTTCTCCTATTAGAGGTAATGGGGTCTTGTCTTTTATTGTGACTTGATTAAGCTTTTTGTAGTCTTGAACCAACTGTAGTGAACCATCCTTTTTGGGATGTAGAAACATGATGCTGCATATCTTGACTTTGATTCTATGATTAATGCTGCCTTGAGCTATTCATCCAACCACTAGTTTAGTGCTTTCTCTTCCTTGAGGGTCATTGCATATGCCTTTGTATTCAATTCTCATGGTGCTTTATTCATTAAATTGATTTTGTGGTCCCATTCATGTTTCTCTGGTAACTTTTCGAACTTCTTCTTGTTGAATAGATATATGAAGGGTCAAATATAATCTGGTAAGTCTTCAGGATTTATTTTGTCTGGTTTATTTCTGATTCCTCCATTGTTCTGTGTCATTGTTTCCATTGCCTTTTTTCTTCTAGTCTTGAATCTGATGTCTTGATGTTTTATAGTACAGCTTCCTAGACATCTTGTAAACTTTATCATTCCATTCTTCCAATTGACTTCTGAGTTGTACTTGATCAGCTAGTCATGTCCCAAAAACATATCTGTTCTATTTAAATCTGTTACCACAGCTTCTAGCTGTTCTTTGTGTCCATTTATTTTGATTTCTAGAGGTGCCACATTGGTAATCTCTCTGTTCCTTGTTCTGTCTGCATTGAATACTTCAAATGAGAAGTTTATTGGCCTTGTTTGAATTCTCTTGTCCTTGACCAATTGCTTGTCTATTTCCATATGTGTACACCCAGAGTCCACCAGTGTCTTTATCTTGATCTTCTTGCTATTCTTCATCTTTACATTTGCTTGCACATTTAATTTCCTCTTTCCTTTGCTGTTTTGGCAATTTGGAATGATATAATTATTCTGAAAATTTACATAGGAGATCTCTTGTACTGTGCCTACTCAAGATCATTGCCAAAACTCTGCCCTTTTTCTTCATCTTTATTGTCTGATTCTTCCTGAACTTTGTGCTTCTTCATTGACTGTATTCCTTTACAGTCTTTAGCTATATGCTCTTTTTTGTTACATTTGAAACATTTCCTTGTTTCTCTTTCTTTCTTCTTTGATCAGCATTTCTTTGCCATATATCTATATTTGTTGCAATTAAAGTATTTTGGTTTTCCATCCTTGAAGTTTTTGTTAGACTTTTCAATGTCCATAGGCTGTCCTCACCCTCCATAGGTTATTTCTATGCTAGTTCTGTAGTCGTTTTGTCCTTCTGTGAACTCATATTCCTGTCCAACTAATGTAATTGCTATCTTCCACTTCTTGAGTGACTCAGGTGCTGCTATAGATGGGTATCCCAATATTGTCTTTATGATATCTTGTCATATGTTCTTCTTCAGCAAAAATATTGTGTATAATTCATCTGTATCAGCCTTCATGGCCAGTGCCTCAAATTCTATTATGAAATTAGTAGTGTTTTGTTTTCCTTGCTTAAAGAATTCAATCCTCCATTTGGCATTTGCTGCTTTTGTCTTGATTTCTTTCATGAAATTGTCCCAATCTTGGATTTCTAGTTCTTCATCTAGCTCATCAAGCTTCTTTTGTGCATATATTTCTGCTACACCTTCTCTGAGGCAAGCCAAGATTGCCGTGATTCTGTCATCACTGTTGTAGCAACTACTCGCTGGAACAGCACTCGTAGTTTGCTTACTTTAGCAAAGCTCTCAGTAGACTATCTAGTAGTGGGAATTACAAGAGAACTCAATAAGGAGCCCTCGCTGTATTGATTCTCTATATATACTACAGGCCCCTGGTCCATGCTACAACAATAATTACCTGCCCTTATGTTTATGCATCGTTCTCATGTTCTATTACTTATTTACATGTATTTTCCTTAAGACCACTATGCTTCCTATATGTGCCCTGATGTCATACCTTTAATCTCCACTGTACATGTGCACACCATGTGTACACTATGAGGAATTCATGTCCCTTGATGTCATCCTTAACCCTAACTCCTATCTAGACTCCTCTTGATCCTTCTAGACTTTAAGTCCTTCCAGACCACTCTAGACTTCTATCACATGACTTCCAAGTCACGTGCTCTCCATCCATTATAGACTAATAAAATACTATCTTATCTATGTCTGGCTAACCCTAACCCTAGCCAAAGTCTGTCCACACACTCGTCTTATAACAATTAGTCTCTGTGACCCTGTTACTCTTGAGGTATAATCATATTCCTCTCTATCAGTCTTCAAATTTTGTTTGGTCCCTATCAAACCACACTGGATCTGGAACCATGCTCTTTAGCATGACTGTCTATACATTCTCATTTGTTGCTGGTGCTGGTGCTATTGACATTTCTGTGTCTGTCTGTTTGTACTTGTTTGAGGCTTCTTCTGTAATCTGCAAGGATCCTAGTCATTCTGACAATACCTCTATTTTGTTTGTTCTTCTAGAACTTGTCTTAGTTCCTCTTTGTAGTTTACACTATACATATTTCGTTTAACAGGTAACTCTGCCTAGTTTTGTCCATGGATTCTGTCCACTACACCTCTCTTGCAAGGTGAGCTCATCAATGCTTTACCAAATGTTACAGCCTTTGCTTAGAGCTCAGGTTACACTTAGGCAAAGACTTGAGAGTAAGAAAGAGATAATATAGAAGTGGTAAAGTATAAAGAATACAGAAGTATCTCTACACTATATATGTGTAACTACCATGAGGGAATCATCCATAGTACATGTGTCAAATGAGTCATAGAACAATAAGAACCAAGCAAGGATAGAGCACCTACTACATGAGGCACTGACTGAGACTACTTCAGTGCAGCCAATCATGTCATCATTACTCTTTACCCTAGTCTATGTTGCATCCAGGAGGCATCAATCATAACAAGTCCCTTCTACTCTATTTCAGACCTATGACATCACATCATGTGATGAATCATGTGACCATGGTCATATGCCTCTTCATTGTCCAAGAAAAAGGAAAAGGAAAAAGAAAATCAAAAGAAAAGAAATATTAAATCAAGAAAAATAAATAAAAAGAAAAATATTAGTGTCCAAGCACACCATAACACAGTCTAGCAGAACTTAACTACTACTACTATCACAGTCAAGATGTTGCTACAACACAGCCCAAATCTAACAGAAACTCTGTTGAGTTCTCTTTGTATATCTCATACTCAGGATCTCTGAGCTCCATAGTTATCCTAACTTGTAGTTGCTGACAATGAAACATAGTTACATAGTTCATAGCAAATAGGGTGAGCTGTACCCATTGTAAAAGATTCCATATTTCACTAAAATCAACAATATCACCTGTGTATGGTCGAGAACTTTTTTCATGCATATCTTGATCAGAAATTGATGATTTGCTGGTATATTGATAATGTTGGAGAGAGATTAAACTATTTTTTTTGTCAGTCAAAATTTTCAAATCATGAGTGATATTATTCAATAACACATCAGG
>Ga0157359_1000328_pt1 | contig 16546 bp, 6 predicted proteins | sample AttcapACBM3_FD_111482 | JGI IMG/M metagenome (GOLD analysis project Ga0157359, IMG submission 111482) | Fungus gardens microbial communities from leaf cutter ant in Botucatu, State of São Paulo, Brazil - Atta capiguara ACBM3 | ecosystem: Host-associated > Fungi > Mycelium > Unclassified ...
CCTTTATCTGAAGTTGTGACCATGCGGCAGACAGACGGCGCAGCACATAAGCTGAAGCCAAGGTCGTTCCACAAGTCCGCTCATCTCCGAGTCCATTCTGTGGACTTTTACCCCAGTGTGAACCGCACCTGACATATATATAGTAGCTACATTCTTAAATATGGAAGTGACAATCTAATAATATTCTAGTACTGCATATACTCTAGGTAGTCAGATATTATGGGATTGTCATTTGGACTCCATGGAATTAATGAGAAATGCAGAGTGTTTAGTCCTCAGATTGATGATAATTAGAAATAGAGTGTTATTCACACTGGAAAAGTGTAGATATTGGAGGGTATGTGATATAGAGTTATTAAAAAGAGCTAAAAAAATATCTCAGTGCAAGATGTCAAGATTAATGACTATAGCTGTATGAAAAAAAGGAAAAAGAAGGACTGTAGGTTGTATAGAGACTACAAGTTGTTTTTAAGATGGGTTTGAAGTTATAAGAGTTAATTGTAGTGTAGCCAGTATTCCTCTCTTTAAGATAAATATCCTATTATCTAGTAAAAGCATTTAGTTTGGTGCTAAGATAACCAGAGCAGAACCTGATGACTAGATTAAACTGTGAGAAGTATTTAGACTACTGTGCTTATCTTTAGGTTAATATCTTAGTAGTAGAAAAATATTTAAGGTTTTTTATAAAAACATCAATGGAGAAGGCTAGACCCTTTGAATAATGTTGCCAAATCTCGAAAGCTTCAAAAATAGTAAGGAGTTCCTTGTTATGAGTGTCATAGTTTAACTTTGCTATGGTGAAAGTACAGATGTGAAAGATAACTGGATGAACTTTATTTTCTTCATTTACAATATAAAAGCATTATGACAAGAGAAGTCAAACTTCCAAGGAATATTCTTTTGGATAAGACAAGTTAATGAAATAACAATATCTAAGTAGTTAAAGATAAACCAGCAATGAAAATTAGCAAAATATAAGAAAGACCGGATATTCCTTCTTGAGTTTTGGCTAGTCTTGAATGATCTTTACTTTGTTGTTAGACATGGTAAGGCCAGAAGAAAAAAGAATGTATCCTAAATACTCTAACAACTTGGAGTAGAACTCAAATTTCTCTACTTTGGCATAAAAACCAATCTTACACAAGTATTTGAGTACTTTCTTGACATGCTGGTAATATTTGGACATGTTGTTGGATTATATGAGTATATCATTCAGATGTATTACAACACAAACATCTGAAAGATTGGAAAAGAGGTTATCCATAAATTACTCAAAAGCTGTAAGAGTATTGGGAAGACCAAATGATATGACAGACCACTTAAATAATTTATAATGTGTCTTGAAAGCAGTCTTCCATTCATCACCATTGGCAATGCAAACCAAATGGTAAGCATAGCAAAAATCTATCTTAGTATATATTTGAACTTTGTAAGATAAGTGTAGTAGATCAGAGATGAGAGAAAGTAGATAACAATGCTTTTAGTCAACACAGAAGCATCATCTTTCTTCTTAACAAATAAGACCAGTATACCATATGAAGATAAGGTTGGTTAAATGAAATCCATGTTAAGGATTTTCTTAATGAGTTTCTTGAGAGCTTCTTATTTAAATACTAAAAGAGAGTATATAGAGCTAACTGGAGATTGAGCACCCTCTTCCAAGCTGATCTTGAGGTCATAAAGATAATGAGGAGCAAGAACTTTAGCTTTAGCTTTTCTGAAGACATCAGCAGATTTATAATACTCAGGAGGAATATTTGAGAGATTAGAAGTCTCTGTAAGTTGTATAAAGTTGGCCTAAACATCTAAAAAGTGAAAAAATAGTTGAGTTGGAAGCTTAGATATATGTAAGAATGTTGTAGTACTAATGATAGTGATGTTAGGTTGTTCAAAAATAAACACAGAGGTCTCAGATACAAGTGTGGAAACTGTGGAGTCCAATAATTGCAGAGAAATATCAGAAGATGATAGAGATATCAATAGTGTGTTAGCTATAACATGAGAGAAAGCAAGATTTTTCTACAAAGATAAACAGAAGTTTATTAACCCATTTGCTTAGTCAATTAATGGATTGTATTGGACAAGCCAGTTATATTCAAAGACCAAAGAGCAGGAAGAATTAAGCAGAGTGACATAGAAATCTAGATTCATACAATTACCAGTGAGAAAGATTATAGACAAGATAGCAATTTCAGAAATAGTACTGTTTGATAGTTCATTAAACAAGTAAAGGGCAACTGGTGAGATTACAGATATCTTTAGGTTATAAATATCCACAAATTTTGAGTTTATACAATAATAAGTAAACTTAGAGTTAACAAGAGCTCAAATAGTTTTATTAAGGTAATCATAACCAAGGATCAAGAGAGAAGGTAAGAGAAGCAAAGAGAGAGTGTGGATCAGAAAGAGCAGATGTATTGAGTTAGATAGGACTTATTGTTGTACAGAGAAGTTTAACATGGTTCTCAGTCTGTGTGGAGTCTTGGAGATCACTGAGTCTTGGAGATCACTCTTTATTTTTCCAAGAATTTCTTGGAATTAGCTACAAGAATATCAGCAGCTGCTAAAGCACTACAGTCTTTAGAAGTAACCATAGTCTGCTTCTTAGGATAAGAGTTTAACTTATAGTCTCTTATACCACAATAGAGGTACAAATTGTTTTTAAAATGCTTCTTGTACTTATTACTGGTCAACTTGTCATTATTAGCTAGCTTAGAAGAAAATTTCACCTACAGAAAGTTAGACTGTTTTTTAGAAGTAAAGAATGATAAGTTAGATGCCTTAGAAGGTAATAATTTGGTAGATAAGGCCACTAGAGATATATTTGTCTTATTTTAGGAGCATATAGTATTGCTAGCAGCACAAGCCATATCTTGCTTTCAAAAATAAGACTTAAGAGCCTTCTTTTCTACCTATCTTGTATAGTGGCATTTGCAATAACAGATGTTAGGCAGAAAAGAGGTTATACTAGGGTACAACATAATACTAGCTCTTAACTGCATACTAAACAATTAAAAGGGAATGATATCAGTATTAGGAATTAAGAAAAGAGATAGAAACAATAATATAAAAAGAAGAATAGAATACATAAAACCTCTGAAAGAGCTCTCATAAATGCAAAAGGATATTGTTAGGAAGAATATTGAAAGGAATATATAAATAGTATCTGCTTGCAAATGCTTTCTCTTGTTAACATACTCTTAGATAGTAAACCTTATACTGTGTAATAAGCTTCTTTGAAAAATCTAGTGAATAGATTGCAAAGCTCCCTAAAAGTCCCTAATAATACTATTTATCCCAGGTGATATACTCCAAAGACATTTCTCAAGTCAAACCTTATAACTGAATATACTAACTAATACTCACCTTGCTAGCCTTTCCCAGATTGCTAGAACTCTCCAAAACTTGTCTGAAAGTGATAGTAGATACTAGTAATGTTTACTCAATCAAATAAAGGTTAAACTACTTTTAAGTGGGAATATTTAGATGAGAGTCCTTTTTCTTACTCCCCTTCACTTGTAACTTATATATTAGTATAAAAATACAAAGAATAGATTTAGAGAATGGAAAATGAAACCATAATGAAGCTCTCTGAAGTCTTATGAGCACATGGCCATCTCTTTATTCCCAATATCAATCTGATAATTGATTTCTACTTGTGAGAGCACATTCTATTTCTTCTTTACCATTTCCATGGCTGTCCTTACTTACTCTACCATTCTAGACTCTATTGGCTTCTGATCTAATGTGTTCCTATCTTATTTGACCATTCAAATGCTCATAACTTGGTAAAATGCTTTTATGAGCATATATACTTTATAGCTAGTTATTTGTAAGTGGTGTTTCTTATCTCTAAAGATTCCTTCTTTTTAAGATCTGGTTTAATTAATAGCTACCACACTACCCCTCAAACTGGTATTTACTCAAGAGGACCTGAAGTGTTATCTAAGAGTGTAAGATCTTCTTGCTAATACTTTCAAAGAGGACTTACATACTTAAAAACCTTATAAGATTACTTGTTTTTGCAGAAAAGTATTTTCCAGCATAAAATCATTATCCAAGATTATATCACCTATCTATGAATAAGCCTCCAAGCTTGATCTGAAACCTAGATACTTTGCCCAACCTCATAAATATTACATCTATTCCTGGATAAGTTTCTATACTTAATCCAATATCTTTTTATATAGCTAATTGTAGATATTTATTTGAAGCAAGTTCTGCCCTAATACCACTCATCCTGATACTCTCTTGATAAGTATCAAGTCTTCTCATTCAAGTCTTTAAATAGATCTAAAGTGCTTGAAAACTCAATAAGAGTATGTATTCCACAAAAAAGTATTTTCTGGCATAATGTTACATCTTGTGTTTTGACCTCATCCATTTCCACCTATAGATAACCACCAGCTCTCATCTGTGTCCCAGACCTTTTCCAATACAGATCAAAATCAGCCAAGTCACCTTGAATATCCTTGCTAGTACAAGACAACTCTATAGATATTTCTCTCTTGATATCTAAGGATTACTAGAGATTAGAGTAAACTGCTTAGTAGTTATATTCTAAATAGCTACTCTAGGTATACTAACTAGTATATAATTCAGTAGTTTACACTGTAGCATCTTATTCTGAAAATTGACTAAAACTAACACTACTTTTCTAGTATTAGCAATGACATATCTTGCCACCTTCCAGTGGTTTTCTATTCACCAAGTCCCAAGTTCCCAGTCCAAAATATATAACCAGTGCAACTCATAGAGATATAGCACACAAGCTGAAGCCATAGGTTATTCTGCTCTAACTTCTGCATTGTTGGATAATGTAAAATAACTTAGTACTTCATATTTGAGCTGCCTCTTTCTGGATCTTGGATAATGAGGTATGAACCATATCTAACACATAATAACAGTCACACTCCCAGTAGTAGTAATCAATAGTCATTATCAAGATATATATATCCTAGAATAAAATAGACTTGTCTTGTTTCTAGGTAAAAATTGGATTCTGGATTCAATTAGGAAGCTTCTGGTGATAGAAATGGCATAGAACACTATTCTTCCAACCTAATTGGAAGATATAGTATATAAAATCCACATTATAAGTGAAGATCTTGTTACTAGGCTTTATATAGAAATTATCTAACATGTTTGCTACTTTACTAACAAAGTCCAAGAGACCAAAATATTGATGTAGTTCATCAACAAATAAGTTCCAATCTGAGAGCTAGTCTTGAAGAATACCCTGGTTTTCCTGGTTAAGGCTTACCTTAAACTAGTCTTGAGCTACTCCAAAAAGATAGGTCATCATAAAATTGATTTTTGTAATATTTATATCAAACTATGCAGAGTTTGTGTGAAAGTAGAAATAACATTGAAATAAGAAATTGTTAAGCTTGTCAGATTCAGTATTGTTAGATGTATTGAGAATGCAAGCTTTAGTTCTTCTTGAATTAGTATTAAGACTGGAGGTCTGATTAATATTAAGTAAGTTAGCAATACAACTAAGAATATTAGCTAGTTGCTTATTAGTGGAATTATTGCTGTGCTGGGATTTTGACTATGAGCAAGTAGAAAAGTAGTAAGAATTATTTAGATAATTATTAGGATTGGTGGCAGGAGTATTCTCTCAATTAGAATTGTTATCTGCAAGAACAATACTTAGACCAGGGATAGACAAGACTGTTCAAGTAGGTTAGATAGTATAAGTTAGAGACCTAGGAGATGATCAGCCTCTTTAATAGATCTATTTTGATCACTATAGAACATTTAGAGAGTATGTCTTAGTGAGATGTTTACTAAGATAAGATACAGTGTTAAAAAGTGTTCCAAGTAATGGAACCAGAGTTAATACTAAGTGGGTTGAAGAGTTATAGCAGAAGAAAACTATTTGACTTGTTGAAGTATAATTTGAAAGTTAAGGAATTTATAAACAAAACTATAACAAAGGATTTTTTAGCAAAAATAACTGCTTAGAAGTGATAACAAACTTGGTAGTCTGATAATATTGTCAAATCTTGTTTACACCTGGAAATAAAAGCATACAAAATTGGCTTGAAAATATATAGAGTATGTGAACTTCATACTAAGAGCTCAGTAATCTAAACTTTCTAGAATAACCTTAGCTTCAGCTTATGTGTTGTATTATCTATCTGTTATGTAATCACAACTTTAGAAGATAGACTAAAGTCTAAAAAGAATAAGTGCTGATAGTAGTATATTGCTATTAAATACTGGAAATTGTGTTCACTTAAATATTTGATTATCAGATTAGTCTACTAGTCTTATATACAAGAAGATTGATAGAAGATACTTGGAGTGTCTGAGTTGTGAACATTAGACTTGGTTTTATTTTATTCTATTTTTCTCATTTTTCTTTTATTTTGGTTTTTATTTTTATTTTCATTATTTTGGACTTAAACAAAGAGTATGATATGATGTTTCATATAATGGTCATATAAGTCACAAAGCATGATAAAAGTATAATATCTATTACAAGATAGTCATATATGTCATATTCACAAGTCACATAATCACATGATATAGAGAAGATTATAGAAGATTTTTAAGCAGATAATATATAACATACCAATAGCATGTTGGTCTTATAAAAAATACATGGACTTTAGGATAGGTTAGTTATAGTATGTAACTATAGTCTATAATATATAAGATAGGTTATTTTGTACTTAGAACTCTATTGAGTTCTCTTGTATAACTTAATATAAGAGTTTTTTTTTGTCCTTACTCAAGATCTTAAGTTATAACACAAAGGTTTCAGAGTACAGTTCTGAGTGAAGGTTTCAGTGATAAAATACTGAAAGAGGTCAATAGAAGAACTCCACTACAGAAGACTGAGTACTTAAAGGGTTTAGAAATGACTGTATTACTGCTACAAAAACATATTGTAGAAAGTATGGCTATTATGGAAGATGGGCTTTTGTTAGAATCAAAGAAGACATCACTGCCACAAAAAATAATCTTTAGAATAGATAGACTTAGTATATAATATACTAATATCATTATCAATACTAGTAACTATCCAAAATCTTCTCAACTTCCTATTCTTCTTGTCTGTTGATAAGAATGGGGTTAGGAGAAGGGTTTGTATGTCCACTGAGAATAGGATCTTCAGGCATAAAAGTCAGTTTAATAATGTTGAATACTAAATATAGCTATCTTATCAAGGATGAAAGCTTTAAGCCATATGTCATAGATCTTACTTGCTTTTCCACTATATAAGGCCTGAGGTATCAGTAAGATAGCTTTGCAGAGGAGTATGTAATGTAAATGTCTGTGAAGTCAAAATATATCTTATCACTAGATTTAAAGACTGGAGCTGGAGTCTGACAGTGATTGTAATAGAGCTTTATATTCTTATAGCTGACTTTACTTCTTCCAGTGCTAACTTCATAACCCCTTCTACCTTTGACTTCTGCTAGTGAGGCTCAAAACTCATACAGAGAAAACAATCTATGTTTAAAAGGAATAGATATTGCTAAGTAGAAGTATGGACATGATTATTATGTTGAAACTCTACTATGAACAGAAGATCATACCAGTCACTTTGCCTCTCATTCACAAACAGCTAGAGATATTGGTTCAGCTTCTGGTTGATATACTCTGTTTGTTTATTTAATTAAGGGTGCCAAGTTATAGAAGATGCAATTTCAATCTCTAGTAAGTAGTATAATTCATTAGTAAAGTAGATAACAAACTATAGTCTTTTATCTGAGATAACACATATAAGAAGGTTATGTAACTTCCAGATATTGTGCAAGAAAAGTCTTACATTACTCTCCACAATGATTATCATATGTATAGAAATGAAATGAGTTCTCTTAAATACTGAATCTATGACTGTCATTACTGTATCAAAGCCTGTAAACTCTGGGAGTTCCATAATGAATTTTACACTTATAGTTTCCTATCTTACATTAAACAGTAGAAGTAAATATAGTTCTCCAAGGGATAAATGGCATGCCAGTTTGGTATGCAAGCAAAGATCACAAGTACTAACATATTAACCCATATACCTTGACATTTGCAGCTATTACCAGTAATTCCAAGATACTAGTTTTAGAGTTTTCTATCTATTTGGATGTCCAGCTACTTTTGAGTCATAATGCAAGACAACCACTCTTCTGTGGAGGTCTGTAATATTTGGAACATAGATCTTGCTATAATGTAATAGTAAACTCTCATTCTCAGACCACTTTAAAGAGCATAGCAACTTTGCTACAGACTATCTGAATTTTCTTGCTACTCTTACCATAGGTTCTTTCTGTCTACTAAGCCAAATTCCACATCTAATATCCTTCAGAAGCTTCTTTTCTTCACCTTCAATTGCTACTCCTTTCAATATTTAAACTATGAGGAACTCTAACTTTAGCAATACTACATCTTAGTTATTCTAAGATCCAGTGCCATAATTGCTTTACTGTGAAAGTGTATTAGACTTCCCTATAAATCTTCTAGAACAATGAAGTTGAACCTTGCTAAGTACAGTGACTACTGGATCTGCCTTTGGTTAAGCTTTTTAGTGATCATGAAGTACTTGAGGTTCTTATAGTCTGTCCAAATCTTAACTGGGGCTGGGGCTTCTTCTAAAAAGTGATACTATTCCTTAAGCATACAGATGATTACAAGTATCTTCTTGTTATGTATTTCATAGTTGCACTCTACTAGTAATAGGGACTTGCTGAGAAAGGTGACCAGATACTACTTATCATCTTCTTTCAATGCCTGTAATAACAAAGCTTCTGTTACAAAATCAAAACTTTCAGCTTCAATACAAAAGAGAACAGAAGTATCTGGGAAAGTTAGTACAGAAACTACAGTAATAGTATATTTCAGTACCATGAAGGCTGTTTTCTATGAGGAGCTCTAGATCTATATACTGTTATCACTGGTGATATTGAAAAGAGATCTAGCTATGTCAGAAAAGCCTTAGATGAACCTTCAATAAAAGTTGGTGAAACCAAAGAATATCTGTAGCTCTATTAATTTGCTGTTATAGGCCAATCATGAACTATGGCCACTTTGACAAGGTCTATTTTGACTTGATTCTCTAAAATAACTAGACTTAGATACTTAATGTATGACTTGTCAAACTTATACTTTTCTAGACAAAGATACAGCTTGTGTTTGGCCAAGATTTCTAGAACTCTACAGACAACTATGTAATGCTCATCTAATGTCTAGATAAAGATCAGAATATCATCTAAATATACTATTATGATGCCTTCTACTGTAAGGTTCCAAAAAATATTATTTATCATGGTTTGAAAGGTGGCAGAACTATTTGTCATACTAAAGAACATTACTAGAGATTTAAAAAGGCTACAGTTCATGCAAAAGACTGTCTTCTACTCATTTCTAGGCTTAATACAAATATTGTTAAAGCCCCAGCACATATCTAGCTTGGTGAAATACTATGTATTTTGGAGCTTAGCAACCAGTTTGGAGATTTTCTGCAATAAACCTGTCTAGTTCAGACTGCTCTGTAGGAGATAGAAGATATATCTTTGATAACTTAGGATCTATACCAGGGATCAGTTTGATGGCATAATCTCATTTGTGATGGTTGGAGAGGATATTAAAATCTTTCTTTGTGAAAACAAATTCAAACTTTTGTATATGTAGAGAAAGTGCAGAAGCTTTCTCTTGGACATAGTTCTTATGAAAGGCTTTGGAAACAATTACCTAGCTCTTCTTCATACTATATTAGGATCTACTGGATATTCTCTTCATCTTTGGAGTTTTTTACTTATCTAGGAAAAAAACTGGACTAACAGATTTATAAAGCTCATATCTGGTATTTCTCAGTATTTTGAATGTTCTGATAACTAGAATAGCATGCTGAACATCTCATTATTATGACCTCTTCTCTCTACCAGTTAACCTTGACATTGTATACTTTGAGCCAAGTGAAGCCAAGAATGAAGTCTTGTTTGCCTAGGCTAGAGACAGTAAGGAAGATCTATTCAGAATGTGACTGGTACTATAGTACTATGTTGACAACCTTAGATATATAGCTATTCCTATTAGAAGTGCCATTCATATTGTATATATAGATTTTGAGAGTTTATAAGTATTCAATTAGTGTTTCTCTATAAAACTTTAGTTGATAAAGATTCTGGTAGTACCAGAGTTGATTAAAACATATATAGATATAGACTCAATAATATCAGTAGTTTTCAGAGAAATAGAAAGTGTAAGAAGATTTTACAAATATCAAGAGTATTGATAACAGGGCATAATAAAAGTATTTTCCCACTTGGGATATTTAGCAAGAACTGTGGAGGTAGCAAATAAACAAACAGATACATCAAGGATGTTACTGTCATTGTTAGTGTATTCTTTTATCTTAAGTATGGTAAACTTATTTACTAACAACCAGAATATACAATTTGCTGGCCACTCTACACAAAATTCCATCTATAAGTGCTCTTTCTAAATTCTTCCAGCTCTGTGGGCTCTAACTGCTAGATCACTTCAATATTCTTCCATCAACTTCTTCTGTTGTTCAGAGTCAACTACTGAATATCCAACTTTACTAAGCAATTATAAACTATATGGTTCAGATTCTCATAATAGTAGTATCCTTTGATTAGAATAAGACAGAGTTTATGAACAATATCTATGTCTATAGGCACATCTGGAAGAAGAGCTGTCAGTGCTTAATATAAGAGTAATGATATAGTAGAAGAAGCTGCCTGGAAATAAGAAGAAATAAAGAACTCTGTAGTGATTGGAGGTTGAAAAGAGATCAGAATAGTTTACTGAGTTAATTAAAAGGCTTTGTTTACTTACTAGGCCTGGTCTATATGTTATATAACTTTGAACCAAACTGTGGAGTTTGTATTATTCAGCCTACTCACAAATAGGGTTATAATCTGGTTCTAAATTGTATTGTAGAGATCTCTGTAAAACTTGACTATTAAAGTATATAAATCAGTATAATTCGCTTTTAATATAAAGAATTAAAACTTATCTAAGTAGTTCTCTACAATATAGTTTCTTTGATAATATATCATTTCCTTTAATTTGTTAGTAGTTTCAGTAGTGACATTGATAGAGAAGAAGTGCTCTTGAAAGAGCTATTCAAACTTAGGCTAGATATTGATGGAAAAAAATATCTATAGTTGACTCCTTATAAAAAAATCTCTTCTAACTATTTAGAGACACAATTACTCCTAAAGAAGGATAATATATAAAGTATCTTATCCTGGTTAGAAGCAAACTATTTAGTGAATAAATAAATGTATAGAGAATAGAAGCTTAAAAAGGCTTTGTTAGCCTGCCAATCACTGTTGAATTCCAGTAGAGATGGTATATGAGATCTAAAGCAATAGAAGGAGTTTCAAGATATAAGAGAGTTAGTAAGGAATAAAGGTTTTATTGTGGATAGAGAGAGAATATTTGCTGTTGTAGGAGTATGGTTTGATATAGAAGTTCACAGGTCTCTAAATTGGATTATAAGACTAGCAAGGATATTATTATTAAATATTTTTAAAACATGCTAATGCTTGGCTACTTCTCTCAAATTGTGCTGGAGATTGCCCAAAGCCTTGTCAGTAGGAACAAAGTTGAAATAATCAGTTTGAACACCATTATATGAGAAGTAAGAAAAGAGAAAAAAGATTGAGACATGAAGTAAGTAATCTAAGACTACCAGACTTTTATATGTTAAGGTTCCAAAAGAGGAGAATTCTATTCTGCTATTAAAGTAACTGAGTAAAGACTGTAGTAATACAGAAGAGATTACAACTCTAAAAAGTCCTAAGAAATATATTTACTCAACAAAGTACAGAGATGCTCACCTTTAGGAAGTCCTAAGAGAACAGAATAAGAACTTTTGGAGATAACAACTATTCTAAATACTACTACAAATATATTCTAATCTGGCAGAATAGTGCTGACATAACCAGGGAATAATAATGATCAAGTAGTTAGGAACCCAAGCAGAAATGTCTAGAAGAATTACTAAAAAAGAAAAGAAGCTCATAATAGCAATAACTAAAGAGGGATAGTGCTGGAATATTAAAGATTATGGCTTAAAGAGCTATTTAAGAGCTTTAGTGAGAAGACTTAATGCTTCTAGATGACATCTCATGCTTTCTCAAGTGAAAACCCACTCAAGAGACAATATAGTAGCCATTAATCAAACTAGATCTTAAGAAGACAAGGTCTTTAGAGATATTACCACACTTGCAAAAGACTAGTTACAAAATAAGAGAACTCAAGAGCATAATTAGTATAGTCACAAACATTTGGATAATAGGCTAAGATAGAAATATAATAAACTGGAAACCCAAGAAGCTAAGAATAGTCTTGTAAGTAAGGATAGCTAGTAAAAAAGAAATAAAATTAGTACTTGTGAGCAAAAAAAGACTATTGAAATGATGTCAGGTTGTAAATTGAGAAAGAACCATGTGTTTTTGAGAACTCAGAGATCTTTTTTATAATTTCAGTCTTTATTCTTTAATTCTATTCTCTATATTTTTAAACTAATATATAAGCTATGAGTAGAGAGGAGAAAAAAAGAGAATTCCAATCTGAGTTCCCCTACTCATAAGCAGTTTAATTGCTATTTTCTCAAGCATTTTTAGTACTTTTTATCACTTTTGGACAAGTTTCGGAGAGTTCTAGCAGTCTGAGAAAGACTAGCAAGATATTATATATCAAGTTCACCTATGCTAAAAATACATCCTCATAACAGTGCTATTGTTATAAAATCTACAAAAACAAGCCTGTTGTGGCAACCACCTAGTTGTAACAACTTATAGTGGAATCCACTAGCAATAGTTTACTTAGTAGGAATTAAGATAGTGGGGTTCACAAGAGAACTCAACAAGGAGTTACCATTGTATTACTACCCTATATATACTATTACAATGTGGTTCATGCTATAACTACACTTCTACTGCATATTCTACCCTAATGTCCATGAGTCATCCATGCATGTATCATATATATAGTATATAGTAGCAATGCAGCTGTCATGCTCCCTGATGACATTGTCTAGACTCTTTCTGACTTCTTTAGACTCTTTTAGACTATAGACTGCTTTAGGCCTTATGACATAATATCATGTGACTTCTATGTCACATGCCTTCTCTCATTGTAAACTAATAATATACTACTATCCTATTTATATCTTATCAAAGTCTGTTCACACTTTATTATGTTATAATAAAGTCTATCTTTCATGACAGCTATCTTCTTGCAATACATCACTGGAGCAGTAATATAACAACTAGGATATCTAGATTGTGAATCAAGCTTGGAAGCTTATTTATAGATTGGAAATGTGATCTCAAATGATAACCTTAGCCTTAACTTATGTGTTATGCTTACTATCTGTTATATAGTCATAATTTTAGATGACAAGGTAGAGTATTAGAAGATTCTTGGTGGATTCTTAGTCAGGTCTTAGTCAAACCTTAGTTAATTTCCAGACTGAATATTACAGTGTATTTACTTGGTCTTAAATACTAAGTTTGTAGTTGGAACTGTGACTAGAAAATAGTAGTCTAGGTAATAACTAAGGAAATGTTATAGAGAGGGTTTCTATTAGGATGACTGGGTGGAAGAGCAGGGCACTTCAAATCTCCAGGAAATCCTCAGTTTATTGTCTAAGAAATACTAACTATATACTTATTTACAAAAAATCCTAAGAGAACAGGATGAGAATTCCTGAAGGTGATGACTACTTTATATAATAACAGATTCATTCTAATGTGTTAGAATTCTGTTTACATAGGCAGGGAATGATGATACTCAAGTAGTCAGAAATAGTTCAGAATAAAGAGACTGAATTGGAAGAGAGCCAGAATGCTTAGCAAGTGCTTCTAGAATACAGGAAAGCAGATAAGCAGATGACAATACAGACTACAGGTGACCACAGAGCACTACAGAAGAGCAGAGGAATATGGAAAAGGAGAGTTAGATGATATATCTAGATGGTTAGGAATATTTGTATGTAGCTCAAAGAGGTCTGGAGCACAGGAAAGTGGATTAGTTAATGAGTATGGATGCTGGAAAAGGTCATGGAACACAGATTAGCTGAAAAACATGGAGTGGAAAAGCAAGCCCCCTTATAGTTTCTAGAATATAGGACAACTAGGAGCCTAGGTGATAAGCTTCCAAGAGATAAACACAAGGGGTTGACCCATGCACAAACAAGCATGGATGCAGAAGTACACCTATGTATGGTTAGAATCCTGTCTGAAGGTCAGGAAGCAGATGTTTCAAATATCTTGGAAGTCAGTCTATAATGTCTAATTAATGATGTAACCAGAAAAAACAGAGAAGATATTGTTTAGCAAAGGGGTAATACCAGAAAGCTGGAGCTTAGGTGTGTTAAGTGGTAATCTCCAGGATTACATTGACATCCATATTCCACACATCATTAATAAGTCCTCACACTTATCTGCTCCACTCCATGCATTTTCCCACAATCCTTTTCCTCTTTCCAGAACTGTCGTTAACATCATAAAATCCTATCCTTGGTGAGCTCTATCTGGCCCTTGATAATAGCAGACCTAACGAAGCACACGAGTACGAGGCAGTGAACAGATGGCATGCATGGCAGGCCTGGAATTCACGAGTAGAAGACATGAACTCACAGTTACAGGGATAGCTACGTTAAATACTGTAGATAGAAGGCTGACGACATAGATAAAATAATGACATATACAGTCCACTATGACATACTAGTCCGAGTTCAAATGTCCGTGGATAATCGAAACTGTAATATTTCGTCATACTCTTGATAGGCCAGCTATTGTCTATTGTCATTGCTTATCATGATACAGAGCTACCTAAAGTACATACAGTGCATTCTCTTCTATGAGTTTATCTGAATTACATGCAAACATAAGAATTTTTGATCTAAAATCTTTTCCCCTTCCTTGTATCTTTTTAATAGTGTCTGCCACTGTTGATGTATCATCTGAGTGAAAGAAAATGAGGCCAGTTTTGGCAGTTGAAAATCCATTTTGTTTCGTGCTACATGCAGCGATTAGAGTTTCCAGTGAATGCACACGTCGTTCCCTTGCAACAGCGTTCTTCCAACGTGAGCAGTCTTTGCAGTTCGGATGCACATTAGATTTCACGAAACAAGAAACAGCTGCGTCGCTCAGTGCCCAGGGTCCATCAGTATGGATTTCATCGGTATGGATTTCACAGGGAGGACGGGCTTTATGAATCACAATGTGTGAAAGGTACTGATGAGTCTTCCTAGAGGCTGACTTTTTCCGTGTGCCATGCCGTTCAGGTGTCGAACCTGAGCTAACATTTCGAGGAACGTAGATAAGCTTTCGGTGTCGTCGCGTATCTCGTGTATTTTCTTCAAGACTCTCCAGGTGCTCTTGGATCTCCCGAGCTCGATCCTGTGTTTTCTCACGGATTGAAGGTGACGACGGCTTTCCCCACAGCTTGTTACACCAGTCATCGATGTCTTTGGACGGATGATCAACGCCTATGCAATCACGGGCCAGCTTTTGGAGGTCATGAATATCCATGCATTCTGTCCAGGGTCGCTCTTGTGGTACGTATACCTTTTTTATCCTTGGGAATCTTGGCTCATAAGACTGCCTCAATCAGAAAAAATCACAGATCTCAGCGGAGTCAAAGGCGTACTTGACTGCCTCGAGCTTTGGTAAACCCGGCTCCCAGTATCTCTGCCAGAAGGGGTATGCTGAGGATGGTCCGGGGCTTACTGGTCAGGTGCGAAGATATCGTGAATGCAAAGGGCAAGTCGTGATAGTCCTAAAGCAAGTTATACGTTACAAAGTTAAATTTGTCTGAGAATTAGAGCCTACTTCACCTTGACAGCGGTCGGAAAAGGGATGCTTGTATTGCTCCTGATTCTGAAATTTAAATCCTCGAGCTCTTTGCGATCAGGCCCATATGATACAGTAAAAAACACAAATATTTCGGGTCTTGTGTCTGGCTAATAACCCGAAGCAGTGGAAAGAAGGACTGGTGTCAAGGCAAATAAAACACATAATAATATTTCTCACATTAGTTACAATATCCCTCGTGTTCATAATTGCCCCTACCCAGAACGTAGTATATACATTGGGTGTGACTGGACCAGATGTAAGCGGATGGCGTAGGGTACCGTGGTCTATGCTTCACCACCCACCTCGAAGTTCGCGAGCGCGATCACGATCCCACCCAGCCGCTACGATCACAAGGTCAATGCAATCCCCAAGTCCAGGAATATAATCTTGTTTGAGTTTGACCCAAGGGAGCCGAAAATCATTGTACTCTGATTCTTCGGCTTTTAAAACGATGCCTTCTTGGTGGTTCGCGACTTGCTGGGCGAAAATGTCCCGGAGTTCTTTGGCAGGGTCAGGTCCAGACATGTCAATACGATGTCGCTCAGAGAACATCACTCTTGAATGTATAGGGTGAACGATTGTTTCAAGAAGTCGTCGTCGCGTGGAATAGGTCTGAAAAATTAGGGGAATGTCGTCAAGGACAAGGATATCAAAGAAAACAAGGGCCAGATGTCGAGATTGTGGGACAGATGGAGAAA
>Ga0157359_1000329_pt1 | contig 16542 bp, 12 predicted proteins | sample AttcapACBM3_FD_111482 | JGI IMG/M metagenome (GOLD analysis project Ga0157359, IMG submission 111482) | Fungus gardens microbial communities from leaf cutter ant in Botucatu, State of São Paulo, Brazil - Atta capiguara ACBM3 | ecosystem: Host-associated > Fungi > Mycelium > Unclassified ...
CTCTCTTTAATTTCTAAGTTTATTTCACAACTCTAGAATGCTAAGTACTTTACTAAGCTTGACATTCATTAGAATTTCAATGATATATCACATCACATTCTGACTACATCCATCCAAATCCACAGATAATGCTCTTTTCTCTTATTTATACTCTCTAATCTCTTCTAATGCAAATTATATATCTCTATTCCATCTCAGATATCTTTGCTGGACCCTTGCTAACTCTATGGATCTCCATTTTCTAATATCCAAGAATAATTAGAAACTAGAGTAACTTGTTTAACAGTTTATACTATACTAGCTTATTCTGAAAATCAACTAAAACTGATACTTTCTCCTAATGTTAGCAATGATATATCTCACTATCCTTTGATGGTTCTAATCCACTAATTTCCCAAGTCTACTTCCAAAATATATAACCAGTATAGTTAGTAGAAGTGCAGTACATAAGCTAAAGCCAAAAGTCATTTCAATCCATCTTCTGTGTTCTTAAATAATATACTAACTAATATATTTAGACTTCTGAGATACCTTACTGGATCTCAGATAATGGGATATTGTAAGAGAACTGGTTCTTCCAAGACTTTTCTCTTCCATTTTTTTGGCTAATCTATATTTTGTAATCCTTTCCCATATTTGCACTCATCTGCTTATCTACTTTATCATATTCTATATCTCTTCAAGCTACATACCAATACCTCTAACCATCTAGATAATTTTTTTAACTTCTTTCTTTAGTACTCTCTTGCTTTTCTGCAATGCTCTATAGTCTTCTGAAGTCTACTAGTGTTATCTACTCATCTGCTTTTTCATACTCTAGAAGCACTTACTAAGTACTCTAACACTCTTTCAATTTAGTCCCTTCATTCTAAACTGTTCCTGATTACTTAAGTATTATTATTACCTGCTTATGTAAGCAAAATTATAATATTTTAGAATAGACCTGTTATTATATAGAGTAGTTATTATCTTTAGAAATTTCCATTCTATTCTTTTAGGATTTTTTGGAAGTAAGTGTATAGTTTAGTATTTCTTAGATAATAGATTTAGGATTTCCTGGAGATTTGAAGTGCTTTGCTCTTCTGCCCAGTTGCCCTAACAAGTATGAACTATGTTCAACAGTAATATTTTTTAACATAACCAATAGTCCAGCTATAAGAAGACCTAGCTCTTTTACACTTTCTCTAACACAAAATCCTACTACAAAGCCCACAGTATTGGCCTAGTCATTTCAGACACCAAACTCCACCAACAACCCTGTAATGTGTTATCATCACTACAATCTATATCTTATGTTCTACAGATGTTTACCTTATGTTGAACATTATATTGGACATGTGTTGAGGTTTGTTTCATCTTTGATTCATATTACTTATAGACATTATATGCTTTTCTCATGGTCTATAGGTATATACAGTAGTGGATACCATCTTGTGTCTTTACACTTTACCAATTGATCATCTTCTTACTCTTTTCTCAAGTCTTTATATAAGTTGCAACCTGATCCAAGCTTAGGATTATAACATGATGTTTGTTCTGACAACTTCACTGTACTCATATTCTAAACTCCATCTGTTACCATCTCTTCTGCAATTGTCATTCTATACTTCTTGCCCTTCTAGATAATCTTTCAAATATTTTCATTAGAATTCCTAGCCATCTAGTTGCTATCATTCTCCAATTACCTTAGTAATATTCTACTAGATTAGAATAGACTATAAAGTATTTATGGTAGTTGCTACTTTAAAAAAACCTTATTTAGATTTTTCAGAAAGTGTGCTCTATCATATCTTTCAAGTAGATAATGTAACTTAGGTTTTCCTAAAAATCATAAACTCTATATAATTCCATAAACTTCACTCAGTCATTCTAATACTAGCTATATTCCAGACTATGATGAATGTCATTTTCTATGACCTCATAGCTGAAGAAATTATGATTGTGTATCTGGATGACATTCTCATCTTTATCTGAACATTGGAAAAACATCACAGAGTGGTCCACAGATTTCTAGAAGTCTTAGTTAAGCACAACTTATTTCTCTACTCCAAAAAGTAAAAATTTGACAAAAAGCAGATTGAATACTTAGTTCTAGTCATTTCCAAAACTCAAGTTAAAATAGATCTAGTAAAGATATACAAAGTTCATAACTATTCAGTGTCCCAAAATTATATGAACTTGTAAACATTTCTCAGCTTCACCAACTTTTACTAGAGATTTATCTGTGGATTTTTAAACATCACACCCTCTCTTTAACCTTACTAGCAATAACAGTACTTGGATATAGACTACCAACTAACAAGATACTTTTAATTTACTGAAGATAGCTATAAATTCTATACCTATCCTAGCCTTCTCTAACACTTTTACTTCATTTTGAATAAAAGTATATAGTTCAAACTTTGTGACAGAGACAAACTTCTCTCAGAGATCAAAGGAGAATAGTGAGTGGTATTCAGTGGGATTCTTCAGCAAGTCTTTCTCTTCTATTGAACACAACTATGAGATATACAATAAGGAAATACTAGCAATAATCTAAGCTCTCAAAGAATAGCAGTACTTTCTTAAGGAAGCAGAAAACTCCATAGAAATCTAGATAAATTACTAGAATTTGGAATACTTCATAACAGCTAAAAAGCTCAATCATAGACAAGCCTAATAGTTATTATACTTGGTAAGATTTGATTTTATATTACACTATATTCTAGATAAGTTTGTAGGTAAGCCAGATATACTATCTCATTGACTGAATTATAAGAATGTAGTCTTGCTCAAGCTTGAGTTTCTATCAGTTCAAGTAATAGAAGAAATGACTGTCAGATGCAGTTTACACTAGGGGTAAAAGTCCATGAGATGGTCTTGGAGATGTGCAGACTTGAAGAATAATCTTAGCTTTAGCTTATATACTGTACTATCTGTCTGCTATGTGGTTGTAATTTCAGATAAAAGAAAAAAGTCTGAGATGGAAGTGAGTGCTAATTTGGTGTATTGCCATTGAATACTAGAAATTGAGTTTAATAAGAATTTATCTTTATTAATTATTAGACTAGCAAATTACAATATAACTACTAGTCTTATATACCAGTACCTATTATAGAAGATGCTCAGGGTTTCAGTTGCATAGCCTATATTGCCCCAAGTAGAGGTTTCAGTGTTGAGACACTGACAGGAGTATAACTCTGCCATAAAAGGCCAAGTTATATAAGAGTATTTCTATCATAGAAGACAGACTACCCAGATGATTGTACCACCACCATGAGGCATGTTGTGAGTAAGGTGGCTGCCATGGAAGGTAGGCTTTAGCTGTTGACAAGAAATGTACTGCAGGAATGTGTTTTCTGGACAATGATATTCAAAAGTAAAGAACAAAATCTTCTAACAAATATCTACTATAGTAACAGACTTGATCAACAAGAGAAACTAGTAGTTAAGGTAGTAATAGAACTTTGACAGTTATTTATGAGGTCTATATGCTCTTTGGAGTAGTCAGAATCAGATGAATTGTTTCTATTCCATAGTAAAATCTATGTTTCCAACATTCATAATCTCTATCAATACATTCTCTCTCTCTACCATGACTTAAAGATTGCTAGATATACTGGGTGTTAGAGAACACTGTAATTAGTGTCTCAGAGTAACTGGTAGCCTTAGATATCTAGATATGTCAATCAATATGTCAATACTTTTGATCTCTGTTTACAAACAAAGTGTTGTAGCAGCTAATATCATAATAGTAAAGATACACATAAACTGTCATATGCTAAGCTTAACTTGAAAAATAGTTCATCCTATGTGACAGTGTTATCAAGTCTAATATCTGACAATAGTTTGTCCTCTATATTATGACTTAATTTTAAGCAATAGAATAAAAGATGACTTTTATATTGAGTAACATAAGAGAACTTGATAGAGTTCCAAGTACAAGTTAGTCTACTATATACTATAGACTGTGGTCTGTGCACATACTGCATCTAACCTACTCTAAAGTTTATATGCTTTCCATAAGATCAACATGTTGTTGCCATGCTATATGATATTATCTATACTAAAACCTTTTATATTCTTTTCTATATCACATGACTATGTGACCTGTAACTATGGCTTGTATGACCACCTGGTAACAGGTATTATATCTCTGTTATGCTTTGTGACTTATATAACTGTTATGTGTGACATCACATTACACCCTTTGTCTGAGTTTAAAATAATAGAAATGAAAATGAAACTCAAAATAAAAGAAAAGAAAAATAAAAAAAATAAAAGAAAAGAAAAGGAAAATGAAATGAAACAAAGTTTAATGTTTACAACTCTAACACTCTGCAGTAGTATTATACTCTGTTCCAAATTCTGCAAGTATTTAGTCTTTTTGTCATATACCAAGTCCACTCATCTGGAAAATACATCCCTACAGTGATACTGCCTTGTCAATATCTAATCTACAATTCTACCTTCTACAATGGCCACCTTTCTCACAATATGCCCTTGTAGTGGTGATGTAACAGTCTAGAAATTCTATTTTCCATGATAGGAATACTTCTTTCTAATTCAGTCTCCTTAGCAGAGTCCTTACTCTTGTTAGTATCTCACTACTGAAACCCTAAGCATCTTCTATACTATCTTCTTGTATATAAGACTAGTAGTTATACTATAATTTGCTAGTCTGATAATTGACAAAAATAATACTTATTAAACTCAATCTCTGGTATTCAATAGCAACACACCAATCAGCACTCACTTCTATCTCAGACTTCTTCCTTCTATCTGAAGTTGCAACCATATAGCAAACAAATAGCACAGCATATAAGCTGAAGCCAAGATTATTCTACAAGTCTACACATCTCTGAGTTAACCTTGCAGACTTTCACCTCCAGTATGAACCATGCCTAATAGTATTATCAGACTTCCAAGTCTGCTGTTACTTCTGAGCAGTTCTATCTGCAAAACAACTTTTATACTTCAAAGTTCAAAATAGCTTTCTCTTGCCATAACTTTTCAACATCAACTCCAGTTCTACCACTTAGAATACCCTTCAGTACTATTTTGTATTTCAGCAACAACCTCACTTATCTGCCAAATGGTCCATAATATTCAAGATGTATTCATTAAAGAGGCTGATCATTTCTGAGGTCTCCTTCTTATACTATTCAATCTGGCTGAACAGTTTTGCCTATCCCTAGCCCAAGTATTGTCCTTGCAGACAATGATTCTAATTGGGAGAATACTTCTACTACTAATCTTATTACTAATCTGATATCTAATAGACCTACTTCCTCTACTCACTCATGGTCAAAACCCTATTAGAGCAATAATACTAATGAGTAGTTGGCTAATGTACTCAGTCAACTTGCAAATATGCTTAATGCTAATCAGACCCCTAGTTCTAATACTAATTCAAGGAGAACTAAAGTCTACATTCCCAACACTTTCAGTGGCACTAAGCCTAACAAGCTCAATAATTTCTTATTCCAATATTGTTTCTACTTCTGTATTAATCTCATGTAATTCAACATGGACATTGTAAAAATCAACTTTACAATGACCTACCTCACTGAAGTAGCTCAGAACTGGTTTGAAGTGGGCCTCAACTAGGAAGATTAGAGCATCCTGCAAGACTGGCTCTTTAATTGGAACTTTATTGTTGATGAGCTACATTAATATTTTGGTCTCTTGAACCCCATTGGTGAAGCAGCCAACATACTGGATAATCTCTACATAAAACCTAACCCTAACAACAAGATTTCCACTTACAATATAGATTTCATATACTATGTTTCCCAATTAGGTTAGGAAAATAGTATTCTGTGCCACTGCTATTACCAGGGGCTCCCAAATCGGATCCAGGATCCTATTTCCATCTAGGAACAAGGAAAACCTATCTCATTCCAGAACATGTATGCTTTGGTGATGACTATTGATCACTACTACTGGGAATGTGACCATGAATACAACTATGCTAGGCAAGTAGAAAAAAAGGCTCTTAAGTCTTACTTCTGGAAGCAAGAGAAAGCTTTCTTTGCTGGTGATGCTACAGCCTCCTAGAATAAGACAAATACATTTCTAGTAGCTTCATTCATCAAATCATCTTCTTCCAAACTATTTCTGTCCTCTGCTTTCAAGAAACAATCAAATTCTCTGTAAGTGGATCTCTCTTCCAAGCTGGCCAGCAATAGCAAGTTGACTGGTGATGAGTGCAAAAAGCATCTCAAAATAATCTATACTTTTATTGCAGTACAGAAGACTACAAGTTGGACTCCTGTTTCAAGAAGCAGACCATGGTTACCTCTAAAGACCATAGTGCTTCAGCAACTGCTGATCCTCCGGCAGCTGCTTCTGAGAAATTCTTAGAAAAATAGAGAGTAATCCCAGGACTTCACACAGACTGAGAGCTACATTGAACTTCCCTATGCAGCAACAAGTCCTATCTGACTCAACACATTTGCTTTTTCAGATCTGCATTCACTCTTTGTCTCTCTCACTTCTTTCTCAATCTTTGGTTAGGATCATCTTAATAAAATCTGGTTCCAAGCTCTAGTCAACTTTAGGTCCACTGATTGCTTTGTAGACTCAAAATTTGTGGATACTCACTATCTAAAAACATCTGTAACCCCACTGATTGCTCTCTACTTGTTTAATAGTTCATCAAACAGCACTATCTCCAAAATTGCTAAACTGCTCATAATCTTCCCTACTAGTAATTGTATGGCTCTAGATTTTTATGTCACTCTGCTTGATTCTTCCTGCTCTTTGATTCTTGTATACAACTGGCTTCTCTGACACAATTCACTGATTGACTGGGCAAATAGGTTGATAAACTTTCATCCATTTTTGTGGGAAAATCTTGCTCTCTCTCACATCATAGTCAACATACCATTGGTATCTCTATCATCTCTTGACATCTCTCTGCAATCATTAAAATCTATGGTTTCCATACCTGTATCTGAGACTTCCATGTTTATCTCTGAGTAACCTAATATTGCTATCATTGGTGCTGCAGCATTCTTATACACATCAAAACTTTTGAGCTCTAGCAATTTCAAACTCTATCTTTGCTCTGAACATTCAGACTTACTCCACAAAACTTGTAGAGGCTTCTGACCTTTCCAATATCTCTTCTAAGTATTATGAATTCACTAACATTTTCAGCAAAACAAAAGCTGAAGTTCTCACTCCTTATCATTCTTATGACCTTCAAATTAATCTGGAAGGTGCTCAACCTCTGGTTGGCCCTATATACTTTCTTTTGGTATCTAAACAAGAGGCTCTTAAGAAATATATTGAGAAAAATCTTAATACAGGTTTCATCTGACCAACTTTCTCTCCATATAGTGTACCAGTCTTATTTGTTAAGAAGAAAGATAGTTCACTATGCCTCTGTGTTGACTTCTGTGGTTTTAACCATATTTCCAAAAAGGATTACTATTTACTTCCACTCATCTCTGATCTGCTAGACTTACCTCACAAAGCTTAGGTATATACAAAGATAAATCTTTGCCATGCTTACCATCTGGTTCACATCACCAATGGTGATGAATGGAAGACTACTTTTAGGACATATTATAGATCATTTGAGTAGTCTGTAATACTCTTCAGTCTTACCAATACTTCCACAGCTTTTCAGCAATTCATGAATGACATTTTCTGACCTTTTGGATGTCTGTATTATGATATGTCTGGATGATATACTTATCTACTCAAACAACATGTCTGAATACCACCAGCATGTTAAAGAAGTACTCAAGTGTTTCCACAAGACTGGCCTTTATACCAAAGTAAAGAAATGCAAATTTTACTTTGAGTTAGTAGAGTATTTAGGATATATTCTTTCTTCTTCCAGTCTCACCATGTCTGACAACAAAGTAAAGATTATTCAAGACTAGCTGGAGCCTAAGAAAGTCAAGGATATTCAATTCTTCTTAAGTTTTATAAATTTCTACTGCTGGTTCATCTTCAACTACTCAGATATTGTCATTCCATTGACATGCCTCATCTAGAAGGACATTCTCTGGAAGTTTGACTTATCCTATTGTGATACTTTCAACTTCCTCAAGAAGACATTCATCTCTGCTCTTATCCTCACTTATTAGATTTCCAATGCTCAACTCATCATAGAAACTGATGCTTTGGACTATGCTCTTGCTGTAATCCTTTCTATTGTGAATGAAGAAAATGAAGTCCATCCAGTTGCCTTTCACTCTTATACTTTCACCATGGTGGAGTTGAACTACAACACTCATGACAAGGAATTGCTTGTTATTTTCAAAGCTTTCAAAATTTGGCAACACTACTTAAAAGATCTGGTCTATTCCATCAATGTTGTTACAGATCATAAGAACCTTGAGTATTTTTCTACTACCAAGATGTTGACCCAGAGGCAAGTATGGTAGTCCAAGTGTCTCTCTCAGTTCAATCTTGTTATCAGATTCCATTCTGGTCATCTTGGTACCAAACTAGATGCCCTCACTAGACAGTGGGACATTTATTCTAAAGGGGGGAATATTGGCCATGCCACAGTCAACTCTCACAACTTTAAACCAATCTTCACTCAAAAACAACTTACAGCCTCTGTACAAGCTAATATTCTACTTTTTCCTTCTCTCTATGCAGCTATAGTTGTAGATCTAGACATCCTACACTGAGAAATCCTTTTAGCTCTTTATTCTAGTAACCCAATTACTATAAAATACATCTCTGCAGATAACTAATGGTTCACAGGCCTTAATAGTCTTCTCTTTCTTAACAACAGAATCTATATACCATCTGCTAGTAATCTTCACACATATGTTCTCTAGTATAATCATGACCACATTCTTGCTAGACATTTCAGTCAAAATAAAACACTAGAATTAGTTTGCTGTGGATATTCCTGGCTCAGTCTCTGCACTGATGTATAATAATTCTGCAAGTCCTATATTACTTGTATGTAATCTAAGCCACAACATCATAAGCCCTACAGATTTCTTAAACAACTTCCTATCCCCAAACAACTATAGAATTCTATTTCTATGGACTTCATTGAGAAACTCCTATCATCTTCCAGGTTTAATACTATCTTAGTTATAGTTGACTAGCTCACCAAGCAGGCAATTTTTATTCCTGCCCATGATGCCATTATGTCTGTGGACTTAGCATGTCTATTTTTTCTTCATACATTTTCCAAACATGGTATTTCTATGTCACCTCTAACAGAGGCTTGGAGTTTATGTCAAACTTCTTCTGTTCTTTAAGCACTGCTCTGGACATATGGCTTTACATCACTTCAGGTTACCACTCCAAAGGTGATAGACAAACAGAACACATGAATCAAACCCTCAAGCAATACCTCTGTGTATATTGTAATTACCAGCAAGACAACTGGTCTGAACTCCTACCTCTTGTGGAGTTCACTTATAACAATACTTTAAGTACTATCACCAGTGTCTCTTTGTTCTTTACTAATAAGGGATATTATCCAAACATCACTGTTTATCCTGAATGTGATATTGCTTCCTTCTAAGCCCACAACTTCATTATAGATCTCAATGAGTTACAGAGTATTCTCAAAGCTAAAATCTCCACAGCCCAACAGTGTTATCAGGAATCTGCTGATATGTGATGTTCCCCCACTTCTGATTTCAAAGTAGGTAACAAAGACTTTGTCAAGGCTCAGTTCTTCAGAACCACTTGGCCTTCAAAAAAGCTTTCTAAAAAATATCTCAGACCTTATGAAATTATTTCTCAGCCTGATACACTATCATTCACTCTTTGTCTTCCAGAGTTTATGTGCTCCGTCCACCCAGTTTTCTATATATCTATGTTCAAACCTGTCATATCCAACTCTTTCCCCAAGAGAATACAACTGGCCCTTATATCAGTTATAATTGACAGTGAACCTGAATATGAGATTTCTTAAATAGTGGACTCCATAATTGATCACCAACAAGCATGTAAACTCCTGTACAAGGTGATCTGGCTAGGATATGAAGACATCAAAGATGAATTCAAGTAGATCTCCACATCTGAACTCACTTATGCCACTGACTTGGTATTTGATTTTCATATTTCTTATCATACCAAGCATGGTCTACTCCCTTTGTTATAATCATGCTGTTGCACTTGTTCCTTGCTTCTACACACTTCCAACAGGGATTCCTTTTTATTTTCTTAGTATAATCTGTCTGCTTATTTTCATTTAACCTCAGCTTTTGCATACTTTATAGGGTTTTCTTTTCAAGCTTTTGGACTTTTTTTAATTTCTATCTCTTAATTTTCTTACTCACACAAAATAGACATAACAGAAAACCAAGAAAATAAAATTCAAAATAAATCAAAAGACAAAACAAGTACTTTAGCAGAAGACAAGTGATGGGGTTCTCTTTTCTACTTCCTCTTGACTTTCCCTAGGGCCATTCTTAAACCTCTTCTCATTGTCTTCACTTTCTTTCTCACTCTCCTTCTCATTACTTCACAAATCCTCTCTCAAATTCCATCTCTGCTCCACTATGGCCCCAATTCTTACTAAATGGGCCATATTTCTCTTTATGCTCTCCATCAAGTTCTAGAGGAACCTTCTAATATCTCAGTACTCCTCTATGAGCTCTTGAAGTGTCTTTTCAATAGAACTTAAAACCCCATTATAGGTAGGAATTATAGCCAGAGTGTTGGTGTTAGTATATGAGATATATCACTGCTTGATAATAATGTATCTAGTACAGGTGAGGAAACAACTATAAAAGAATCAATAATAGTAGAGAAAAATAAAGAAGAAATTTGTTTACTCATCTTGAATTGTATACCAGGCAATCCTGTCCAGCAAACACACACCTCTTATGTTATAAGACAAAAAAGTGAACAGACTTGAGTAAGGACAGATAAGATAAGATAAGATAGTAGTATATTATTAGTCTACAACAAGAAAGAGAAGGACTTTGAAACCCCTAAGTTTTCCTTTTATTTTACTTCAACTCTAGTGTTCTTTTGCAACATACTTCTTATTAGGACTTACTTCTCTTAGACTCTACTCCACTTCTAAAGTTATAATCCTATGGTAGACAGATAGCATAGCACATAAGCTAAAGCTAAGATTGTTCTGGGAAGTCTATGATACCATTACTCATTGTATGGGTTTTTATACTTAGTACAAGTTTGAATGAACACCATAGACTCTTGCTCTTTGACATAAACCATATCTAATATCTATACATTATCTATAAGTCTATCATGCCATTATTATAAGACAGGCATGCTGTAATTATGTCCTCTAATATTATTATGCTAGAATCTTTTACTATCTTCTAAACCTATAATATTATCTTATATAACATAGTCATATGCTATAATCACATGATTTTCCATTACCAAGTAAAATAAACTAAAAATAAAATTAAAAATAAAATAAAAATAAAATAAAACCATATTAAAATAATAAAGTTTAAGGGCATATCATAACACAAAGTCTATCCAAAAATTACTGCTTGGAAAACTGAACTTATTGACTATACCAAATGTAAGATATAATACTATTAGTATAAACTTTGTTATAAAACTTCTAGAATTATTGGAGTTTAATATAGTAATAACTATAGTAGACTCAGTGTTTAAGATTGTATATTTTATTCTGACCCATACAACTATCACCATAGAGGAAATAGAAAGGCTCTCCTTGCACTATGTATGAAAACTCCATAGTCTTTCCACTCATTTTGTCTCAAATAGGAGCTCACAGTTCATTACACTCTTTACAAAGGAATTCTACAATCTCCTCAGAGTTAAGATTACTTCATCTATGGTCTAGCACTTACAGTTGGATAAATAGATAAACCAAGAGCTGGATCAGTATCTTTAGATTCTTGTTAATGAATAGCAGAGTTTCAGCATAATAACCACATATATTTCTCAACACTAAGCATCTTTTGTAGATGGGGTTTGAGCCTTATCAACAAGAGTCTAAGCTGGAAAGTGTCTCAAAATTCACAGAGCAGATGCAATCTATACTTAAGAAAGTTGTTAAGAGATGATTCACACTTGTCATATTTATTTACAAATATAGCACAGAAGATAAAAGTATAGGTATATGCTTAATGAATAATATGAGGGACTAGAAATAGTACTACACAGATAATCAACTTTGGCTTTAATAGATGATATTGTGCCTAGCCTATTAATTATACAGTTGTAACTTTTGAATAACAATAGTTTAGAAAGATTATAAGACAAGTGTAATACAAGTTCAATTTGATCAATAGACTGAAGAATGGTACATAGTAGCTACCATTCTTAAATACAGAAGTGTTAATCTAATAATACTCTATTGCTGTGCATACTTTGAATTGTCAGGTACTGTGGAGGTTGCCATTTGGAACTCTATAAAATTGATAAAGAATACAGAGTTTGGTTCTCAGATTGATATGTGATTAGAATGAAGTGTGATCCACACTGGAAAAGGGTGGGAAGAGTGCAGATGTTAGATAATATGTAACAAAAGTAAGTCTGCTATCTGGAAATCCTACAACAATATGGTTAGATACTACAACTAATACTGTAGCCTCACTCCAGTATTTAATCCTAGTGACAAGATGTTCTTTAACTCCTTAAACATTCATATAACATACTCATCTATCAAATTGTTACATTGATACCTTAGACCTTATATGATAGAAAAGAAAGTAAAACTTATGTCATACTGCCTAAAGCTCTCCCTTATACTGTAAAGACTACATCTAATCTTTCATATGGTTAAGCTCACTGCCACTTCTAAAGATCCTATGCCCAGGAGACATTCAAGTCTTCCTCCAAACCCCATCATCATCAATGGAAAAGAGGAGTAAAAGATTGAGAAATCTTAGATAGTTGCTGATATTACAAGAGGTACCAATATCTGATCAAGTAGAAGGGTTTTGGTCTTGAAGAGAACTTTTGGGAAAATGTCTCAGATATGTTTGTACTAGACTGAGTGGCAGAGTTTTATTGTCTCAATCCTCATGCTCTATAGTTAATTAAAGTAGCTGACATTAAGTTCTATCTAGTATCTCTTGCTTTAAGTCAGAGCAATTTGAAAGAGAAAGATAGATGTAAGGGAACTATCAACTCTAACATCTGTTGATGATTCTGCAAAGTTTGATATCTCTACTATATATTGTGGTAACCACTAACCAAGACAGTTAATGACATACTAAATAGTCTTATATCACAAAGATTCTTGTGAAGATCACAAGAGAACTTGACAAGGAGTTCCTAATATATTCCTACACTATATATACTACTATTACAAGTCCTATCCTAAACTACATGTATTGTCTATAAGTCTACCATATTATTACTACAAGATAAACATACTATATTTATGCTTTTGATATTATTATTCAAATTTCTTCTGCTATGTTCCAGACCTATGACATCATATCATATGACATATTATGTAACCATAGTCACATACCTCTTTATTAACCAAGAAAAAAACAAAAATTAAAATTAAAATTAAAAAAAGAAAAATCAAATCAAGAAAAATAGATAAAATAAAATAAAATAAAATACAAGGGTTCAAGTATGCCAGGTACATGATACTATACTACTAGCTCTGTCATTTGTCTTCAAATTTGTAGAGTTTGTCATCTTCACTCAACTATTATGACTTAAGCTCAAGTGTTAGAGTAAAAGGCATACTCATATATTGAGTAACATAAGAGAACTCAATTGTCAGAATCAAAGACAGTGGACTTGTTCTTTTTCAGCTCTAGTCTCTTATTTAAACCCTTTCCTATTTTCTACTTGGATTTTCCTATTTTTTCTCCTTTCTTCTTTATTTCTTATTTTAAAACTTAGAAGAGACAAGGTAACATGACAAGGTATATACATTATAAAGATATAATGACTTTATTTATATAAACTCATGACATTTAGAGTAGGCTAGATATAAGTGTATACAATACAAGTTCTCTTTTTTGACTAAACACTTGGTCTTAAGTTATAACACTTGGACTACTTTATGGTTTAACTACTTCTAAAAAAGAACAGAGTCTATAAAATTTTGTTCTGGTTATAAGTGAACTGTTTCACAGACAGCCAGATATAGATTACAGGAGCTGAGAAAAGCTCATTCTGTTTGTCAATCATTACTAAAGTCTAGTAGAAATTGAATATGAAGTTAAGAGTAATAGAGATTTCTAAATGTAAGAGTATTGGTCAGAGAAGAGTGTCTTGTTGTAAAGAAGGGGTTGGATACTAAAGTATGCAGGTCTCAGAGCCAACTCATAAGACTAGTGAAAATATTGTTAGTGTTAAGCTCTAAAATATGCTAGTGTTTAGCTACTTTCCTTAGATGGTGCTGAAGGAGCTCTAGGATTTTGTTAATATTAATGGAGGTTATGGAGTAGTTGTTAAGGGTAGGCATCAGTCAAAAAGTAAGAAATAGCAAGAAAGATTGAGATATGAGGGTAGACAATCCTAAACTACCAGACCAATTAATATATTGAGGTTCTAAGACAAGAATTCTGTTCTACTGTAAGAGTGACTAAGAGAATCTGCAAAATTTCATGGACTTTCACAACCTCCAGGAAGTTCTAAGTTTATTTTGACTAATAAGTATAAGTAGTACTCATCTTTAGAAAGTCTTAAAAGAATAGAATGAAAAATTTTGGGAGTAATAATCATCATAAATACTACTAATATCCATTTTAATCTAATGGAACAGTGCTAACATAAGTGAAGAATGATAGTAACCAGATAGTTAGAAACTCTGATGAAAACACCTAGAAATTTGCTAGAAAAAGAAGAAAGAAGATTTATAACAATGATATTAGAGAGGTTTAATGATAAAGGTCAATAGCATGCTTGCAAAAGTCTACAGTGTTCAATGGGATTAGGTAATCAGTGGGTTGGTTTGAGAAAGACTACAGAGTTTGGTAGGAATAGAAAAGTGCTAAATAATGAAGAATAAAAACACTATAGAATTTGGCAAAATCAGAGATTAACCTTACTAGACTTTTTTCTAAAATTTTGATTACATAACTTGTAGGAGATACAATACATAAGTTGAAGCCAAGATTATTTAGAAGTCTATATTAGTATACTATAGATAAGTTCAAGTACTTTATTTAATTTTTGTATATTTTTCACAAACTTTTTCTACCTAAGTGTGAACTGCACTTAACAATTAATACAAGAGAGCTTGATGGAGTTTTTACTACAAAGTTATCTACTTTATGTACTCCTTAGTATTAGTCTATATATATTTATGCTAACATACTATAAAGTATTATCTAAGACTTTCTAGCTATTTCTTCTGTTATATAATCATATGACTATAACTGTGACTCTTTGTAATTATAATATGACATTATATTATATCTTTGTTATACTTGTGACTATTATATATATAATTTCTATTATATCTTCTTATTTAAGTCTAAATAAGAAAAAAGAAACTAAATAAAAGAATTTGCAACCACTGACAACTCTATGTATTAGTACCAGAGTTGAAAACAGTAGACTTTGTTTTTTATTCTCTCTCACTTTATTTTATTTTATTTTATTTATTAAAAACTTGGAGTTAGAGTTTAGCATAATATTATATGTGACTATTACAATTGTCATATAATGTTGTAGCAACCACTAGACACAAGGTCCAATGATAACACAAGTGGTAAGTATTAAAAGACAAAAGTGTGGACAGACTTTAATAAGGACAGACATTAGATAAGATAAGATATAGATAGTAGTTATATGACAAGAGAGAGAAAGGGCACATGACTAGAAAGTCACATCACATCACATCATAAGGCCTAGAGTAGTCTAGAGTGGTCTAGAAGGATCTAGGATTTAGAAGAATCAGGGAGAGTCTAGAGATAGAGTAACATCAAGGAACATGTTAACCTCATAGTTTTCTCATGGTATACACATGGTACATGTATGGACAATAGAGATTAAGAGTAGGGTTTAGGGTATGACATCAGGGTACATGTATATGGCATGCTGGTCTTGAGGTAGATGCATAGTAGATGAGTAATAGGACATGAGAACAGGGGATAGACATTAGAATAGAATGTACAGCAGATGTGTAGTTGTAGCACAGACCATGGATAGTCATATAAATAGTTGGTAGAATACTGTTGTGGTTCCCTATCAAGTTCTCTTGTGAATTACACAACTCATGTTCCCCACTAGATATCTGTCTTTGAGATTTATTGTTAGTGCTGCTATTAGACACTGGTCTAGTGGTTGTCACAACAGTAAGGCTCTCAGTTAAGCAATTAAGTGGAGAAAAGCACAAGAGAACTCAATAAGGAGCCTCTGCTAAATTAGCATCCTATTTATACTGTTACATGTTGGTCTGTGCTACTATCTTATGTCTGCCTCATATCTTACTCAGGGCTATCATGTGTACACCATATGCCCTGATGTCATCTTCTAGATTCTTCTACTATGTTCTAGGCTTATGATGTTGTGTCATGTGACCTGTCATGTGACTGCAATGCCATGTGCCTCTTCATCATCAATAAAAAGAAAAAGAAATTCAAAAGAAAAGAAATATAAAATCAAGAAAAATGTTAGTGTGTAAAGCATTCCATA
>Ga0157359_1000331_pt1 | contig 16489 bp, 22 predicted proteins | sample AttcapACBM3_FD_111482 | JGI IMG/M metagenome (GOLD analysis project Ga0157359, IMG submission 111482) | Fungus gardens microbial communities from leaf cutter ant in Botucatu, State of São Paulo, Brazil - Atta capiguara ACBM3 | ecosystem: Host-associated > Fungi > Mycelium > Unclassified ...
TTCCCGACAAACACGTTTATTTATGCCTGAGGCGCGGTGAGTTGCCAGAGCCAATTGTGAGAGGAAAGGTGGAGCCAATTGCGACTGTTGTACGCAGATCATCTATTAGCACGGTTACAGTTTCTAAGAACGGGCTCATTACATCAGCGGCTGCTGAATTGTATGCAGGCCGCGATCATAGAAGAGGTATTCCCGCGCGGAAGCCGCTTGCCGCCAACACGCGATCTGGCGCGGGAACTGGGTGTGTCGCGAAATACCGTTATGCATGTCTATGAGAGCCTGATGGCGCAGGGTTATGTCACGGCGCGAACCGGCAGCGGCACCTGGATTGCCGAGACGCTGCCGGAAAACTGTCTGCAGAGCGATGCGATTGCCGATCTTCATGCTGTGAAAGCGCAACGACCGGCGACGTTGTCAAAGCGGGGTGCCACGCTACTCGGTCATGCAACCGCATCACCGTATCAATGGGGCGCATTTGTTCCTGGCGCACCGGATGTCACTGAATTCCCCCACAAGCTATTCAGTCAGATTCAGGCGCGACTGAACCGCGAACCTGACGTTCACCGTCTGGTTTACAGCAGCGGCGGTGGCTGTCCCGATTTGCGCCATGCGCTGGTGGATTATCTGCGGGTTGCACGATCAGTGCGAGCCGATGCTGATCAGATTCTGATTACGGAAGGCGTTCATCAGGCGGTTGATCTGGTGACGCGGGTGCTCTGCGATCCGGGCGATCGGGTCTGGATGGAGGAGCCGGGCTACTGGGGAACACGGAATCTGTTGCGTATGAATGGCCTGAAAATTCGCGCGATGCCCGTGGACGAGCAGGGCCTGGTGCCGGACAGCGGGCCGCCACCCAAAATGGTGTTTGTGACCCCGTCGCACCAGTATCCACTGGGCGTTCATCTCAGTCTGGCCCGTCGTCAGGCATTGCTCTCTCTGGCACGCCGTCATCAGAGCTGGATTGTTGAAGATGATTACGACAGTGAATTTCGATTTTCGGGACAGCCACACCCTTCACTGCAGGGTCTGGAAGCAGATGCACCGGTTATTTACATGGGTACGTTCAGCAAAACGCTCTATCCCGCGCTGCGTATCGGCTATCTGGTGGTGCCGAAACCGCTGGCGCAGCCATTGCGCATTGCGGCGGCGGAGCTCTATCGCGGCGGGCATCTGTTGATTCAGCGGGCGCTGGCGGAGTTTATCCGGCTGGGTCATTACATGGAGCATATCCGCCGCATGCGGCTGCTTTATCGTCAGCGCCGACAGTTCCTCTGCCGGCTTATCGAGCGCTATCTGGGGCCTGCTTTTTTACCGGCATTCAACCATGAAGCAGGTTTGCATCTGGTGATGCCGCTGCCAGCCGGTGCTGATGACGTGGCGATAGCCGCAGAGGCACTTAAGCGCGGGGTCAAGGTGAGGCCGCTTTCGCAATATTATATGCACCCACAGGAGGAGCGTGGATTACTGCTGGGCTACGCCTGTGTTAATGAGCGGCAGTGTCAGGATGCGTTTGGCACCCTTAAAGCCTGTCTGGCGTCTGCCGGTATTGAATTCACTCCACAGCGCTAGCGGGTTCAGGGCCTGATTTTAATGGCGGCGATTTTACCGTTGCCGCTGTGCTAACGCATTGACATTTAATCAGACTCACCGAGAATACATCTCTTTGCGTCCCGACCAGACAATACTGGAGTTCATCATCGTCTTTAATCTCTTTTCTGCACAGGCCAGAACCGCTGTTAAGCGAGGCGCCGCGCTCGCTGCGGCGTTGTTGCTGGTCAGTTGCGCATCTGAGCCGCCGAAATCGCTGGTGACGCCTTTTCCGCCCGTAACAAAACAGCCGCTACCTGCAGGCAAGCCAGACCGTCCTGAGGTGCATGAACCGGTACGGGGCGTCTGGTTAGCCACGGTATCGCGTCTTGACTGGCCACCGGTAGCGTCGGTGAATGGCAGCCGTCCGGCGGCAGAGCGTATTCGCCTGCAGCAGCAATCACTGACCGACAAGCTGGATAAGCTGAAAAGCCTGGGGATTAACACGGTCTTTTTCCAGGTCAAGCCCGATGCTACCGCGCTCTGGCCCTCAAAAATCCTGCCCTGGTCCGATATGCTGACCGGCAAAATCGGTGACGATCCTGGCTATGATCCGCTGCAGTTTATGCTGGATGAGGCACATAAGCGCGGTATCAAAGTCCATGCCTGGTTCAACCCTTACCGGGTATCGGTGAACACTAAACCCTCTACCGTGAGCGAACTGAACCGCACACTGTCACTTAATCCGGCCAGTGTTTTTGTATTGCATCGCGACTGGATCCGCACCGCTGGCGACCGCTATGTGCTCGATCCGGGTATTCCTGAGGTGCGTGACTGGATTACCAGCATTGTGGCCGAGGTTGTCGCGCGCTATCCCATCGACGGTGTGCAGTTCGATGACTACTTCTATTCCGAATCTGCGGGTTCGCTGCTCAATGATAATCAGACCTTCAGCCGTTATGGCCAGGGTTTTGCCAGCAAAGCAGACTGGCGGCGTCACAATACGCAGCAGCTGATTGAGCAGGTATCTCGCACCATTAAGCAGCTGAAGCCGGAGGTTGAGTTTGGTGTCAGCCCGGCGGGCGTCTGGCGCAATCTTTCACACGATCCCGCCGGTTCCGATACCCGCGGCGCGGCGGCTTATGACGAAGCCTTTGCGGATACCCGCCGCTGGGTTCAGCAGGGTTTGCTGGATTACATTGCGCCCCAGCTGTACTGGCCATTTTCCCGTCAGGCTGCCCGTTACGACGTGCTGGCAAACTGGTGGGCAGAGGTGGTGAAACCCACTAAAACCCGGCTCTATATTGGTCTGGCGCTCTACAAAGTGGGGGAACCTTCAAAAATTGAGCCTGACTGGACGCTTCAGGGTGGTGTGCCAGAGCTGAAAAAACAGCTCAATCTCAATGAATCGAACCCAAATATCAACGGCACCATTCTGTTCAGAGAGAACTATCTGAATCAGCCACAGACTCAGCAGGCGGTGAGCTATCTTAAAAGCCGCTGGGGAGGCTGAAAAAGGCCACATCAGCATGACCAGTGCGGTTATGTTTTTCCCTGTGACTTACTGCTATTCCTGCGCTATATAACAGTTTCTATTCCATCTGTTTTCTTTCGATTCCCGGCTATTCCGTATATTCACGTGATAGCTGGCGAATCGCATAAAAAACAGGTAATTGATGAGTTTTTGTATTCCGCAGTATTCCAGGTGTTTCTCTTCACTTACTCTTTTTACGTGTACATAATTCCCAACCTCCAAAGAATCTATAGCACTCTCAGATGCTGCCCTGAGTTCAATGCCGGGCAAGGAATATGAAAAAGTTCAGGTGAAAACGGATCGCGACGGATTATCTGTCCGGATATCACGTAAAGGCCGAATGATGATTCAATACCGTTATCGCTGGAATGGGCAGGATGAACGTGTCGATATCGGCACCTATGCCCATCGAATACGTGATCAGTTCGTGGCGGGAAAATAGGTCGTCGAAAACAAGAGTGATTATCAGCAGGCATTGCGATCATTTGAACTGCACCTTTTTCCACAACCATGCTGTGTTCCCCATGAGAATGCGCCAGTCAGTATGTGGTCAGACGTACTGGAACTTAAATGATCTGCGCCGCACTGACTTGTTATGGTGGATACGAGTTACGGTGAGGGTGACTCTCGATGCGGGCGCAATCTTCGTGATAGTGCAGGATGTCGCAGGTGCGAAACGTCAGACGGCTGCGGCGTACCGGTACCGGGAATATCTGAACCCGTATTCAGATAATAAAAAACCCCGCAGGGCGGGATTCATTGTTTATCTTTATCGCGATTATCCTGCTCCTGCTTCCATTCAAGGCCGCACTTTCTGCAGGACCATTTCCGATCCGGCTCTTTTTGGGGGCCCGGATAGTTGCAGAAAGGACATGTTCTCGGTTTGTAGGCTATTTTCATTACTCCTTCTGTTATACAGAGTCTGGTTTTCCAGGGAAGTTCATCTTCTGATAACCCCGAAAATTTAGCCGCGCAGACGTTAAAAAGTGTCTCAGTGAGCAGCCTTTGATGATTTACCTGTTTCGTAATTTCGTCTTTTTCCAATCATCCTAATGTAGAAGTCATAAAGCTCTTTGCGCATGTGCTGCTTCATTTCATCAGGTAATGGCTCCTGCGACTTCTTCCACTCATCCAGTTCTGGCTTACAGGTAACATAGGCCTCATCAACGATTTCTTTTGGCGGAACTTCCGACTTAATGAATGGGATAGTGTGTTCATTCAGGCATTTTACTTCTGGCGTTTCGAACGACCGGTCATCCGCTATTACCATCATGGAAAGTAACATTCCGGATAAGAAAAGCCATCTCACTGTTTTTCTCCTTTGATAGATTGTGCAAGTGCCACCCGGATACTACAGCCCAACACTCGTGTAATACTTACTACACGTCTGAATCTAAATTAATCCTGTCGCGTTCGTCTATACTTCATTCCCCTACATTTCCACTAATTACGCTTAACCCCATAGTCATAAAGAAGCTGCATCAGAACTATGCGCGGCATCTCTTTACTGGATATTCTGAAAGTATTCCTGAGTACAGAGACAATAGTAGCGCTGGAAAGCAGATTGCCTTTGTAATAAATAGACAACTTCTTACCAATGTTCTGCTTTGTGTTGACAAAGAGTTTTTTTCCACACTCATTTCTTAGTGTGAAATCAACATTTTCAGAATCAACCTCATCATTCGGCACGTAACTTATTGATTTTATACATCCTGTTGAGTATGTTTCCTTTGTACCATTTACTTCAAATATAAAACTACCGGGCCCGGCGACAGAGGCAAAAGGAGAGAGCAGGGCAGCGAGAAAAAGCGCGGATTTAAGCATGCAATATCCCCATTCGTAGCATTAAAAAATCATTATAAAACCATGAAGCTTAATGTGCACCTGCCATGCATTCTGGCTGATATCAGGTAGCAAAAAGTCCGGCTCATCTGTCAGCTGAATCAGTCATAACCGGTCTTATTCCGACCGCGCCCTTGCCTGTTAAAAATGTCCATCATTTCCGCCACCATGAGTGTGACCAGTATCAGGCCTGATGTCGTTTAAATACCTGTCCGTGCCCGCGATTAAAAAGCTGCTGCAGGTCTTACGCTCAGGCCACCACAGGCTCCGAGTTGTGCGATTTTGCCAGCCAGAATTTAACCAGAAAAGGAGTTCGGACGGGGGCAGCAAACGTTTTTCTTTCTTATGAGACTAAGCAGTTTACATTGGTATGAACGATTGGTCCGGTACCATTGAGGACATAATGGTACCGGCAGAGGCTTTATTAAGAAACAAATGCTGATGCATCTATACTTAGTGTGTAAATATCAGCAGGTATGACCTGCTCCCCGTTGATTGAAGACGTCTGCATGGCCTCAGACAAAGATGACCTGTATAAATCAAGAAGATCTTGAGTTCGGGTTGATTTAGCCTTGAGATCTTCTTCATTAAACATAGATAAGTAGCCAAGGCATTTACCTGAAGCACCAACTTTATCAGTGCTTTTTTCTGCACCAATAACAGTCAAAGAAGTAATCATCATTGAAATAAAAGTTAAAGCTGGCGTTAATCTTTTCATTACTTAAAATTCATTTAGATTAATTGGTGCTTCTATCATGCGCGTGGAAGACTTGGCCACTTCTTGTAAGCGAAAACGTAGAGCATGATGAAATGGATACCTGGGAAGGAAAGCAACAGCGCCATCTTCCATCCGAAACCAGCTTTCTGAGCCATGCGGAAGCATGGGATAAACATCAGAAACCAGATGATCAATGATAGGGCTGCGAGAGGGTTTGGTTGTTCCATTGAGCGTTCTCCTTGAGTTACATACTTATGGTATCGACTGCCGGCCTAATCATTCACTGGGAATGAACACCGCTTATTGCTTGCGCATCAAATCAATCTGAGCAAGCAGGCGCTGTAATGTGTGAATGTTTTTGTGAAGCAGGTATTGCATTTCAACATCCCAGTCAGGGCATGTAGCAAGATCGGCATTGCACAGTTTTATGACAAAGTGAATTGCAGCTATTTCGTCCCGGCGGCAGTTTTCAGCTATTAAACGGAGTTGAGCATCACTAAGTGTTCCATGTGGCGTTTCAGCCCAGGCTTTTTTAAAGTGCCGGTAAATAGTATCAACTGACATGATCATCATTCACAAGAGTCACTCAGGCATGTTATTGATTATCGGCATACTGGCTGCAAACTTTAACTTTTCTTTTGCATATTCACTCTTTCAGCATAATCAAAAAAGCCCAGCGGAGTGGGCTTTGAGTACGGATTCCATACTATTAATCAGTGTCGCTTCTCATAATGGTTGCCGGTACGAGCATTTATATACTTACCATATTTATGGGAAGAGCCATGTCCGCCTGCATAATGACCACCGCGTGCAAAACTGACAGATGGTGCCAGGAGAGCCAGAGAGATTAGAGCCACGATTGTTTTTTTCATTTATGATTTTTAAACCTTGCCATATGGGAATACCCCATTGGCAATATACGCTTAAGTTTTGGAATAGGAATCCTGATAAAAAAACAGGTCTTTTCGCAGTGACTGGAATTTGTGAATGCTCAAATGATGAGCCGGAATCGATGGTGTAAAGTGTCTGGTTCTGGCAGATAAAACGGAAATGCAGAGCCGAAAAATGCGTATGATAATTAAACGCAGATAGCTGGCTGGTTCAATTAAAGACTTAGTTATAAAAGGAATTATTTGGCATGGATTACGGCTATTGGTTCACTGTAATTGCAATTTTTGTCACTGGGCTTGTAATGGTTATGCAAGCAATCAGTTATTACCGAACTGGTGTTTACACCAAGACTTTCAAAGGCACGTCCAGATGCGAGCTTATCAAGAGGGCTGACCGGCCTCACGCATACTGGTTCAATCTTAGCTTGCATATGCTCGCTGGTGTTGGAGGGGTTTACTTCAGTCTATGGTTTTTGCAATTCGATCCAACAGTGAAGGAGTGGTATGAGGTTCTTATAGAGTCCCTGTCGCACCGAATTTTGATGTTATTTTCTTAAAACCCGACCCGCTCCGGCAGGTTTTTTATGCCCGTAAATTGAGGTTCCTATGGATGTTAAGGCTTACCGTGTAGCCGTGCGGCTGGCGCTGGATGACCAGATTACGCGCAACCTGCTGCAGGTGAGCCGTGATGCGATTGAACTGAACAAGAAGTTCCTCACCATCACCAGGAACATTAAAGCACTGACCAGTGCGGCACGCGAGGCGACATCTGCGCTGCGGGCACTCAATCGCTCCCTCAATAATATGTTCTCTGGTGCGTCACGCGGCGCGCGTGAGTATGCCGGTGCCATCCGCGAGATTGCCTACCAGACACAGCGCATCAACCGGGCCTCCCGTAATGTGCCACTGCTGGCGGGCAGCTACGGTGCAGCCATAACGTTGCCCGTTCGGGTTGCTGCTGGTGCCGCGGCTGCAGGGGGCAGCAGTGGATATGGGAACCATGGCGGAGGACCTGCGCTGCCTCCTCCTGCAGGAAACAGTCGCTGGTGGCATGGCTGGAATAACGGCGTCCCTCCTGGTGGATGGGGTGGCTCTGGCCACGGCGGTGGTAATGGCCGGCCACCAGGTGGAGGCTCATATTCAGCCGGTATGACCAATATGGCCACCGGCTATCTGGGCTTCAGCATGCTGAAGGGTTTTGTTGACGAGGCTGCCCGGTACCAGACCATGACTGAGAAGTTCAGACAGTTCGGCATGAGTCAGGCGACCACAGAGGAAGCAATGCATTTTGCCGAAACCACGTGGGTCCGTGGCTCATCGGCTACTGACATGCTGAAGTATCTGGTGGAGGCGCAGGGCGTATTCAGCGAATCCGGCATGAAGTCTGTGGAGGAGCAGCTGCGCGCGGCGAAACTGGCTGCCCCCGTGCTGGCGCGTATCACATTCGCCTCACGCGTTCTGGATGAGCACCAGCGCGAAGCCACGCTTGCGAAGCAGATGGATATGCTGCGCTTTACTGAGACCGCGGGCGGCCTGAAAAGCCCTGAGCGGATTAACCGACTCATTGACGCTGCCTTCCGCGCAATCCAGTCCTCCGGGGGCAATGTCGATTTCACCCAGTACCGTCAGTTTATGGCCAAAGCCGGCACTGCTGCGTTCGGTCTGAGCAATAAAGCGTTGTTTGCCGAGCTTGAGCCGATTATCGGCGAGCTTAAGGGCAGCTCAGCGGGTGATGCGCTGATGACCGCTTACAACCGGTTAAACGGCATTATCAAATTACCTAATCAGGTCACGCATGACCTCATGAAAATGGGTATATGAGATGCCAGCAAAATTGAGCTCAACGGCCTGGAAGGCATAAAGCGCTTCCGTGGTAACCCGCTTATCAATGCTCAGCTCTTCAGCCAGTCGCCGGTTGAATACTATGAAAACGTCATCCTGCCCATCTATCGCCGTAATCATTGCACAGAAGAACAGAAGCAGCGTGAGAATGCCCTGATATTTGGGCGGACTGGCGGCAAGATGTTTAACCTTATTAACAAACAGCTTGAGACTATCCATCACCATACCGACGCCTATGGCATCGTACGGGGACTGAATGACGCTTATGGTGTGGTCGGCGGCACCTATAACGGTAAGAAAATCGACTTTCAGAAAAAGTGGGAGAACCTGCAGCTGGTGATGGTCAGGGATGGCGGCATGCTGGACACCTTCACACAGGGGCTGGATAACGATGCTGATTATCTGGTTTTCCATGTATTGTTATAAGCCAGAATTTGACTAAGAAGGAGTAAGACTTGTCACGCGATATCGGTATTTACATAGCTAAAAAAAACTTCCCTCCTACTTCTCTTCTTAGGGATTCAATCATTCATGCAGGGTTTCCCTGCGTACTGGATGATGAATTTGATCCTTTAACGTTCAGCGGCTTCTTACCGTGCCCTGTTAATGGTTCAATTTCAGGTTTCGAGTATTATGTACATGTAGTGGATAATGATGGTGAACTTAATGAGTTAAATGCTACCTTCGTTCCGGATTTAGCAATTGTTTTATCAACAGGCAGATATGAACTTGAGTGGGTCTCTGCCTTAGCGACGGCATCCTGTATTGCAAGTCTTGCAGGAGGGCTTGTAGTTGATTATTTAACTGGTAATCAATACTTTGCTGATGATGCGGTTAAATGGGCTAAAGCTGAGGTATCGAAAATACAATAGTAGACTGTTAGGGTTCAGTCTTTCGTAACCTGCTACCAATGGCACTGTCAGTTCACGCTGTTATCGCTGGAATCTACGCCGAGATTGCTACTGTTTCCACCATTGTTAGCAGAGCCGCTATTCTGGCAACCTACATACCCTCCAATAGCACCTGGAACTCCGCCATAAACAGCCCCTTCAGCAGCCCCGGCACCCGCGCCTGCTACTACCCCTCCAGGGCCGCCAGCGAGGCCCGTGACACCGCCACGGATAGCACCGGCCACAGCACCACCCGTTGCACCGTTAACACCCCCTTTAATCGCGGCGTTGGTGCATTTTGTCCCTTCGTAACCTGAGTTAGCATTACCGCCAGAGACGATATTACTTTCATTTTCGGTCAGTTCTCTAAGCATGTCATTTATCCTCTTTTTGAAACTAATTTTGTTACCATCACGTTTGAGATAATTACTGCTACAGCAACTATTAATGAAATGGATAAAGAAGGATGTGAAACGTAAAAAGCACTTTTCGAAATGAACTTAACAATTACAGCTGTAATCGCAACGCAAAAAATTAAAGTAAGTATCTTCTCTTGGATAACTGATTTCATAGTCAAGTCCTCATATTCGCGTAAATAGTATTAACAAAAAGATTACATATAAAGAGTAATTAGTTGACAATATGGCGACGTTTTGAAAGAAAGGCATACAAAATGTTAACGGTATTTTTTGGAAAGCTTAGTGAAAAATCTTTTACACCGTTGATTTTTATGGTTATTTATTAAATTTAATTCCAGGCTGGCCCCGTCTTTCTGGAAAGTGTCGCAATATTTTTTGTAATCATGATGACGGGAGATTATCAAATGCGGTTCATATTAACTGAATCTTTCAGGAACTATGAATGTCCGCTCTAAATCAAAAGCGAGCGTTTCCGAAGTGAAGTTTTGTTGCTCTTACAGACTGCAATCATGCGCTTTCAAAAGACTTATGTCATACATGGCTAATTGAAACGATTATACCAAAGCCGATCAACAGCAGGCTGAATGAATACTTTTGGATTCGTTGCAAATGACGGCTTTTCCAAAAAGCGGCCATACAAAACGATTACTCCCGCCGAATCACCTCTAATGATTTTGTAAATGCGCAGAGAAAAAATTTATGGGTAAGGTAAATTGTCCGCTTCTCGCTCTTTGCAGACTAAAGCAGTAGTAAAATTTGCGACGGAATAAATAACCTGCAAGCCATCTATTTATTCTGCGGGGTGGGTTTTGCGTTGGTAAGCCATCATTGGAGCGGCAATTTAACGGAAGGCATAAAAAAACCCGCGTTACACGGGCGTAAAGTTGTTCAATTGGGGCAAACCATCTATCAGCCCTGGCTGATAACACGGAGGATACACATAACGCCATTATTAGGAAATAGACGTTCAACAATTTATTTCGATTGACTCAGGTTGCAAAGTCAGCTTCGGATATCATGCCTTTAGGATGGCCTCATAACGACCGTCAGATAAAAATTCAGCGCCATCAGACCCTTTACAAATCTGTTGTAAGCTTCGCCTTGATCAAACCTGCCAACTGCAATTACTGTTTATCCATACAGTATTAATCAAAGGGGGAATTATCATGCCACGCGACTACGAAATCATGATGGCTTTCAGGCAGGCGATTAAGCGCGATGCCGAAGGCCGATTTACCATCAGCACGCTCGACTTTTTAAAAGAGCCTGGCCGGATGAACTGGCATTACACACTTAACTCTGCGAATAAGTGGATAGAGACACACACGACACCGGCATATGAAAGCGGGCGTGATGCTTGGTGACTTCTTCAGCCAGGGGGGGCTCAGCTAAGTCTGTTTGACGAATATCAGCCGCAGGCGAATAGCGAAGCTCTGATGCGGGTGATTGATGGGCTCAACCAGAGCGGCAAGGCCAGTCTTTTTTTTGCAGGGCAGGGTATCCAGAAATCCTGGTCAATGAAGCGGGATATGCTTTCACCGGCATATATCACAAGGGTGTCGGACCTGCCGGTGGTGTGATGATTATTTCGCATTTTCACGTGTAGTGGCATGGAGATACGCAATAGTTTATTACTGCCAAAAAAGGGTGGCTCAATCTGTTTGTGGCTTCCGCCCTCTGTCATGCCTGGTTCACTGGTCCAATTATCGCGCATCATGAGACAGTCGACGGACCGGGGCGTAAGGGGATTATTTTGCCGGGAAACGTTACTGCCACGATTGGAACGGCAAATGATCCGTAAGGTTTACAATCTAAATCTGGTGACTTCGCCATAGATTTCAAAAGTGTACATAGACATGTACATGATAAAAATCAGTTACAAAAGCCCGCCCAAAAACCCTCGAATTACCAAGCATGTATGCGCTGTGCTGTTATAGTTGCGCTTTATATGGGAGGAACCATGAGCGAACTGATTGATATTTTTACAAGTCATAAAAGTGAACGCAGTTTCACTGAGCAACCTGTCGATGAAGCGGTACTGGATCGTATAATTAGTACCGCTTACCGCGCACCAACATCAGTAAACTCGCAGCAGGTTTCTATTGTCATTACCCGTGATGCCGGACGTCGTGCCGAGATCGCTGCCATCGCGGGCGGTCAGCCGTGGATCGCCAAAGCACCCGTGTTTATCACCTTTGTGCTGGATATGCATAAATCAGCGGTCGGCATGGCCGCTGTCGATCAGCAGCAGATCGCTCATCAGAGTATTGAGAGTATCGTATCGGGTTCAACCGATATCGGCATTGCGCTGGGGTCAGTGATGGCCGCGGCACGTGCAGAAGGTCTGGGCATTGTGCCGATTGGCGGTATCCGTCGCGATCCGCAGGCAATGATTTCACTGCTCAATCTTCCACCGATGACCTTCCCGGTTGCCGGCGTGGTAATCGGTCACGTTGACCAGCCCGCTCACCAGAAACCACGTCTGCCGCTGGCCACTTTCCGCCACGATGAGACCTACCAGACTCAGGGTCTGGAGCAGCAGATTGCGGCTTATAATGAAGAAATGGTTCAGCACTGGAAAAACATCGGACGTGATGACGGTGAGAGCTGGAGCGAGAGCGTCAGCGGTTATTACAAGAACATCTATTTCCCGGCTGTACTGCCCGCACTGCTGAAGCAGGGTTTCGGCACAGATAAATAATTAACTCTTTGTTGAGTGAAACGCAGGGCCACTCGCACACCGTTGCGGGTGGCCTTTTTCATTTTGTTACTATAACGAAATGTGACTTTCCAGGTTGTAACACATAATTTCCCTGTTAACCGAAGCGCAACTGCCTTTAACACTTACTTTCCAGGGAAATTACATGTCTCAGCGTTCACTTTATGCGCTCTGTTTAATGAGCTTTTTTCTGGCCGATGTCCGCGATGGTCTGGGGCCCTTTCTGGGGATATTTTTAACGGAACGACACTGGCGACCAGACGAAATTGGTCTGGTGATGACCTGTGGCGGAATAGCCGGATTACTTGCCACCCTGCCTGCGGGCATCGCTGCCGATGCAACCCGCCATAAAAAAATGATTGTGCTGCTGGGCTGCCTTGTCATCACCGTTGCCACGCTGCTGCTGTGGTACAGCAATCAGACATGGACGGCGATGGTCTCACAAATCGTGGCAGGTATTGCGGCGGCCTTCATCGGCCCGACCGTTGCGGGAATTACCCTGGGTCTGACCGGTCAGCGTGGTTTTAACCATCAGATGGGACGCAACGAAGCCTTTAACCATGGCGGTAATACCATTGCTGCACTGCTGGCGGGTTTCTCAGCGTGGTACTGGGGAATGGGGGCGGTCTTTATTCTGATGACCGTGATGGCGGTTTTCGCAGCCTTCGCAACGCTGGCGATTCGCGGTGACGAAATCGATAACGATGTGGCGCGTGGATATGAAAAACAGGAAGAGCGACAGCCTGCGCTCAACTTATCGATGCTGATACGTAAACCCGCGCTCATGATAGCTGGCATGACGTTACTGCTGTTTCATCTTGCCAATGCCGCGTTGCTGCCGATGCTGAGCATGCGCGTTGCTTCGGCTGGGGGCCAGGCGGCAGTAAGTCCGGGGCTGTATGCGGCGGCAACGGTGGTGATTTCACAACTGGTAATGATCCCGGTTGCGCTGTGGGTGTCAAAGCGCGTTGAAACGCAGGGTTATCGTCTTTTCATTATGGTTGCGCTGATGATTTTACCGCTGCGCGCGGTGATTGCGGCAGGTTTTGCCGAGCCGATTTTTGTTATTCCGGTTCAGGTGCTGGATGGTATTGCGGCTGGAATTCTCGGTGTGGCGGTGCCTGGCTACATTGTTACGTTGATGCGCGGCACGGGGCATGTTAACGCCGGACAGAGCGTCATTATGCTGATGCAGGGTGTAGGTGCTGCGTTGAGTCCTGCCATGACCGGCATGATCGCCGCACGTTATTCCTATAGCACGGCGTTTGCGGTACTCGGAGCGATAGCGCTGGCTGCGCTGATTTTATGGTGGCGCACCGGCAGTTCACCCGCCACCCGTCTTGCCTGACCGGGCACAAAAAAGGCTGCCCGTTGGGCAGCCTCTTCTGGCAAATCCGTTTGCGACCATCCGTTATTTATACAGTTCTGCGGTCATGTGAACACGGTTATTGGTGTTCGCTTCCGTAATTTTGTACTGCGCGCCCTGTTCCTGAGCCTGAGCAGCGATTTTAGATTCTGCGCCATCCAGTGTGGATGAGGTCACAGAAACAGTCTCAGCAAAGCTACCAAACGAGATCATTGAGAGTGCAGCGATAGCGGCGATAGAGAGTGCTTTTACGTTTTTCATGGTCATATTCCTGAGTGATGAATGGGGAGGGTGTCTGCCTCCGATGGGAATAATACTAACTCAGGTTATCATATCGTTATTAACTATTAGTGCGGCAATGGTGATCATGCTAATTGTTTGTCTGTGAGTCAGAAAGCTCCCGTGCCGTTTCCATGATTAACGTCCTGAACCAGCGATGGGCTGGATCGCTGCGATAACGTGTATGCCAGCCCATTTCCACAGGAAACGTGCCGAGATCGACAGGTGCGGGAACAATTTTGAGTCGCGGATCCCGGGAAAGGTGCTGACAGATCAGACGTGGCAGGGTGGCGCAATAGTCTGTGACTGCAATCATTTCTGGCACGGCGAGAAAATGTGTCACGGATACGGCAACCTGACGACGCAGACCGCGCTGTTCAAGCGCCTGATACAATCCTGCACGCATACGTCCAGGTGGCAGAACATTGACGTGTTTAAGCTGCTCATACTGTTCGGCATTGAAGCTATCGCCTGCGAACGGATGATCTGCGCGTAATACACAGGCCAGACTCTCATTCATCAGGTGCTGCACCACCAGATTATCGGGAGGATCAACGATTCGACCCAGCACCATATCGGTGTTACCGGAAATTACGCCGGTTTCGGTGACGTCATTACCAAAAGGGGTGAGGCGAAGCCTGACATTAGGTGCTGAAGTCCGCAGGCGAGCCACAATGGCAGGCATCATGATGAATTCAACGTAGCTATTAGGTGCGAGAGTAAATAGCCGTGTGGCATGAAGGGGATCAAAATCCTGCTGGCCCAGAATCACTTTATCGATGGATGACAACGCCGATCCAACCACCTGAGCCAGCTGTTCGGCTTTTGGTGTCGGGCGCATCCCATAACGTTCACGAATAAATAGCGGGTCGTTGAGTGTCTCACGAAGCCGGTTCAATGCATTAGATAGCGCCGGCTGGGTGATACCCAGTCGTTCTGCTGCGCGAGTAACGTTACGCTCTTCCATCATGACCAGCAAAACTGGCAGTAAATTCAAATCGTATTTCATTGAGCTATAATGCTATGTGAATAGCTGAAATTGAAGAGATAAATTTCATAAATATTCTTAAGCCCGCCATGATTAATGGGTCACGCCTTGACTGGCGGCTTACACGCAGATTTTGAATATTCTTACACCTGAAACCGACTGACTGTTATATGGAGCGTAAATGAAAATTTTAATGGTTTTGACCTCGCATGATGAGTTGGGTACCACCGGCAAGAAGACCGGTTTCTGGCTGGAAGAACTTGCCGCGCCTTACTATGCCTTTCTTGATGCGGGTGCTGACATTACGCTGGCGTCGCCAAAAGGCGGACAGCCGCCACTTGATCCAAAAAGTGATGAGCCCGATTCTCAGACCGATGAGACCCGTCGCTTCCATGCTGATTCTGCTGCTCAGGCTGCGCTGGCTTCGACTGTCAGACTTGATACGGTGAACCAGGATGCATTTGATGCCGTCTTCTATCCTGGCGGTCATGGACCGTTGTGGGATCTGGCAAATGACAAACACTCCATTTCATTGATCGAACAAACGCTGCAGGCTGGCAAACCGGTTGCACTGGTTTGTCATGCTCCCGGTGTCCTGCGTGATGTGAAAAATGCGGATGGCACGCCTCTGGTTAAAGGCAAAAAAGTTACTGGCTTCACAAACAGTGAAGAAGAGGGCGTTGGCCTGACGGACGTAGTACCGTTCCTGGTAGAAGATGCATTAAAACAGAATGGCGGTATCTACTCACGTGGCGATGACTGGCAGTCCTACACGGTTCAGGATGGCCTGCTGATTACTGGTCAGAATCCGGGTTCATCGGCTGAGACCGCAAAAGTGTTGCTGGCAAACCTGAAAAAATAAAGCAGGTTTTGGCATACACTGATTGAGGGGCGCCTGCGGGCGCCTTTTTTATTACCGCCGTGCGTGGAAAATAAATAGTGACCTGCTGAATTATTTATATCGAATAGATTAGGCTTCAATTATTCTTAACCTTTAGAGGAAATCTGCGGGCTTGTGCAGAGATTAAATAATTGGTAAACCCTTCTACTGCAGATATAAACATGTCTTTAATAACAGTGTTGACATCGTTTTTTATATGCGTAAAGTAGAACTCATCAGCGGCATGAAGCAGCCCTGATACACCAGAAACCTGTGGTGTTAAGCGTAAAAGGTGTCGACGAATATTGGTTCAACATCGTCGGCGGTTCTGTTAAACATTGTTCTTTGAAACTAAACATTAGTTAATGATAACCCTGTTAAATGGAGTCGAAGTAAGTTTTAAGGTGTTGTAATATGTAGTTTGCAGTATCGCGTCGCGATGATGTAAGGCCTCGTAGTTCTGAACGTTACGTTACGACAGGATACGATTGCGGTTTAAACGTCGTAATGAAAGTAAGGCAACGCATCAAAGAGTATATATCGCGATGGGGGTGTACAGATTTATACGGGCCTGACCTGTCTTTGTCTCCTGAAA
>Ga0157359_1000333_pt1 | contig 16415 bp, 22 predicted proteins | sample AttcapACBM3_FD_111482 | JGI IMG/M metagenome (GOLD analysis project Ga0157359, IMG submission 111482) | Fungus gardens microbial communities from leaf cutter ant in Botucatu, State of São Paulo, Brazil - Atta capiguara ACBM3 | ecosystem: Host-associated > Fungi > Mycelium > Unclassified ...
AGTGATTCCACTGGAATCACCCTGGGCGTCCGTCGGTGAAGTGATTCCAGTGGAATCACCCTGGGCGTCCGTCGGTGAAGTGATTCCAGTGGAATCACCCTGGGCGTCCGTCGGTGAAGTGATGCCAGTGGCATCACCCTGGATGACCGTCGGTGGAGTGTTGCCCGGGGCAACACCCAGGGTGTCCGTCGGTGAAGTGATTCCCCGGGAATCACCCTGGCCATCCATCGCGTGAGTGATTCCAGTGGAATCACCCTGGACGCCCGTCGCTGGAGTGTTGCCCGGGGCAACACCCTGGGCGTCCGTCGGTGAAGTGATTCCAGTGGAATCACCCTGGACGTTCATCGCGAGAGTGATGCCCGCGGCATCACCCTGGTCGGCCATCGGCGAAGTGATGCCAGTGGCATCGCCCTGGGCATCCGTCGCTGAAGTGATGCCAGTGGCATCACCCAGGACGTCCGTCGGTGAAGTGATTCCAGTGGAATCACCCTGGACGTCCGTCGGTGAAGTGATTCCAGTGGAATCACCCTGGACGTCTGCCGCTGGAGTGTTGCCAGTGGCAACACCATGGTCGTCCGGCGCGAAGGTGATTCCCCGGGAATCACTCTGTGCCTCCATGGCTGAGGTTGCGTTCGCCCAATGAGGTTGGCGGCAGGAATGAACGGAAATCATCCGTTACGCCCTCGGCCGATAAGGTGCCTGATACCTTTCAAGGCATCGCGCCCGGTCTGGGCATCGCCTACGGCTTTGGGCTGGGCAGCTGCCGGCTCATATCGCGGGACTGGAGGTGATGCGGTAGACGCCTGGGCAGGCTGGGCTGGGACGACCGAAGGCACCACTGCGGGCTGCCAGTCGGTGTTGAAGTCCCCGGTCTGCGCTTTTTGGACGAGTTTCATCAGGTAGGCGAGGGGCTTGGCTACCCCGCCAGAGGCACAGCGCGCGCCCCACTGCGTGATCAACGACGACCGAAGCTCAGCGCTCACCGCACTGATCGCTTGCTGGGCTCGCTGTTGCTGCTCAGGCGACATGCGTTGGTATGCACTCGGCCACACAAAACAGGCCTCATCGTGCGCGCGAAGTACAGAGCTTTTACATACATCAGTATCTGTATTCGTATACGTACTAGATGAGTTCGGATTCCGAACTAAGGGTGGAACCCCCGGATTTTCACTGAGTTCGGATTCCGAACTGAGCGTCGCGAGCTGATCAACAGGGCTTTTTTGACTGAGTTCGGAATCCGAACTCGGGTGATCCGTAGCGACCAAAGCCGGAGTTCGGATTCCGAACTCGGCGGGTGGCTTAGCCGCACGCGCAGGATCTTCCAGTCCCTGGGCGCGGAATCGTTGTCTGAACACTTCGACCCGGCTGGGCAGTTCCTGGGCTTCGCTGACCAGCATTTCGTCGAAGGTGAGGCTGGCTATCTCGCGGACGGAGCTGTTCGTATGCTCGAGGCTGTTGGCCACGAGCGGGAGATAGTCGTGATCGAGCTGTATGGCCTCGGAGTACGCCACGGGCTCGTCGTGCAAGATGTAGATATTGCCCTGGACCTGGCCGGTAATCGCATCGCGCACACGGCGGCCTAGGCTGAGCCAGCGGGTGAGGCGCAGCATGGTCAGTGCTTTGGCCACGGTCTCACGCGAGGCGGGACGGCCCGGGTTGGCGCCTAGGTAGGGGCGTAGTTGGTCGTATGTGGGGAAGGCGGTGACGCCATCGCCATTCATGAGTAGCCGGAACACCTGCCATACGTTGCGCTCTAGCGGCGAGAGTCGCTCATCGAGGAGCAGTCGCCTGGGAACAGTTTCGTGGGGGTTACCGCTGAAAACGATGCCGGCGAACTCCCTAGGAAGGTCTTCGCCGGTTTTTTGCTTGTGGTCGCGCTGCGCTTGCACGTGAACGTTTAGATGTGATGCCGCCACGTCCAGGGCGCGACTGATGAGAGAGGTACCGCGTGGAGCAGGGGTCTTCACCTGTTATCGCCTTCTACCGAATCCAGCTCGACCAAGCTCAACTGTCCACGTCCTTGGTCTTGTGCCGAGGGCGATGTGTCCAGCACCGGCGGCTCGTCAGTGCGTGGGCTTTCGCGCCGCCGGCGGGCATCAGCGATCAGCAGCAGCGGCGCCTTCGCGGTTTTCGGGGGATACAGGCCCTCGTTTATCCAGGTCTGCACAAGATTCCAGATGAGGCCAAGGGTGATCTGGTCGGGCTTGTCCTTGATTGATTCGAAGGGCCCGTTGAGCTCTTCGGTGATCAACATGCAGACGTCGAGCAGCGCGATGGCGTCCTTGTGATCTACCTCATGGGTCTTCATCAAGTCGAGAAAGCGATACCAGACCTGTGTTGTCTGGGCTGTGTCGTTGAACCCTGCTACCCGGCCCGAGCGGCCGGGCACATTCAGTAGCTGACGTACTACGCTGATCTCGCTCGGTGCCATCCCGAAGAACTCGCGGATCATGCCGTTGGTGGCACCTAGCTGGATGGCGCGGTGCACGAGACGAGTCTCACGCTCGGTGCGTTCGCAGTTTTCCAGCAGCTTCTTCACCATGCTGGAGTCGATCTGGATCTTGCACCAGCGTACGGGAGCATTTTTCAGGATGCTGTGAGCCATCGGCTGACTCAGCAAATTCAGCACGTCGAGGTCCAGGCCGATGTCGAGGCAGCGCTGGACTTGCCCATTCCGTAGATGATGCAGGATGAGGTCGACCAGCGCCTGGTTCATGGGGTTGTTCGTGGACATATGCGCGACTTCCTACTGCAGTCCAGAAAGCGACGAGGTGGCTACTGGCCGGCCTCGAGTTCGATGAGCCGGCGAGCAAGTCGGATGATCCTGAACAGCTTCACCAGGGCGGCATCGGTCATACGGCCCTCGGGACTGGCTGGCGTACTATCGAAGAGTGGGTTGCCGATCAGTAGCTGGCCGAGATTCAGTGCGAAGGTGGCGGTTTCCTCGGCGACACTCGCGATGAGCTCAGCTGCGGCTTCCGGCTCGCGGGAGACGGCATAGCGGTACATACCGCTCAGCGATTGCAGGAGTTGATAGGACGTCATGCCGCGCTCGGTGAGTTCGGCCTGGGGGCTGGTCAGTGCAAAGCCGAGCCCCAGCTCGGTCGGTATGAGCAAATCACCTGGTACCTCAGAGAGTTCTGCGACTTCCAGGGCGAGTATCCGCAGCACCTTACGCAGCTCGTCGGGGGTGTCGATGTTGCGCTCGATGTACCAGACATCTGAGATGGCATGGAGGCCACCGACCTGCACTGGAATCGCTCGCAGCGCATCGCTGTTGAAGTCGGGAAGGATCTCGCCAGACTCGGCCGCGATGCGCCGCTGCACGTCCCGAACTTTCTGGCCGATGCCATCGGGCGTGACGATGTGGCCATCCAGCCGCGCGGCGCGCTCTTCTTCTGATAGTTGGTCCGGGGCAGGCGGGGTCAACACTGCGGGTGCGTTGGGATCGACGGCACCAACCCCGTTAGCTCGTTCAGGCAGCTGCGGGGGAGAGGCACGCTCCACCTTGGGCGTCGGCGTGTTGGGTTCTTGTTTGGTAACGTTGCCAGGTTGCTTCGCTGGTGGTTCGGCGGTGCTAGGTTGCAGTTCTTGAGTGGACTGAGGAATCTGCGGCATCTGCCCATCAGGCAGCTGGACACCAACCAGCTGAGAGCGCCGACTGCTGTCTTGGTGATCCAGGATAACTTTGAGCACGTGCTCATAGCCAACATCCAGGGCATTGCGAATCTGACCGATCAGTTCGTCCTGGACGGACTCGAAGACGAAGTTATCTGACGGCCCATCGAAGCCGTTGAGCACTTCCTGGTAGAGGAGCTCGAAATCGGCTTCCTGACCGTTGAAGGTGATCCAGGCCTTGAGAGCAGCGCTACGCAGGTTGAGTAGCTTCTCGATCTGAGGCTTGCCCAACCCCGAGTAGAGCAGTGCTGGTATAGCAGGTACCAGTGTACGCAGTGTTTCCTGCATCTTGCTGATATGGGACTGAGAGATCCGATAGCCATCTTCAGCCAGCTTCTTCGCCAGCTCCCGTTGGGATATGTCTCTGCCCGCCTCTTGAACATAGAGCTGACGAGCCGTGTCAATGCTCACTGCGCGCTCAATGAACATCAGGTTGCCACGAAGATCGTTCTCGGCCAGGTGACCGGTCAGGGAGACGATCTCACCGCGGTCGGACCACGGGCGAAACAGGCAGTTGATACGAAAGAACCGTTCTTCCCGGGTTTCCTGCCACAGCTCATTGAGGATGGCCAGGCGCGTGTTCCCACCTGTCCGGATGATGTACTTGTCTTCACCCGGGCGCCGCGTGACTGGCGGGGGTGAATCCAGCCCACGGGCCATGATGGAGGCCTTGATCTCATCATAGAGTGGGTTTCGCGTGGTTCGAGGGTTGAGGTTGTAGGGGGCGAGCTCCTCCAGGGTGAGGAGCATCGGTGTCTCTTTGATCGGATCCGCAAGACGAGCAACAGGCGCGCTGGCTCCCGGGAATCCCCCTGCCAAGAGGCGCTGAGCGACCATATCGTTACTGGGCTTGCTCATGCGTGGATCTCCAGGGCAGGACGGGATGCGCGCCGATCAGGGCCATCATTCGCCAGCAACTGGTCGATGACGCGCTTCAGGCGAAAGACCTCATCTTCCAGTTCGAGCGTGCGGCCCATGCGCGCGACGATCTCGTTGTTCATGGAGCGATTGGCTTGCTTGGCCGCTTCAGCGATCCGGGAACGCAGGCCCTCGGGAAAGCGGACGACGAACTTTTCATCCTTTACTGCAGGCTTGCGTGCGGCTTGCCTGCGCTTTGAGACGGTAGTCATAGGGATTGCTCCAGATCATTCGTAGGCTGGGCGCGGCGAAGTTGCGCGCGGGCATTGAGTCCGGCGCGGCAATCGCTGGGTGTCGAAGAGGTGAAGATCGGTGCGCAACCGGTCTTGGTGAACCTGAGGTGGCCACCCTTGGTTCGAGTGACTACCCAGCCCTCGCTCATAGCGAAGGCCACCAGAGCCCGCAGGCTCTTGTGCGTGTCGTGAGAGCTAAGGACGGTACTGCTCATGCGTGGTACCTCACGGCCAGTTGCTGGCGGTTCAGCTGGCCCGCGAGCAAAGGGTGCCGGACGCATCCAGTGGTAGAGTCGGAGGTACCAACCAACCCAATCCCTGACCACTGGAGGTCCGGCATGAACTCGCCGTATTCATACGAGGCGCTGTTGAATGAGCTGGAAGTTCGTATTCCAGCGTCCAGTACAACTGGCATAGCCACTGTTCGGGCGCGCAAGGTTCGGCTTGAACACTTCGTGCTCGTGGCATTGGGAAATGTATTGGCCGAGCAGCGTGGCTGGAGTATTCGAGGTATGGATGCCATCGACTTCGCGCTCATCTCTCAATACTCCTGGTATCCAGATCAGGTTCGAACTCTGTCGCCGGCCAATAAATGGCTAGCACTACATCTGGATTTGCTGAAGCTGGAGTTTCCTCAAGAGGCGCAGTCAGCTTGGGACGCAAGGTATGGAGGTACAGGCGCTGCTGATCTACTGGCGTGGACGGCAAACCCACTCGGTCTGCCACCCAGTGATACCAGTGACCCATCGCTGTCGTGATATGCCACTGTTCGGGGAGCTCCTCGCCTGTACCCCATACCTCTTCGGGCTTCACCTCCAGGACGATGTTGAGGATGGACTCGCAGAGGCTTCGTGTCTGGCGAACGCCAAAACCTCTTGGGGAGGGGATCGTCTTGATCTCGACCAGGCGTTCCAGCAAGGCTTGCTGCGAGGGCAGCTCATCGGTTGCAACATGACGCTGCAGAAATGACTGCATGGCGGGGTAGATCGCCGGGTAGAGGGCATAGACGCCAAAGCGAGTGAGCCAGGCTCGGCGCTCGGACATCCGATCCTCAGCGATGGTCTGCTTGATTGCGAAGGCCAAGGCACCCTTGATGAGCTGTTCGGGGATAATTGCGCTCATGACCGTGGTCCCTCTTGGTGGGCCAACTGCAAGAAGCCGGTGCCGCCGTTCAATTTCATCACTTCGATCGCCTTCACCTCGACCTTTGCGGTCTCGACAAGTACCGCGCCAACCTGGGCGACTGCCTTGGCACGTTCGATTTCTAGAGGCTTCTCTTCATCGAGCAAACCTTCCAGGGCGACAAACAGATGGTTGCGCAGGTCTTCAAGCTTGTTCTTCATGGGAAACCTCCCGGATAGCGCGTTTGAGCCGTCCAAGGGTGCGAATGGCATCCTTGAGCTCTGGCGGATAGCGGTGGATGGTGTTGCGGCGCATACGCTCGGCTCGGGTGATGAGCTCAAGGTTGTCCAGGGCGATGTGTTGTTTGTTGCCATCCCGGAAGCTCAGGCAGTGACCTTCCGGTACTGGACCGTGGGCCTCCGCCCACAGCAGGATGTGCACGCCAATCCAATCGCGAGGGGGATAGCCGGTATCGGTCACTTTGCGTTGGAGATAGCCCTCTTGGCTCAGGCGCAGACTGCCAATGGGTAGCCAGTTCTGCGGCTTACTCCCAGGCTTGAAGCGGGTTGCGTGGCCGCCGGTCGCGACTCCTCTCAAGCCCTTGTTCCAAGGCTCATGGCCCTTGGTAAAGCGGCAGTTCTTGCCTTGCGAGCCGTTCCAGCGGCTGCATGACTTACCGCTGAAAAACTCATCGCTCTTGCGAAGCCCCAACTGGCTGGCCTTGCGATGGATGCTATGAACAGCTCGGCCAAGCTCGTCGGCCAGCACGCTCGCGACCTCGTCGGGATAGCGGCGACGGAGAATGTCTTCCTCTGCGGCGGTCCAGCGCTGCCTCTGTGTTCTGGCGACGCCATAGCCAAGGCGTATACCAGCGCGGTCGTATGCCGCCTGTGCTAATGGGCTGAGTCTCATAGCGTCGATCCTTCTGCTTTCGGCAGCTGCGCCTTAACGCACGTCATCGATGCCACGCCCTGGACGGCCTGGGCTGGCAACGCCTGGGCCATGGCCGGTGGATCCGTGAGTTCAGCCAGGCGCTGTAGGAAACGCTGTTGTGCAATCTCGGCCGACCATGGCTCTATCCGGTCGGCCAACGGCTCAACACCTTCCAGGCACTCCCATACCTCCTCATCTGGCGGCATGAGGTCGCGCCGTTCTGTGGCCAGTAGTCGCAGGTCGATGGCCGCTACGCTCGCAGGGCGGGTCCTCGAAATGCCGAATCGTTCGGCGACCAGGCCGAGCAAGTGACGCTCGAGCTGGTGGTAGAAAGGAAGGTCCGCGTGTAGGCCCATGCAGTGAGCGGTAAAGCACACAGTCCAATTCATGGGCAGCCGATGACCGAGCAGCTCGACGAACCCCGCAACGTCCATCCCTGAGACCTCTGCTGCACTGGTTAGCAGTGCCTGGTGATAACTGGCGAGCAGACGCTTGAGGGGACCGGTGAGGTCGCCGAGATAGGCTTCGGCGGCATCGTGCAGGAGGGCGTGCAAGGCATCTTCTGGCGGGACGTGGTAGCTGGCCAAGACGCTATGCTGGGCAACCGAATAGAAGGCTGTGGTCTGCCCTGCGAACCGACAGGACCTGGAGAGACCTTGAGCTATGTCCTGTGGGTGAATGTCGTCTGCGGTGCTGCCGGTGAGATCTAGGCGTCGGCCCGTGGCGGTGAGGATCCAGCTCATGAGCGGCTACCTCCCTTCACGTATCCCACTTTGAAGGGCAGGCGATGAGTGCGGGCCAGGGTATGGCAGCGCTCCAGCGGCTGACGGAGTCGCCTCGATGCTGTGCGCAGCGTATCTCCCACGAGGGCGCGAGCGCGCAGCAGAGCAACGAGAGCCTCATCCGATAGCTGCTCCGCGGCGGCCGCTTCTGCTGAGTCTCCAGTGGCCTCTTGTCGCTCCGCCTGAAGGGCTTCTTCGCGCCGGGCGCTGATGACGAAAGTGGGAGCCGAGGCTGACCGTTTCGTGGTCTCGACTACCTGGACCTTGCCGCCCTTGGCTTCGAATTCGGCGAGGGCCCGTTCCAGCCACTCGCGTTCACGCGCGCGTGTTGTTAGGTCTGAAATGGGCAAGTCGTTTTCGGGTTGGTGAAAAGGCAGCATTTCATTGCCCCCCTGCCTGCGTCTGGAGTTGATTGCCGGACTGGATGGCGACGATCTCGGCCATGCCATCGTCTTTGAACAGCAGATCAAGCGCCTTGAACAACCCCGCGGAGTCATCTCGGGAGCCGGCGACGCGGAACACGACGGTGGTGTCGTGGTAAGGGCCAGGCTCTGGTTGATCGACCTGCTGCAGGCGTTCCACATCTGGCGAGTGGCAAACGCTGCAGACCAGAGATTCAACGGGGGTCAGTAGGCGACGGCAGAGGTGATGGCCGCATTGGCGGCACTGGTGAGTGACCCCAAAAGGCGTAGCTTGCGGGCTCATCGAGCAACTCCTTGCCGGCTCCCGCCGGCGAACGATCGGAGGGAATGACAGGGTGTGAGTGACCTGCTGGCGATGGCCGGCAGGTGCGAAAGGGTGCCGGACGCATCCAGTGGTAAGGTCGGCGGTGCCAACCAATCCCACCCAGACCACAGGAGGTCCGGCATGAAACCGAGAGAAGTACAGACGTACAGCGAGTTAGCCGATGCGATATGGGCGGAGGCCGAGGCACGCTTTGGCCAGGATGAACACATCGCCGCGCGGGAGTGGTACGAGCAGACCTTCTGCCTTTCCGCATTGGGTGACGCGTTAGCTCTAGCCCGAGGCTGGAAGTTGGCAGGTCTGGAGGCCATCGAGTACGCGCTCATTCAGCGTCACTCCTGGCTGCCCGATCAGATTCGGCAGCTATCGCCTCGTGATAAGTGGCTATCACTGCATGAGGAACTGGCAGGACTGAAGACGGCCGACGATGCGAATCAAGCGTGGTGGGATCGGGAAGCAGCAAAGCTAAACGCCAAGGACTCGTCAGAGGACGTGTGGCGTGCGCATCCCCGGGGATTCCCCATTCCATGAATGGATGGTCTTGAATCTCGTAGAGATGCCATGGGTAGGCAGCCTCAATTACGCTGATCGGAAGCACGTCCTGGATGACCTGTACGAGATGACGCCAGCGTGCTCGGCCTGCGAACTTGGAGTCGTAGCTGAGTACGTAGTGTTGCGGGCGTTTAACCAGTCCTTGCAAGACCAGCAGGTTTGCCCAGTCGTTGGGTTGCAAATGCTCCTGTACGTGATTGAGCTCGATGCTCATGCCCGCAGCGAGCCAGGCGTCCTCGATCCACAGGCTGTCACCAATCAACCACGCAGAGGGGGAGGGAGATTTCTCTAAGCCTTGAACGGCGAGCTTATGTAGAAGCGGGATTAGCGACTCCCGGGTGTATTCGATCAACGGGATCATGTGTTCATCTCCCGCCAGACCTGGGCATTGAGATTCTCGAAGCGGGTCTGCTGGGCGATGAAGGCTGCGTACACCGTGCCCAGAGGGCCCGAGCGGTGCTTACCCAGGATCAGCTCAGCAATGCCCTTGTGCTCGGTCTCGGGGTGGTAATACTCATCCCGGTAGAGGAACAGGATGACGTCGGCGTCCTGCTCGATGGAGCCCCCGTCGCGCAGATCGGCATTGATGGGCCGCTTGTTCGCACGCTTCTCCAACTCCCGATTGAGTTGCGACAGCGCAATGACGGGGCACCTCATTTCCTTGGCCAGGCCCTTGAGTGAGCCTGTGATGGCAGTGATCTCGTTGGCCCTGTTTTCTTTTCCGGAGCACTGCATCATCTGCAGGTAGTCAACGAAGATTGCCGCAGGGTGGCCGAATCGCTTGGCGGCGCGCCGGGCGCGAGCCCGAAGCTGCGTTGGGGTAAGCGCGGCCTGGTCATCGATCACCAGGCGGTTGCCGTACTTATTGATTCGGTCAACGGCGTAGGTGAGTTTGCTCCAGTCCTCGTCTTCGAGCTGTCCCAGCTTGAGTTTTTGGGCATCCAGCTTGCCGAGGATCGCCAGTTGGCGAAGCAGTAGTTGCTCGGCCGGCATCTCAAGGCTGAACACCTGCACAGACTTCTGCAGGTCGCGCTGTAAAGCGGCATCAATGCAATTGAGGAGAAAGCTGGTTTTCCCCATGCCTGGACGGGCGCCGACGATGATCAGATCCGTGTCCTGCCAACCTGAAGTCAGGGTGTCCAGGTCGGTGAGCCCTGTCGGCACCCCCGTGACCGGCGTGGGATTGTTGAAGCGCTCGTCGATGGTATCGATAAGCTTGCCGAGGACGGCCGGTACGTTGCAGAACTCGGCACCTCCTTTGCGGTCCTGGCCAAGGGCGAACAGCTGCTGTTCCACTTGCTCCTGAACCTCTGCCGCCTTGGCGCCGGGCGTGCTGGCTTCTCGGCTGCAACTGTAGCCGAGCAACGTGAGCCGACGCAGGTGCGCGCGCTCGGCGACGATCTCTGCATAAGCCACGATGTTGGCCACCGAAGGCGTGTCTTTTGCGAGCGTGGCGAGGTAGGCGATACCCCCTACCTCCTCCACTTCGGGTAGCACTTCGGACAGCGTGACCACGTCGAAGGGCGTCGACTGGCCCGCAAGCAGGGCGATGCGCCGGAAGATCAGTTGGTGTGGCCGGAAGAAGAAGTCCTCCTCCTGCAACCCATCAGCGATCAGGTCCCAGGTGCTGTTGTCGAGCATGAGCCCGCCCAGCACCGCTTGCTCGGCCTCTTGGGAATGCGCAGGCACCAGCCCGCCGATTACCCGCTCGACGTCGGGTACGATTATGGGCTGGTTCATGGTCGACCTCCCAGTGCCAGGCCGCCTTGGCGACTCACCCCGTGATGTAGCTGCGCCGTCTTACCCTGTTGGAAGCCTTGGAGTAGTGAGCGGGTGTCGTGGCCCTTGGCTTCGATGTACTCCAGCTCGAAGGTTTTCAGGTTCGGATGGGTGATAGCCAGATAGGCATCGATGACGCGCTGGGTCTCTTCCGGCTTGCCCAGGGCGAATGCCTGGATCTTCACCCGCACGGCTTCGATCCAGCCCTCGGCGAAGATCTGGCCTCGGCGTCGCTTCGTTGCAAGCTTGCAGCGGCTCTGGCTCTGCACGAAGGTCTTCCGTGCAGCCAGCAACTGCTGGTGAAGGGCGGAGTAGGCATAGCTTGCCAGTTCGGGGCCGACGCCCACGCCGACGAACTTGAAAGCCCATCCCAGACGCTGATCGAAGTAGGCCAGATGCTCGCAGTCGAAGGCGGTCGAGCAGACCTGGGCTAGCTGGTGAAGCCAGTGGGCTGGGCTACGGCGTGTGCCGGTTGCTACAGATGCCTCGCAGGCCAGTACGGCGTGGACTTCTGCCTCCTGAAGATTGTGTTGCTGCATCAACTTGCGGGCGTGACGCAAGGCGGTTTCGGCTTCGTTCGGCGCGGCGCCGGCATTCTTGGCCAAGGCAAAGCACTTGGCGACGCGCGCCAGGATCTTCTGCTTGTTGGCGTCCATCAGGCAGCTCCCCCGTTCAATGGTGCCGTTGCGGACGCCGGGTCTACCTCCTGCGCCACCTCTTGCAGCGCCTTGGTCCAGACCTTGATGGTCTCTTGGGCGCTGGGCTTCGAGAGCTGGGTTTCCCTGACTTCAGCGATACGCACCTGCAGGGACGCCAGTCGCTGGGAGGGGGTCTGGTCCCGGTGAATAAGGTGCTCTTCGACCGAGAATTTTAGGTCGGTTATGAGGTGGGAGACTCGCTCCAAACGCCATTTGCGGGTGCTTTTCCAGCTCTGAGCCGTGATCTGTATCATCGCGCGGAGCCGGTGGTCTTCTTTCAGCAGCCACCCATCGGTCACGGGCCTGATAGCGATGTACAGCTTCAGCACTTCGATCTGCTGTTCGACCGTCGTGGTTGGCAGCTGGAGGAACTGGGCTGTTAGTTGCTTGGCCTGCTGTACACGTTGCTCATGGAGCTTCGCCGCGGCCTTTTCCTCGCGAGCCTTCCGCTCCTTGGCGTGCTCGACGTTGTTCTTCACGGAGTCGAGGAGGGCGGCGGCGTTGTTCAGCAGCTCGCGCTGCTCGTGGGTCAGCTGCTGGCCTAGCTTCCCTAGGAGCGAATTCGAATCCTGGGTCAGCTCACGAAGCTCGCGGGCCGCGCTGGATAGGCCGGTCTGTACCTTGCGGAAATCCTTCGCGTCGTAGAGTTTTCCCTGTTCCAGCACCACTTCTGCAGTGATGCCTGTGGCCTGGGTCAGATCATGCTTTTGAGGGGTGGCCATCTCACTTGCCCTCCCTCACCAGGGCGTGCACCACCGACTCGGTCATGGCGGTGAAGCGGTCGGTCCACTCCGGGAAGAGTTCGATGGCGAGGTCACGTATGACCTGCAAGGCCGCTGGGGCTTTGCGATCAGAAGGCTGCCGGTATTCGAGGCGATGTGCGGGGATGCCACGGGTTGCAGACTCTCGGTAGACGACCGCTTTGGGCACGATGGTGTTCGTTACCTGAATGTCACGATGACCGCTGAAGGTCTCGCGGATCGTCGCATCCAGTTGGCGAGCGTCAGCGGTGAGATCCAGCCCGTTCACGACGGCCTTGATCGGCGGTACCGGCAAGCCGAGACGTTCATAGGGTCGGAGGCCGTCCAGCATCTGCAGGGTGCCGCGGTTGAACTCCCGGGCTGACAGCATTTCTGGGGGAAGGGGAGAGACGGCAAGGTCGGAGGCCAGCATCACCATCTCCAGGAGCACGGTGCGAGCACCCTGCGTATCGATCAGCACCAGGTCGAAGTCAGGCTGGAAGATGTCCTTCAGATGGGCTAGTCGAAGCCGGCCATCAGGGGCTTGCAGGAGGAGGTTGATCAGATGGTTGTGCGGATCGTTGGAATAGATCAGCGACAGATTCTGGATGTTCGTCTTGGAGACGATGCGGTCGAGGCGTGTCTCGTTGCTGGCGATCAGCTCGAAGACGCCGCAGGGAGCGGGCTCGACGAGGTCGTAGTAGGAGGAGAGAGAAGGCTGGACAGGATCCAGATCGATCAGCAGGGTGCGCAGCCCTGCATCGGCACAGAATGCGCCTAGGTTGGCAACTGAGGTTGTTTTCCCGGTGCCGCCCTTGGTAGAAATCTTGGAGGTGGTTTTCAATTTTCGCAGCCTCTAATGGGGTCATTAGAGGCTGCTTGGTTAGGCCTGGATGCGCGCCGGGCCTAGGTTAGGTGCTGGGTGAAACACAATTGGCTTTTAACCAATTGGTCGCAGGTTCGAATCCTGCACGACCCACCATTTTACCAGAAACCCTCCGCAAGGAGGGTTTTTGCGTTTCTGGAGTCTGGGTTTGGTGTGGGCCCTCTGCGGCTCTACCCGCATGGACCGCCTTGCGCAGCACCGTAGCGACGCGGGTCGTCTCCTGGAATCCTTCTTCAGGGCTCTATTCCGCTCATCTGTGTCGAACGCCGCGATCCAGTTCACTCTTTGGATGCAACCGAGGTGATAGTCGGTAGTAGTGACCCCTGACCGCCTGGCTACTATCAAGAAAATAAATCGGTTTTCAGGCGGTGGAATGCGGTCGAAACACCTCTCGGGCTTCACCCTCATCGAGGTCTTGGTCGTCATCGCCCTGTTGGGCATCGTCACCGCCCTGGCAGCGCCGGGTTTCGCCAGCTTGATACAGAGCAATCGCATCCAGGCGGCGGCGGGGGAGTTGCAGCGGGCTCTCTACTACGCGCGCAGCGAGGCCATGAGCCGGGGGGTGAACGTGATCGTCACCACCGATCCGGAGGATGCCAATGGTTGGACGGGCGCGCTGAAGATCAGCACCGCCAGGACCGTGGTCCTGCCGACTGCCGAGGTGTTGCGCCAGTACAGCGGTGGCCTGGGCAATGGCGTCAATGGTAGCGGTAGCGTGGGAGGAAGCCCCTTGACCAGTCTGACCTTCCAGCCCAATGGCAGTGTACGCATCAGCGCGGATGCCACCTTGCTCGTCTGTGCCACCAATGCCCTCGCGCCGGGCAAGCAGCTCACCCTCAGCCTGGGCGGTGTCCTTATCGTCACCGATTTCACGCCGACTCGGGCCAGCGCCACGGGGTGCGGCTAGATGAGGCGCGGGCAGCGGGCCTTCAGCATGATCGAGGTGCTGGTCAGCCTGGTGATCATCTGCATCGGGGTGCTGGGCATGGTCGCCTTGCAGACGCGCAGCGTGGCGCTTTCCCAGGACTCGGTGCAGCGCAGCAACGCCATGGTGCTGGCCAATGACCTGCTCGAGCTGATGCGCAGCAATCGCGACCAGGTGCTGGCGAGTGACAAGGTCAAGCCCGATGGTGCCTATGCCAAGCAGCCGGGCGGCAACTTCCGCACCAAGGCCCTGGATGCCGGCAAGACCTGCCTGACCCGGGATCGCTCGGCGGGTGGCGAGGCCGTCGCCGGCCAGGACCTCGGTTGCTGGTTGGGGCAGGTGAAGGCGCTGTTGCCGGTGACCGATGCCCTGATCACCAGCAGTTTCGCCGTCTGCCCGGCGTCCAGCGTACCGCCCCTGCCTTCCAGCGACGCCTCCGGCAGCACCACGCCGCTCCAAGCCTGCCAGAACACGGCAGTGGCAACGGTGATGGTGGTCATCGCCTGGCAGGACGCCAGCAACGATGCGCTGAATTGTCCCAAGGGCATCTGCTACTACGCCCTGCGCACGGAGTTGTGACCATGGCGACCAAGCCTTCTTGTCACGGTCATGCAGGCTTCTCGCTCATCGAGATGATGATCGCCCTGACCGTGGGCACCTTCCTGGTGCTGGGCGTCTCGCAGATCTATATCGACAACAAGCGCAGCTTTCTCTTCCAGCAGAGCCAGACCGGCAATCGCAACAACGCCCAGCTGACCCTCCAACTACTCGATCGCCAGCTGGCGCGCACCGGCTTTCGTGCCGACGTGCGCTACCAGAACAGTCTGCAGGTGGCCTTTCCCGCCATGGGAGCCGTGGCGGATAGCGATGGCATCAGTTGCCCGGCGTTCGCCGCCGGGGTCACCTTCGCCGCCACCACCGACAGTACCGCGGCGCCCAGCGGGGTCTGCATCCGCTACCAGGGAGCCCTGGACGGCAAGGATCTGGATTGCCTGGGCAATGCCATTCCCCGGGTCAATCTGAATACCGGCGGCAACGTCCTGCTCAAACTGCGCTACAAGGCGGGCAATACCCCGGGCACTGGCACCCTGAGTTGCACGGTCTGGAGCGAGCGGGCGGGCACCCTGACGCGCAAGGGCAGCGCGGTGCTGGTACAGGGGCTGCAGGATTTCCGCTGGTCCATCCCGCCGAAGGCAGATGCCCCGGCCGTGCGCTACGCGGCGCTGCTCAGCACCCGCGAAGCGCTGCCGAGCGATGTCGCCAGCAATGCGGCAGCCAATTGGAAAATCCTGACCGGCCAGCAGATCGACGATTCGAGTCGGCCCATGCAGATGGTGCAGAACACCGTCACCCTGAGGAATCTCGCGCTATGAGTCGCCGCCACTATCGGCAGCAGGGCGCGACGCTGCTGGTCGCCCTGGTCATGTTGCTGCTGCTGTCGCTGCTGGCGGCCTCCAGCATGCGCCAGACCCTGCTGCAAACCCGCAGCGGCGGCGCCGCCCTGGAAAATCTCCAGGCCTTCAATGCCGCCGAGGCAGCGCTACGCGAGGGTGAAAGACGTCTGGTCACCCTCAGCCAGCAACCCACCTTTACCGCCTTCAGCTCAGGATTCGCCAGTTGTAGCGAGAGCGTGGCGGCCGTGCGTGGCGCCTTCGCCAAACCGCCCAGCGGCGATCTGTGCATCCTGACCAAGGCCAGCGATCTCACTACCAGCGCCCTGACCCAGGCTTGGGCGGCGACCGCGCTGCAGGCGACGGGTAAGACGCCGACGGCGCGCTCGGTGGCCTACAGTGGCTCCGATGGCAGCGCGGCGTTCGCCCGCACCCCGCGCTGGGTGGTGACCGCCATCGGCAGCAAGTCCGTGGACGTCTCCGCGCCGGCCACCAGCCTGTTCCGGGTCACCGCCATCGCCCAGGATCGCGGCGGGCGCTTCCCGGTGATCCTGCAGAGCGTCGTCGCCCTGGAGGTGCCATGAGTCGAGCCGCGCTGGGATCTCTCGCCCTGCTGGCGGCCGTCGTCGTGGGGGACGTCCAGGCCGCTGCCCTGAATCTCAGCCAGCAGCCGCTGTTCCTTGCCAGCAGCGTCGGCCCCAATCTCTTCGTTACCCTGGACAACTCCACCAGCATGCAGATGGCGGTAGTGCCCGATGCGTCCAGCAACGATGTCATCCGACCGACCCGGCGCGCCAAGTCGGCGGCCTTCAACAGCCTCTACTACAATCCGGCGATCATCTATCCCGCGCCCTACGCGGTGAGCTACAGCGCCACCGGCGGTCTGACCCGTACCCGGCTGACGACGAGTTTCTCCAGCGCCTATGTCAACGGCTATCGACCGAGCCTGGGTCGCGTGAACCTCGCCAGCGACTACCGGGTAAGCTGGAGCTACAACCCCAATCTGGTCACCACCGATCCCAATGTGGCACGCG
>Ga0157359_1000334_pt1 | contig 16408 bp, 12 predicted proteins | sample AttcapACBM3_FD_111482 | JGI IMG/M metagenome (GOLD analysis project Ga0157359, IMG submission 111482) | Fungus gardens microbial communities from leaf cutter ant in Botucatu, State of São Paulo, Brazil - Atta capiguara ACBM3 | ecosystem: Host-associated > Fungi > Mycelium > Unclassified ...
CCTAACATCACTATCATTGATGCTGCAGCATTCTTGTAAGCATTAAAACTTCCAGGCTCTAGCAACTTTGAACTCTGTTCTCACTCTTCAGATATTTAGGTCAACTTCACAAAACTTGTAGAGACTTCTAATCTTTCCAACATTCCTTCTGAGTATCATGAATTCACTAACATTTTTAGTAAAACCAAAGCTGAAATCTTTGCTTCTCATTATCCTTATGACTTCCAAATCAATCTGGAAGAAGATGCTTAACCTCCTGTTAGCCCTATATACTCTCTTTTGGCATCTGAATAAGAGGCTCTCAAGAAATTCATTGAGGAAAACCTCAACATGGGTTTTATCTGACCAATCTTCTCTCCACATAATGTACCAGTCTTATTTGTGAAGAAGAAAGATAGTTCACTATGCCTCTGTATTGATTTCCATGGCCTTAACTGTATTTCCAAAAAGGATTGCTGTCCACTCTCACTCATCTCTAATCTGCTAGACTCATCTTGTAAAGCTTGGATTTATTCAAAGATAGATCTTGTACCATGCTTACTACTTTGTTCATATTGCTGATGATGATAAATGGAAGACTGCTTTTAGAATACATTATAGATCATTTGAGTAGTTTATAATGTCCTTTAATTTTGCCAATACTCCTGTAGTCTTCCAGTGAATCATGAATGACATTTTCTCTGACCTTTTAGATATCTATGTTGTGATCTATCTGAATGATATACTCATCTACTCAAACAATATATCTGAATATTACCAGCATGTTAAAGAAATACTCAAGTGTCTCTGTAAGACTAGTCTTTATATTAAAGTAGAGAAATATAAATTCCACTCCAAGTCAGTAAAGTACCTAAAATATATTCTTTCTCCTTCTGGTCTCACCATGTCCAATGACAAAGTGAAGATTATTCAAGACTGGCTGAAGCCTAAAAAAGTCAAGAATATTCAATTCTTTTTAGGTTTTGCAAATTTCTATTGCTGGTTTATCTTCAACTACTCAGATATTATCATTTCATTGATATACCTCACCTAGAAGGACATTCCCTGGAAGTTCAACTCCTTCTGTCATAATGCTTTCAGGTCTCTCAAGAAAGCATTCACCTCCACTCCCATTCTTACTTATTGGATTCCTGATGCTCAACTCATTATGGAAACCAATAATTTGGACTATATTCTTACTGCAATTCTTTCCATTGTTAACAAAGAAAATGAAGTTCATCTGGTTGTCTTTCACTTCTGCACTTTTACTGCAGTGAAGTTGAACTATAACATATATGACAAGGAATTGCTTGCTATTTTTGAAGCTTTCAAAATTCAGTGACACTATCTAGAAGGTCTAGCCTATCTTATTAACATTGTTATAGATCACAAAAACCTTGAGTATTTTTCTACTACCAAAATATTGACCCAGAGACAAGTGTGGTAGTCCAAGTATCTTTCACAGTTCAACCTTATCATCAGGTTCTATTCTAGCTGTCTTGGCATCAAACTGGATTCTCTCACTAAATAGTAGGATGTCTATCCTGAAAAGAGAAATACTGGCTATACCACAGTCAACCCTCATAACTTCAAACCAATCTTCATCCAACAGCAAATTGTAGCCTCTACACAAACTACTGTCCTCCTCTTTCTCTCTCTCCATGCAACTACAATTATTGATTTGAACACTCTGTATTGAAACATTCTTTTAGCTCTTCCTAGTGACCCAATTGTAACAAAACACATTTCTGCAGATAGCCAATGGTTTATAGACCAAAACAGTCTTCTCCTCCTTGACAACAGAATCTATGTACTATTTGCTAGTAATTTCCACATATGTGTTCTCCAGATTATATCCTTGCTGAATATTTCAGTCAAAACAAAACACTGAAACTAGTTTTCCACGGATATTTCTGGCCCAGTCTTTGTGCTAATGTACAACAATTCTGCAAGTTCTGTGTTACTTGTATGTAATCTAAGCTACAATGTCACAAGTCCCATAGATCTCTCAAACAACTTTCTATTCCCAAATAACCATGGAATTTCATTTCTATCAACTTTATTAAGAAACTCTCATTATCTTCTGGGTTTGATACTATTTTGGTTATAGTCAACTAGCTCACCAAGCAGATAATCTTTATTTCTGTCCATCATATCATCAAATTTGCAGACTTAGTATATCTGTTTGTTCTCTATATTTTTTCCAAACATGATGTTCCTTCCCATGTCATCTTTGATAGAGACTTAGAGTTTGTGTTGAACTTCTTCTATTCTTTAGGCACTGCTCTAAACATGCAGCTTCACTTCATTTTAGGTTATCACCCCAAAGATAATGGACAAACTGAATATATAAATTAGACTCTCAAACAATACCTTTGTATATATTATAATTACTAGCAAAACAACTGGTCTAAACTCCTATCTCTTGTGGACTTCTCTTACAACAATGCTCCAAGTGCTACTACCAGTATTTCTCTATTCTTTGCTAATAAGGGATATTATCCAAACATCACTATTTACCCTGAATATAATATTGCTTCCTTCCAAGTCTGCAACTTCACTGTAAATCTTGATGAGTTACAGAGTACCCTCAAAGCTGATATCTCCATGGCCTAATAGCATTATTAGAAATCTGCTGATGTGTAATATTTCCCCACTCCTAATTTCAAAGTAGGTAACAAAGTCTTTGTTAAGGCTCAGTTCTTTAGAATCACTTGGCCTCTAAAAATCCTTTTCAAAAAATATCTTGGACCCTACAAAATCATTGTCCAGCCTAGTACTCTATCATTTACTCTTTATCTTCTAGAGTCTATATACTCTGTCCACCTAGTTTTCCATATATTCATGCTTGAACCCACCATGTCCAATTATTTCCCCAAAATAATATAATCAGTTTCCACTCTAGTTATAATCAATGGGAAGCCTGAGTATGAAATTTCTTAGATAGTAGACTCCAAAATCAATTACAAATAGGCATGCAAACTTCTGTATAAGATGATCTGGCTAGAATATGAAAACATTAAAGACAAATTCAAGTAGATCTCCATATCTGAACTCACTCATGTTACTGACTTAGTGTCTGATTTCCATATCATATACCCCACTAAGTCTAGTCCACTCTCTTTGTCATAATCACACTATTACATTTGTCCTCTACCTCTATGCACTTTCAATAGAGATTCTTTTTATTATATTTACTTTTTCATTTAACTCCAGCTTTTATATACTTTTATAGGGTTTCTTTTCAACTTTTCAGACTTTTATTTCATTTCTATCTCTTAACTTTCTTACTCACACAGTATAGATATATCAAAACCAAGGAAATAAAATTTAAAATAATATAAAAAATAAAAATAACTCTAGTAGGAAGCAAATAACAGAGTTTTCCCTTCTACCTCCTCCTGACTTTCTCTGGGGCCATCCTCAGACCTCTCTTTCTCATCTCTATCTTCTTCATCCTCATTCTCCTTTCTATTACTCTGTAGACCCTTTTTTAAATCCCACCTCTATTTGACTGCAGTTCTAATTCTTGCTAACTAGACTATGTTTCTCTCCTAACCCTCCATCAAGTTTTGGAGGGATTTTCTAACATCTTAGTACTCCTCCATAAGTTTTTAGAGTGCTTTTTCAATAGCACTTAAAACTCTGCTATAAGTAAGAATTATGGCTGGAAAGTTGGTGTTAATATGGGGAATATACCACTGCTTGATAGCAATGTATCTGGCATAAATGAGGGAATGACTATGAAAAAATCACTATTAGTAGTGAAAAAACAAAAAAGAAATTTCTTTACTTACCTTGAATTGTATACTAGACAATCTTGCCTAGTATGCATACATCTCTTACAGAGGTTGACACTCACTATCTTGATCTTAGCATCTCCACAGTACTTCCCTGGTTGCTTCTCTTTAGCTTTATTGGAGAACTGTCACTCTTCCTTATCTTCTGAGGTGGCCTCCTAATACTTAGATCCTGTAATCTGAGATTCTTCAGTATCCTTCAAGAGAGCAGCATTCTTTATCAGTATCTTATCCTGAAGTTGCTAGATATACTCTATCCATTTCTTTTTCTCCTCCTCTTCTGAAATCCTTTGCTTCTTGGCTTTTTCTCTAGCCTTAGCCTCTACTACCTTTCTTGTCTTCTGAGCAGCATGCTCAACATGGTAGGCTTCTGCCACCTCTTCCAAGTAGGCTTGGAATCATTGTTTCTCCTCATACTTTCTTTACATTTTATGATGCTGCTTCTCAAGCATATCAACATTGTATTGGGAAATATCAGAGAAAATGGGAGATAACATGGTGATACAAAAAAAAAGACAAAAACTTTTCTTTTCTGTTTATATATTGTCAACTCAGGCACTATCACAGAATTCTTTGAATAAACTCAATAGAACTTCAAAGGCTCAGTCCTTAGAGAAGAATACTATTATATGCCAAGTCCACCTATCCAGAAAATACATCTCCATAGTGATACTACTTTCCCAATGTCTATTATACAAGTCTATCTTCCACAACAGCCATATTTCTTGTAATACATCTCATAGCAATGATATCACTATCTGAGTATTCCATCTTCCATGATGGGAATACTCCTATTTAACTTAGTCTTTCATAACAGAGTCATACTCCTATCAGTGTCTCAACACTGAAACCTCTGCTTGGGGTAATAGGGGCTATACTACTGAAACTCTGAGCATTTCCTATGTTATCTCTTTGTATATAAAACTAATAGTTATACTGTAATTTGCTAGTCTGATAATTGACAAAGATAATTCTTATCAAGCTTAATCTCCAATATTCAATAGCAACACACCAATCAGCACTCACTTCCATCTCAGACTTTATCCTTCTATCTGAAATTGTGACCATGTGACAGACAGATGGCATAACATATAAGCTGAAGCCAAGGTCATTCTACAAGTTCATATCTCTGAGCAAATCACACAAACTTTTACCCCTAGTGTGAACCATGCTTAACATTAACACAAGAGAACTCAATAGAGTTTCTAATATAATGTATCTATCTTATATATGCTAGACTAATGGTTTATGCTACATGAGTTTTTAGCCTACCCTAAAGATCATATATATTACATGCTATTAACATGTTAACAGTGATCAAGCAGAAAAAAGTTTATACTAGAGTACAACAAGAACTATGCAATATTAGCCTTTAACTACACACTAAAAAATTCAAAGCAGATGATATTAGCTTCAGAAATCAGGAGAAGATGTAGAAACAATAATATAGAATAAGATTAGAACACATAAAACTCTTAAAAGAGCTCTCATGAATACAAAAGAATGAAATTGGAAAGAATATTAAAAGAAATATACAAGTAACATCTGCTTATGAATGATTTTCCTTAGTAATACACTTCTAAATAGTGAATCTTACACTGCATAATAAGCTTCTTCAGAAAATTTAGTAAATATATTGCAAAGCTTCTTAAGAGCCTCTAATAACATTATCTATCCTAGGTAATACATTTCAAAGACATCTCTCATGTTAAATCTTATAGCTGAAAATATTAACTGATACTCATCTTACTAGTCTTTTCTAGATTGCTAGAACTCTCTAAAACTCATCTCAAAGTGATATCAGGTACTTGTAATGCTCACTTAATAGAATATAAGTTAAAACTGCTTTCAAGTCAGAGTTGTGGACAATAAACTCTATTTTATTGTATTTTTACTTTTATTTTCTTTTAATCTAAGGTTAGGGTTTAGTATGAAGTTACACATCTGTCACATATCACATGATCATGATCATGTATTACAAAAGAATACAAAAGATTCTAGAACAAATATAATATATATGTTCTTTAAGGTAAGCTAGGTTTAGTATAGCATAGACTAACAGCCCAGCATATATAAGTAGAATATATTATACTTAAAGACTCTATTGAGTTCTCTTGTATAAACCCTATATAAGGTTATTTTTTTACTCTCACTTTTCAACTTAGGTCTTAATAGTAGAAATATTTGGATAAAGGTTCTTTCTTTTACTCTCCTCTACTCATAGCTTATGTATTAGTCTAAAAATACAGAGAATAGATCTAGAGAATAAAAACCAAAACTATAATGAAGCTCTCTGAGATCTTACAAGCATATGACTATCTCTTCATTTGTAATCCAACATGAATCTAATAATTGATTCCTACTTGTAAGAGTCTATTCCATTTCTCTTTTACTATTTCCATAATCATTCCTACTTGCTTTATCATTCTAGACTCTATCAGCTTCTGATTTAACATATTCCTGCCTTATTCAACTATTCAAATGTTTGTAACCTTGTAAGCTACTCTTGTAAGTATGTATACTTTGTAGCTAGTTATTTATAAGTGATATTTCTTATCTCTAAAATCTCTTCTTTTCAAGATTTGGTTTAATTAATCTTAAGCTGGTGTTTACTTGAGAAAATCTGAAACATTATTTATGAGTGTAAAATATTTTTGCTAATATTTTCAAAGAAGTCCTATATACTTAAAAACCTTATGATATTAGAATTGTGAACATTAAACTTGGTTTACTTTTATTTTAACTTTTATTTTAACTTTTATTTTCCATTTATTTCTTATTTAAGGACTTAGAGTTAGGGTTAGTATGATGTTACAGGTCAATGTCACAATTTCCATATAATCACATAATACAGAGAAGGTCATAGAAGGTTCTAGAACAAATGATGTTATACTGCATGACAACAATATGATAACCTTGTGAAAAGTACATATACCTTTAGGATAGAATAATTGTAGTGTGTGTACAGACCACAGTCTGTGGTATATATAAGATAGACTAGTTTGTACTTAGAACTCCATCAAGTTCTCTTATATAAACCCTATACAAGGTTCCTTTTTTTAACCATCTCTAAAGTCTTAAGTTCATAATATATAAGAGTACTTGTTTTTATAGAAAACTATTTTCTGGTATAAAAATATGGTGTAACATCATTATTCCAGAACCTTTTATATTTTTCTATGTGATACATGATTGTATAACTTGTAACTGTAATATGTATAACTTAATATGTGATAGTATACTAATCTCTAATCTTAAGTTCAAAATGATAATATAAATGGAAATAAAAATGAAAATGGGAAAATAAATGAAAATAAATAAATTTTACTATCTTTGACTCTGACATCTGCTATTGCTAACTACTCCAACCAATTCCTCTATTTATTTTTCATAAAAAACTTCAAGTACTATTCAACTCTTGATTTATTTATTCTGTTTGCCTATCCATCTGTAGGTGGAATGCTATTAACAACCTTGTCTCAATTTCTAACATTCTATTTAACTCCTTCATTAACTCTACTATGAACTATGGCCCTCCATACAATATCACACTCTCTAATAATCTATACAACTTCCACATATTATCTTTAAACAACCATGCTAGTCTTTCTGCTGATGTCTCTTCTATCATTGCCACAAAATATGCCATCTTTGACAACTGATCACATACCACCAATATTGTATTCTTCCCTGCTACTAATGGTAACTTCATAATAAAGTTCACTATTAAGTATATCTCTAATTTCTCCAGTATCTCATTCATTGTCAACTTTCCTACTTGTGTCTTTGTTCTATTCATCATCCTCTGGCATAAATCACATCCATTCACATATTTTCCAATATCCTTTATTATTTCTAACCACCAGTAGTTTCTTGTTACTAACTCTGTTATCTTCTATCTTTCTCCATATCCTGCTACCAGGATATCATAGTGTGATTGGATAACCTCTAATCTCAGCTTCTCATCCTTTAGTACATACACTTCCCTTCTTTCAACACTAACTCTCTCTCTATTTTCCACTCATCTCCTCTTAATGTTCTAACTCTTGCTTTCTTCATTTCTTCTACTACTTTCACTACTTCTTCATCTTTTCCTCTTGCTCTTTTATATTTTCTACTAACAATGTCTCTAGTCCTTTTACTACTATCTCTGTCATTTCTCTTATCCATTTCTCTTTCATCAATTTTTGATTTTCATTAGTATTCTCCATTTCAACATTCCAATCTGGTTTTCTGCTTAATCTATCTACTATTTCCATTTTTGTTCCTGGAACATGTTTCAAAGTAAAATCAAATCTTGATAGGTTTAGACCTTGAACCTAAATTTAATACCTTCTAATAAATGTCTTCAATTCTCTAATTCTCTAATAACTACCAACATCTTCTTATCATATATCTCATAATTTCTCTCTATCTCATTGAGAGATTTTAAGAGATATGTTACTGGCCTCCACCATTCATCACTACACTCTATTGACAACACTCTTCTCTCTTTCCTTAACAACAGGTAAATTTTTCTCTTCTTCAGTATAAATTCTTCCTTCAACTCAATTATATGATCACACATCTTTTTTACTAGCATTCTCTCACTTGCTTTCTTTCCAAAGACATAGATCTATTTATGAAACCTTATAAAAATCAATTTCTTGGCTTCTTTCTACAATTTTATTGGTTCTTCCTCTTTATCCCAGATTACCCACTCTTCTGCTACTTTCTTTATCTCTATTATCTTCTCTTTTTTGATTTTATCTTCTTCTTCTTTCCTTATTTCTTGCCTTTTTCTTCTGTTTCTACTATCCTGGTTTCCCCTGCTTTGGCCTCTATTATTTACACACTCTTCTGGATATCTTGTCATCTTTACCTCCCCTATTCTTCAGTCAATCTCAGAGTTGTGGTGTGCAACCCACAGCATTCTCAAAATCACTTTCCCTTTTATCATATCTGTTTCTGTTCTCTCTCTATGTCTCCAGTAATAAATATTTACCTCTACTATATACTTAATAGATCTCTTCTTGTTGAAAAAATTGCCTAACTTTCTTATATAAATAGGCTTCTTGATTTTTTTTCAGTTTAAATCCTTACTTTTTTGCAAATTTCAAACTTATCACCAATCTCATTACTCCACTATCCAATAATACTTCCACAGTAATTTCTACATATTTATCCTCTCTAATCCCATTTTTATAGTAATATCCCTTAATGATTCTCCTTCTTCTATCTTTCTTATTGTCACAAACTTTATTGTATCTTATTTGTGATACTTATATCCACTAGTCTCTTCTTTTTCTTTTTTTTTCTCTTCTTTCTTCTTTTTCTTGCTTTTTCTTCCCTCAAAATCATTTTCCTGTCTTTTTTTACTTTACCTTCATTCAGTATCTATCTTCATCATCCTGCTTGTCAATACTTCAAACCTATTTGAAGATTTCTGTATTGCAACCTCTTTTATCTTCCTCATTCTACAATTTCTTGCAATATGTCTTGATTCTTCACATCCAAAATATTTTCTCTCCTACATTATATATTCTCTATTTATCTTTCTATCTATCTATCTCTTAAACTCTTCCACTAATAGTCTCTCTTTATAACTGTTACCTCTTGCTACTTTCTTAAATATCTGAATATATTTATCCATAGTTTGTAATCCTTGCTCAACTTCCTTTAATTCTGCTATCTTCTTTGACTCTTTGTTTTCTTCTTCTTCAAGCTCTTTTTTTATTTTTTCTAACAACTTCCCCACTGTCTCAAACTCTAATATCTCTGTTCCCAAATTCTCCATTATATTTTATTTCCAAATATTAGCTGCCCCTCCTTACACATATATCAGTATCTACTGTATCTGTTTTTCCACTATTATTTCCTTCATTCTCATCCTTACATACAACTTGCATGCCATTACAAAACCTCCAACTTTGCTAGCTTCTCTATTAGACAAAAATAGTATAGCTATTTCTACTTGAGACTTATTGCTGTGCTTTGGTTCAGCTTCTTTCCTCAATATCATCAACTGCTTCTACATCCTCACAATTTGCTTATTTTTTTATTGTAATAAAATTAATATTTTTTTGACTAAGTTGTATTGACCCAAGTCAAAGTTAGATAATTGAAATCAAACTCTGCTGAAACTTCTTCAAACATCTTGATAAGTGCTATTAACACTCTTCTTGTCTACTTCATATCATCTACTGACTACTTATTCTACTATTCTACTAACTACTATTCTAATCAAACTGTTATATCAGTATCTCTAAGAAGGAAATCTCTAAGCTAGACACTCCTTAATAGGCAATTCTACTGCTCTGTATGAACAAGTTACAAGTGGACCTATAGTAGAAGTATTCTATACAAAATTATAAATAAAGTTAAGATAAACATTGTTACTAGGCTAAAAAACTGATACTAGGTTTTATTGGCCCTAAGTTAAGCAGTTTCAAGAATAACTATTGAGTTCTAATGTTATAATTAAAAACTCAAAGTGTTTAAGTCAATAAAAGAATCTTATATTAGAATTAACATAAGGAAACTCAATAGAATACAATGTATTTATCTTATATATGCTGGGCCGTTGGTCTATACTATATTAAACCTAGCCTACTCTAAAGAGTATGTGTATTATATGCTATTGACATGTAGTATGATATTATTTTCTAAAATCTTCTATGTTCTTCTATATGTTATATGATTATATAACTGTGATTTATATAACTTGATGTGTAATTTTTTTGTCATAGTGTGTGACTATCACAATAGTCACATATGATATCATACTAAACTCTAACCCTGAGTTCAAAGATAAAATAAAAATAAAAATAAAAAATATCAAATCCAACATTTACAACTCTAATACTTTACTGTTTCTATAGATTATCTTTACTAGCAAATCCATTCTAGACTCCATCAGCTTCTAATCAAACATGTTTTTATCTTATAATTATGCAAAGTGTTCTGTAAGTGCTTATACTTTGTAACTAATCTTTCACAAATACAATGGTATTTCTTATCTCTAAAGATCTCATCTTTCCAAAATCTAGTTTTATTAATAGCTGTTCTGCTGTCTCTCAAGTGAGTGTTCACTTAAGAGAGCCTGAGACATTATTTATGAGTATAAAGTCTTCTCACTAATATCTTCAAAGAGATTTTATATACTTAAAACTATGAAAATATATTCTTTTATGAAAAAGTATCTTCTATATAACATTATCTTTCACATTCTCAGATAACACATAATAACTTATTTACACTTCTGAGAGATCTTATTGGATCTTTATCACATACAGTTCTGGCCATTTATATTATAACCACAAATAACTCTTACTCTCTCATCCATAATTTCTAAACTTTTTTAGTGCAGATTAACTCTCTCTATTCTCTCTTGGATATTCTTACTGGTTCTTTCCAAACTCTATGGACTCTATTTCTAGTATCTAAAAATCACTAGTATCAGAGTAACTTACTTAGCAGTCTTTATTCTAGATAGTTACTTTAGGTAAACTACCTAGTATATAAACTAGTAGCTTATACTATGCTAGTCTCATTCTGAAAATTAACTAAAACTAACACCCTTTTCTAGTATTGGCAATGATATACTTTGTTATTTTCCAGTAGTTCTAACCTAATAAGTTCTCCAAATCTACTTCTAAAATATACAACTAGTATAATAATAGAAGTCAAGAAGAAAAGAGGTTATGCTAGGGTATAACAAGAACTATGCAACACTAGCCCTTAAATGTATACTAAAGAACTCAGAGGAAACAACATCAGTGTTAGAAACATATAAAAGAAATAGAAATAAGAATATAATAGCAGAAAAGAATGCATAAAAACCTTATAAAGATACTTGTAAATACAAAAAGATATTATTAGAACAATTGTGAAAAGGAATAGATGAAGAACATTCCCTTGCTAGTACACTCCTAAACAGTGAATCTTCCACTATGTAATAAGCTTCTTTGTAAAATCTAGCAAATAAATTGAATAGCTTCTTGAGAGCTTACTACAACACTATTTATCCCAGATGATATACCCAGAAGAAACCTCTCAAAGTCAAATCTTATAACTGATGATACCAACTAATACTCACCTTGCCAATCTTTCCCAGGCTGCTAGAACTCTCCAAAACTTTCCCAAAAGTGATAGAAGATACTAATAATACTCACTTAAGAAATAGCAACTAAACTGCTCTTGAGTGGGGATATTTGGATGGAAGTTCTCCTCTTTTCTTACTTTTCTCCACTCATAGCTTATGTATTATTTTAAAAATATAGAAAATATAACTAGAGAATAGAAACCAAAATTATAATATAACTCTTGAAAGTTTTGAGAATATAGGATCTATTCTTCATTTACAAACCAATCTTGATCTGATGATCAATCTCTACATACTAGAATCTAATTTATTCTCCCCTGTTTTATCTCTATGGCTACTCTATCTCATTCTTCTATTCTAGACTCTACTATGTTCCAATCTAGTATATTCCTTATTAGAAACATAAAGATCAGACTCTATCTTATTGGCTTCTCTTTTCTTTTCTTTTCTTTTTCTTTTAGTCTATTCTATTTTTGGACCTAGAGTTAGAGATCAGTGGAAGGTCATAGATCACACTATCACATAATCATATGTTATAATAGAAAACAGTAGAAGATTCTGGAAGAAATGATGTCATATTATATATTATACATATGATAACTTTAAGGTAGATACATGGTTATTTAGGGTAGGCTAAAGTAGTGCACAGACCAGTAGTCTGAGATATATAAGATAAACAATCCTATACTAAACTCTTTATTAAGTTCTCTTATATTAACCCTAATACAAGATTCTATTCATTGATCAACTCTAAGGTTTTTGAGTCATAACATTCCTGTCTTATTTGATCTTCTAAACATTTGTCACTTGGTAAAGGGCTTCTACAAGTACACATTTTTCATAGCTAGTTCTCAAGTAGATAACATTACTTTTTCTATAGTTTTTTAGAGAACAGTATTATAGCATGTTTCTATTATCACCAAGTGGTTTTTATACGCATACAAGCTGGAACAGCAGATAGCTCAACATTTCACAATACTCTACTAAGTCTGTTCTAATAGGCTCTAAATCTGAAGTCTAATTTATTTAACAGCTACTATACTATCTCTCTAGTTGGTATCTGATCAAGAGAGCCTGAGACATCATCTAGAAGTGTAAGATCTTCTTTTTAATATCTTTAATAAGATCTTATATGCTTAAAAACCTTATGAGATTACTTGTTTTTGCAGAAAAGCATTTTATGGTGTAAAAGTAACTAGTAGAGATATAGCACATAAGTTGAAGCTAAAGATTGTTCCAACTCTGTCTTCCATGTTCTCAAATAATATACTAATAACTTATTTAGACTTCCAAGATGCTTTATTAAATCTCAGATAATGAGGCATGAATCATATCTAACAATCTTGGATAATAAGGTATAAACCATATCTAATATCACTGATAGCAACAGTTTCTATTAGATATTTTATACAAACTAATAAGATACTTACAATCTACTGAAGCTAGTTATAACCTCTGCATCTCTCCTAGTCTTCTTTAATACTTCTATTCTGTTTTAGATAGAAGTGGATAGCTTAAACTTTATAATAGAAGTGGTTCTGTTCTAGACATCAAGAAAAGATAGTAAGTAGTACCTAGTAGCAGTCTTGTGCAAGTCTCTCTTTTTAGTTAAGCACAACTACAAGATACATGACAAGAAAATGCTAGCAATAATCTGAGCTCTCAAAATAAAGTTTTTAACAGTTTAGGTAATTAAAGGCTTGTTCTTTGAAAGTGAGAAATATAGTATTCTTATAGACATCCAATACAGTAACCAACTGGATTATTAAGAAGAACTAGTGGCTGGGTCTGCAAAGAACTCTAATAGGTATCCATCAAGTCTTTATATTCTTTGAAGTGATTTGAAGCTAATTGATTGCTTTTCTTTTGTGGAAAATCTATATATATGATATCTGTAATCTCTATCAACATATTTCAAATGTCAGCATCTGTAATTTCTATTTGCAGACTAAGCCTATCTGGGAGTTACTACTCAGAGAGCTATACCTGCTAGCTATATTAAATATAAAATAGAATACTATAAGTTTAGACTTAGTTATAGAACTTCTAAAGCTGTCAGAGTTTGATATAGTAATAACAGTAATGGACTCCATGTCAAAGAAGACATATTTTGTCTAGATACATATAACTATCATTATAAAAGATACCACAAGGCTCTTTTTATACTATATTTGAAAACTCTATAACCTTTCTATAAAAGAATTAAAAACTCTAATATTTAATGTCAAAAATGTGAAGTTTGTGATCTTTGTCATGTTACAAGCTCTAATATCTGATACAAAAAACATAGAGTTTATTATACTAGTTCTATCACCTTTACACTCTAGCTTCAACTATTGCCAGTATCTTTGTAATTACTGCTTTATATTCCAAGTTGCTGTTAGATAAGTGCTTGTTACTTCTGGATATTATTCTAGATATTTCTACTAGGGTACTTAACTAGCTTGATATAATCCTAAGAATTACCACTTAATATATCTAGCTCTGGTTCTTTAGTATTATCTTTCTTTTCCAAACAATATTTTCTCTTTTTTTGTCTGGTAATATTACTAAGTAGATATTACATATCTTTTACTTTTATATTAAGAATCATAGGTAAGAACTTATTTTATTTCCATATATTATTTACTCTTATATTAAGTATCACAGCCTTAAGTATTCATTGTTTGATGTCTAAGTTAAGTGAAGTCTACCCAAACTTATACTAAAAACTATTATTCCTTGCTTGGTTAGTACTGTTCTACTAGATTGGAATGTATCTTAAAGTATTTAGCACAGCTATTACTTTCAAGAAACCTTATCTTATTTTCTTAGGTTTTTTTTAGAAGTAAGTCCTTACTTGATACATTATATAAAAAATATACCTAGGTTTTCCCTAAAGCCAACTCTATCTAACCCTAAAAACTTCATTCAGTTGCCCTAACTATCAGAGTTGTAAATAATAGACTTAGTTTTGATTTTATTTTTTATTTTATTTTAGTTTTCATTTTATTATTTTGAACTTAGGCAAAGAAGTGTGATGTGATGTCACACATTATAGTCACATAATCACATATCACAATAAAAGAATATAGAAGATTCTAAAAGTATAATATCATACTATATATTAATAGTATATAATACACATAGCTTTTAGAGTAGGTTAGTATTCATATAGTATAGACTACTAGCTTAGTATATATAAAGGTAGATACATTATACTTGGAACTCTATTAAATTCTCTTATATTACTTAATACAAGAACATAAGTATACTTTTGTCTTAGCTTTGAAACTTAAGTTATAATACTAATACATTCTACTTATGCCATTTCAGATAAAAGCTTGCAGTTTGTCACACTCTTTACTAAGAAACTCTACTGTCCTCCTGGAGTTAAGATTGCTTTCTCTATAGTCTGACATCCATAGTCAGATAAACAAATAGAATAAGTAAATCAAGAGCTGGATTAGTATTTCTGAATTTTTATCAACAAGAAATAGAGCAATTGGTATAACCTCTTGTTATTAGCAGAGTTAATCAAATACATTCCTTAACTCAGTAACTCTCTTTTTTTCTTAAAACTAGATATCTTCTATAGATAGGATTTGAGCCATATCAATAGGAGTCTAAGCTGGAAAATATCTTGAAATTCATAGAGTAAATAAATTTACACTTAAGAAAGCACAACTTGCTATTAATAAAGACATAACATATTATTACAACTAGCAATATACTCCTGCTTTAGTATTTAGTCCAAATAATATTTATTTCTTATTGGAAACTCAGGGTCAGGGCCAGTGTCACATTTACAGTCACACAATCATATAATATACAATAAAGTGTTTCTGAGCTTCTCAAATATTTATATTACTTATCCATCTTCCAAATTGTTACATTTCTATTTTAGATCTTATATCATAGAGAAACAAGTAGACTCCATATCATACTACCTAAAACTTCTCTCTACATCTAAGATGATTATATCATGTAGTCAAACCCACTACTATGTCTGAGAACCCTATATCTATAAAACATTCAAATCTGTTTCCAGACTCTATTATTATTAATAAAAAAAATAGGAGATTAAAAGAATCCTAACATTACAAAAAGTAGTACTAGTATCTCATTAAGTAGAAGAGTTTCAGCTTGGAAAAAAAAACTTTTGAGAAAATATCTCAGATATATTTGTATCAGATAAAGTTATAGAGTTTTATTATTCTAACCCCCAAGTTTTACAGTTTATTAAAGTATCTGACTTTGAAAACATCAAATTCAGATTCATACCACTTGCTTTCTAAATTAGAGAATGGATATAAGAAAACTACCAACTCTAATATCTATTATCAAGCTTGTAAAATTCAACATTTCTACTATGTTGTAATATTTATTAACTGTCAATTCTGTAGAGTTCATAACATTATATCCACCACTCTTGCACTCTAATATTGACTACTGCTAATATCTTATTAGCTATTATGTTACAACTTTAAACTTAGCTTAGATTGCAACTTAAACAAAGACTTGAGTAAGAACAAGGAATAAGTCAATTGGTAAAGCATAAAGATAC
>Ga0157359_1000335_pt1 | contig 16408 bp, 8 predicted proteins | sample AttcapACBM3_FD_111482 | JGI IMG/M metagenome (GOLD analysis project Ga0157359, IMG submission 111482) | Fungus gardens microbial communities from leaf cutter ant in Botucatu, State of São Paulo, Brazil - Atta capiguara ACBM3 | ecosystem: Host-associated > Fungi > Mycelium > Unclassified ...
ACATGGAGTACACATGGTGGCCTTGAGTAGGAAATGAGGCAGACATGAGGTTGTAGCACAGACCAGATGTATTTAGTATATATAGGATGCTAATTTAGCAGAGACTCCGTGTCGAGTTCTCTTGTGAACTTCCCACTTGATATCCAACTTAAGAGATTTACCGCTTGTGTAATCATTTGTCTTTGAGATAAGTAGTTGCCACAACATCTTGGACAACTTATCACATACTACCAATATCATGTTTTTTTCTACTACTAACAGTAACTTCATGATGAAATCTACTGTCAGATACATCCACATCTTCTTTAGTATCTCATTTGTCATTAACTTCCCCACTGGTATCTCTGCCCTGTTCTTTATTCTCTGACACATATTATAATCTTTTATATATTTTCCTATATCTTTTGTAACTCCTGTGTTGTGGCAACTACTAGATACAAAGTCCAATAATCATACAAGTAAGTAAAGCTCTCAGTAGGTTATTGATGTGGAGATTACAAGAGAACTCAACAAGGAGTTTCTGCTGAATTGCTACCCTATTGCTATAAATTACACATGGTCTGTGCTACTTAATGTTATGGAATGCTTGAACACTAACAATTTTTATTTTATTTTATTTTATTTTTCTGATTTTATATTGATTTTATTTTATTTTTATTTTTATTTTTATTTTGGATGATGAAGAGGCATGTGATACTGGAGTCACATGACAGGTCACATAATGTGATGTTATAGGCCTAGAACATGGTAGAAGGATCTGGAAGATGATGTCAGGGCACATGTATACAACATGGTGGCCTTGAGGCAAATATGAGGTTGTAGTATAAACAATAGGGCAGGCTTAATTATTGCTAGCACAGACCAGGCATGTTTTGTATATATAGGACTCTAATTCAGCAGAGACTCCTTGTTGAGTTCTCTTGTGAACTTCCCACTAGATATCCAACTTTGAGAGATTTACCATTTGTGCTACTATTGGTCTTTGTGACTAGTGGTTGCCACAACACTGAGTAGTTCTATTTGTTTGATCTTCTATCATAGTTTTATTTGCAGTTTTCTCAATATCAAATCATACTTTAACAAGTTCAATAGCTTTTTCTTGTTAAAACTTTTCAATTCACTCTGAATTAACTCCAGTCTTACTGCTTGAAATACTCTTTAGTTCTATTTCTCATCTTAGTGAATATCTTGCTGGAACTTACTCTCCAAATATTCCACAATAATCAAAATATATTTATTAAAGAGATTAATTATTTTCTCAGTCTCCAACTTATATATTGTAACCTGTCTAAATAGTTTTACCTGTTTCTGGCCTAAGTATTATTCTTGCAGATAATAATTCTAATTAAGAGAATACTTCTTCTACAAATTCTATTAATCATTCTAATAATCCTCATAATTTTCATAATTTTTTTACTCATTCACAGTTAAAATCTCACCATAGCAATAGTTTGACTAACAAACAACTGGCTAATGTTCTTGGTTAGATTACAAACTTACTTAATGTTAATTAGATCTCTGGTTCTAACTCTAATTCAAAGAAAACTAAAATCCATATTTTCAATACTTTTAGCAGTACTAAGCCCAATAAGATCAACAATTTCCTATTTTAATGTTATCTCTACTTCCATATAAATATTACAAAGGTTAATCTTTGTAATAACCTATCTCCCTGAAGTTATCTAAGATTAGTTTGAGATGGATCTCAACTAAAAAGACCAGAGTATTCTTCAGAACTAGCTTTCTAACTGGAACCTATTTGTGAACAAACTACATTAGTATTTTAGTTTCTTAACACTATTAGTGAAGCAGCTAACATGTTGAGCAATCTTTACATAAAGTCTAGTAATAAGATTTCCACTTACAATATAGACTTCATATACTATGCCTCCCAACTAGGTTAAGGAAATAGTATCTTTTGCTGCTACTACTACCGAAAGCTTTCCAATCAGATCCAAAATTCTATTTTTACCCAGAAACAAGGTAAACCTACCTCATTTCAGAATATATACACTTTAGCAATGATTGATAATCATTGCTACTAAAAGTGTGACTATGAATGCCATTATATAAAACAAGCAAAAAAGAGGTTTTTAAGTCTCACTTTTGAAAACAAAATAAGACTTTCTTTACTGACAATACTGTGAGTCTCTAAAACAAAGTAAATATATTTCTGGTAGTCTTATCTGCCAAATTGTTATCTTCCAAGGTATCTAACATTTTGTTCTCCACTCCTAAAAACCAGTTTAATTTTCTATAGGTAAACTTATCTTCCAAGCTGGTTAACAATAGCAAGTTGACTAGTGATAAGTACAAGAAACAGCTCAAAAACAATCTGTGCCTCTATTATAGTGTAGAAAACTATAAGTTAGACTTCTGTTCCAAGAAGCAGACCATAGTTACTTTTAAAGACCATGATGCTTTTTTTGAAAAGCTCTTGGAAAAATAAAAAGTGATCTCTAGAACTTTATACAGACTAAAAACTACATTAAACTTCCTTGTGTGGTAACAAGTTCTATCTGACTCAATATATCTGCTCTTTTTGACCTCACACTCTTTTTGTTTTTCTTATTTCTCCTTTAATTCTTAGTCAGGATTATCTTCATTTTGAGCTTTAGTCAACTTTAGGTTTATTTATTATTTTATAAACTTAAAATTTGTGAATAATCACAATCTGAAGACATCTATAACTCTGCTGGTTATTCTCTACTTGTTTGATGGTTTATTAAACAGTACTATCTCTGAAATTACTACTTTGTCCATAGTTTTACTCTAGACTTCTATATCACCCACTTGATTTTTTCTACTTGTCTAATATAATCTATTGATTGACTAGACAAATGGATTGATAAACTTCTGTCTATCTTTATAGGAAAATCTTACTCTTTCTTGTATTATAGTCAATATACCATTGACATTCCTATTAACTTCTGATATCCTTATGTAATCATCATATTCTGTAGTTTCCATACTGGTAGTTGAGATCTCTATATTTATCTTTGAGTAACTTCATATTATAAAACTACTTAGTGACTCATTGACTGTTTTGGTTTAGTAGTTGTCACAACACAAGAATGCTATAGCACTAATGATAAGTAAAGAGTCTTGTGGAGATTAGAAGAAAAATAACTCTATCCTAAAATATATGTATCATCTATAAGTTCACCATACTGTTACCACAGAGCAAATATGTTACAAATATATCTTTGATGTTATTATTTCAGTTCCTTTTATTATATTCTAGATCTATAATATCATGTAACTATAGTCATATACCTCTTTATTATCTAAGAAATAAAAGAAATAGAAAAAAATTAAATTAAATCAAAGAAAATAGATTAAAAAAAGAAAAGAAAAGAAAATCAAAATAAAATATAAGGGTTCAAGTGTACCATGATATAATCATCACTTCTCTCTTTCATACCACCATTTTGTATAGTAGTACTTAATAGAAAAATTGCAAATATAAATTTCTTCTTTTATAATTTAGCTATATCTTACTTAATAGAGATTAATGCTATTTCTGAAGACATTAACATAGATGAGCCAAGAGGCAAATCCATTACATTGAGCCCAAACTCTTCAAAAAATCTGTTGGCTCATTTAGATCTCTTTTCTATCCTATATGTAGATAAAATAGAAGTACAAAATGATAACCTCTTCTAAGTTAATCAAACCAAGCAAGAAATCTTTTGACTGTCCTATACAACCCTTAAGAATGTGGTACTTAATATCCAGAATGAGGTTAATGGTTCAAGTGGCTTGCCTCACCCATATGTAAAGAATGCAAATGATTGTAACCAAGATTTAAATTAGCCTTATAGTTTCAACTTATCTTCTATCTCTTACATGATATCACAATCAGCTAATTTAGATTTATAGGATGGCCAATCACACTCAATTTCTATCTTTGGAACTACAGAAACTATTTGTAAAGACTTAAAGAATATTAAGATTTCTCTTTATTAGATTATAGATTTTATCAAGAACAGAAATCTGAAAAACAACAGAAAAAAAGACATTTACAGTCTTATAAGCTTTGGATAAGTAGTCTGAACTCTCATCTCATCTATCTATGAAGGTGGTTGGTATGCTCTAAAGACAGATAATATTAATATGTCATTCTGCTAGAACATTTTTTATAAAATTCAGTAATAAAGTGTTAGTTCTCAAATCTAAAAAGAAAACCAAGAAAATTTTGATGTCAAATTCTGTCAAATTTTTAAACCTTTCACCTCCTCTAGTTTCTCCAAGACTATCTAAGAAAAAACTCAGTAAATCAAAGTATTATAAAAAAACCATAAAAAATCCCAAAATCAATCCAGCAAAAAAAGAGCATACTTATACTCAAGCATTATTAGGAAATGTTAAGGAAATTCTCAAAATTTTCTCAATCTTTCATCCAAAAATATTGAAGATATTCATAGGATTATTAATAATATAGGTAAAACAAAACCTCATATCAATATAATTATCAAAGATTCTTTTTGCATGCAAATCATCATTCTTATAAAAAGCAATAACATTAACAAGTTCATGAAGTCCTTGGACAAATATGTTGCCAATCTAAACTACTTTCTCAAGAGTATCAAATCTGACACCATTGGGGCCTCATAGTTACAACTAACAAAGTTGCTTTCCTTTTCAATCTTAGTATAGTTAAGAGTTATATCAAAAATACCAACTCTATGAATTCAAATAACATCCAATCTACTTGTTTCCTATAATCCAAATCATATCTGAAAATTCTAGGTATTCCATACCTTATTAAGAGTACTAATATACTAATTGATTCTAGTGTAATTGAGTCAGTTATAAAAAGTATTTATATCTTCAACAATATTTACATCACCTTAAAACTGTGAGTAATCAAAGTATCACCAAAATCTGATATGGCTATAGTCTAGATCAATATATGGGATTTCTAAAGCAGTACTTCCACCAAGACCTTAATCAATTAATGCTTCAATATAGAAAGTCATATCACTACCATACAAGGTGCTAATATGAACCTTAGTATCTCCCAATGCAAGAATTGCTAGAAGTGAGAATATATCATGTTTATCTGTTATGCTCAAGGATTATGCTATGTTAAATACAATGAACCTCACAAGATTGAATACTACTACCATTTTGCTTAGTATTATAAAGCAAACTTCAAGATTGATCCTTCATGTCTTGAAATCCAAATAGAGTAAACTATGCCCTCACACATTTAAATGTCTGAACTGTAAAGGTGATCATCAGGTAAATTTTAACTCATATGTTATGGCAACTACTAGACACAAAGTCTAATAATCATGCAAACTAGTAAAGCTCTCAGTAGGCTATCAATATAGGAATTACAAGGGAACTCAACAAGGAGTCCCTGCTGTATTACTATCCTATTTATATAATTTACATATGGTCTGTGCTACTTAATATTTATCCTATCCTAAAGTTCATACATCATCCATGAGTACACCATGTGTATACCATCAGGTAGATATGCTATTAACATGCTTCTTAACATTATCCATCTAGTTTGCTCTAGTTTGCTCTAGGCCTATGACCTTACATCATGTGATATATCATGTAATCACATTCATATACCTCTTCATTGTCAATAAAAATAAAAATAAAAATAAAAATAAAATCAAAAAAATAAATAAAAGAAAAAGAAAAATGTTAGTGTCCAAGTACACCATAACATCATACTTATTCTGAAGATATTACTTCAATGAAGAATAGTATGCTAAGAAGTATCAAAAATTTCAGAAATTCAGAAACAAGTCAATTTGCTCAATTATAAGCAATATTCAAGCTTTTTTCACAAAGTTTTTGAAAGAACAAAACTCTTATGAACATTATCTTAGAGTTTTACATAGATTTTGGCATACTTTTCATTCAGAAACCCCTGTAGTCTTTTATTTGTTCTACACTGAGTTCTTCAAATAAAAAAGGAGATAGTTTAGTAGGTACTCTGAATTATCCTAACTGGATCACATTCTTCAGACCCACAAATAACAACAATGATTACTCTCATGTTATTTTGTACATTAATACATATTTCTTTTACTTGTGATTCTCTCTATAAAAAGATATATTTAATTATAAAGATATTAATTGCTTTTTCTTTTTCAATAATAGTAATATTTTCTTTATGCTCAATGTATATTTAGATGATCACCAAACTGCTTGAAAGTATCTCAAGAATACTCAAGTAAATCTTTGAAATATTCTTATTATAGTTAGTAACTTTAATATTAGAAATAGTATCTAAAACTCTTCTTATCCCTTTTATTTGTCTCATAGTGACTTTCTATTGGAAATTGCAGATTCTTTGGACCTTAAACTATCTAATCCTATCCAACAGATTCCTGATACTCAGATAATACCAATAATGCAAATTCAGCTATAAATTTATTTTTCCTCTATCTTAACTCTATGGAAATCAATAATCACAGTATTAATCCTAATATTTGATATCTATCTGATTAAACTCCTCTTACCATTGATATAGTTATAACAGATGAATTTATTCAAGACAAATGTCATACTATTGTTAAGAACAGTGAGAAAGAAGAAAAAATTATTTCTAATGAATATATACATACTTCAGAATCAATATGGTACAAATATTTGAAAGTTGTCAAGATTACCAAACAATCCAAAGCTTGGTAAAATGAAGAGTATCAAACAAAACTCAGAATCTATAGATTATTCAAGAAAATTAAAGATTGGAAGACATTCAAAGATATTGTTAAAGGACAAAATGAATATTTTTTAATCACAAGATTTATAAAATTGCATTAAGGAATCTAAGACTGTGGGACCTAATAAAGTGAATCAATAAATACAAATTACCAAGTATTGAAGCCTTGCAATATAATAGCTGACCATGTATCAAAATCAATGATTTATAGTAAGCTCTTTATCAAACATTCAATTTGGCCCAAAATTATCAAATTAACATGAGAATTTTAAACAAACTTCTATTAAAACCATTGTTGATATGGTCTTTTTTTTCAAATAAGAAATTTACAAGTATCATCAATAAGTATAATAATTCATCTACTCCAGGCCCTGACAAAGTTTGCCCTAACAAAGTTTATGCATTGACTTAAAACATTGGCCATTGCATTTCAAATCATTGTTATTGATTATTATTCTGAAGCTGAATAAGACATTCTACAATTCTTTTAAATTATTTTGCCCTATTGTTCTCTTGAATATCTTAGAAAAGCTAATTGAGAAAGTCATTAGTGAAAGACTTCAATTTTATTTGATATCTAATAACTTTGTCCATCTTAATCAACTTGGAGGTCTCAAACAATATTTAACTACAGATATAGGCATTTTTCTCACTCATCTTATTTGGTTAGAATAGGTCAAAAATTTGCAAGTGAGCACATTGGCATTCAATATCACCCAGTTTTTCCCATCTCTCAATCATGAACTGCTTCTTCTCATTTTGGGAAAAACTAGTTTTGATTTTAAAGTTTTGCATTTTTTCTCTAACTATTTAGTTGGTAGGAAAATGCAATTTCTATAGAACAATTTCATTTCACCTTTCTTCAATGTTGATATAGGTGTAAGTTAAGGATCTGTCTTATCTCTAATTCTATCTGCTCTTTATATTTCTCCTATTTTTCATATTTTTGAAAAAAAAGTAAAAAACCTAAAAATCTTTGTTTTATTTCTTTTGTTTGTAGACAATGGATTTTTCATTTCTTAAGAAAAATCTCTTGAAAAAATAAATTCACATCTCTTTTGTAGTTATAATATTATCTCCATCGTACTAAAATAGTTTGGACTTATTATCAAACATGATAAAACTGAAGTTTTTCACTTTTCTAAATTGCATAGACCCTTTAACCCTCCTTTGTTGGATCTCAGCCATGTTAGAGGTCTTATTCTTTAACCTAAAAATTCATAGAGATATCTTAGGTTTATTTTTAACAGAAAGCTTTTGTTTTATCAACATATCAAATTCTATTCCAACAAAGCTTTGTTATTCATCAAGTGTATAAAGATGCTTGGAAATTCTACTCATGGACTCTTCTCTTATCAAAAATACCTTCCCTATAGAATGTGCATTCTTTCTATAGCTCTTTATAGCTTTCCTTTATGGTACTACAAAAAGTATCTCTTTCATACCTGCTTAACAAGCTTAGAAAATTACAATATTAAGCTACTTTATGGATTTTAGGTACTTTCCATATCTCTTCTACTATAAGGATTGAAGTCATTACTGGTTTTATTTCTATTTATTTACATCTTCAAAAACTAAGTGGAAGACTTCAATTAAAAACTTCTATACTCTCTTTTAATGACACTATCAAGTCTTTTCTTAAAAAAAGACATACTGTTGATTCTCATTCTCATCAGCTTCCTTTAGAAAATATGACTTCCAAACAATGTTCAAAAATCAAGAGTTCTGTTACTGGTGCTACTACTCATCTCAATGGAATTTTTTCATCTTTTGATTCTTTAAATAGCAAATTTTCCCTAGGTCTAGATTAATTAACACTTTTTCTAGTTGTTTTTCATTTCATAAAGCTAATTGCCACAACAAAGAGAGTAAAACTGCTTACCTCTACAAACTTGATGACCTTGTACTCAATACTTCATCTGATCTCTTCACTGTTATTGTTATCTTTAATACTAGCATTAGAAATAATATTGCTATGTCTATTGCTTTCATTCATTCATTCATTCTCCAGTTCTACTAAAAAGATACTTTATCATGCTATTAATATTACTATAACAGAGACAGAATTATTTGCAATCAGATGTAGAATTAATCAGACCATTCAAATTCTTGATTTTCTCACACTACTATCATCACCAATGTTATATATATGACACAAAGAATTTTCAATTCTACTATTCATCCATATCAACTCTAATTGATCACTATTTCAAAAAACCTTAGATCATTTTCTAAGAAACATTTATCTAATACCATTGAATTTTGGGATTGTCCTAGTAATGAAAAATAGCCTCTTCATGTGTTAGTTGTGTCATATACTAAGTCCACCTATCCAGAAAATACATCCTCACAGTGATACTGTCTTATCAATATTTAATCTACAAGCTCACCTTCTACAGCAGCCACCTTCCTTGTAATATATTCTCACAACAGTAATGCAACAATCTGGATATTCTGTCTTCCATGATAAAATACTCTTATCTAACTCAGTCTTCCATAGTAGAGTTCTTACTCCTATTTTAACTTGGTCTTTCATAGCAGAGTCATACTCTTGTCAATATTCTACTACTGAAATCTCAAGCATCTCCTATAGTCAATCTTTGTATATAAGACTAGTAGTTATATTGTAATTTACTAGTCTGATAATTAACAAAGATAATTCTTATTGAACTTGATCTCTAGTATTATACCAATCAGCACTCACTTCCATCTTGGACTTCTTCCTTTTATTGGAAATTGTGACCATATGGCAGATAGACAGTATAGTACATAAGCTGAAACCAAGATCATTCTACAAGTCTATCTTGCAGACTTTCACTTCTAGTGTAAACCACATCTGACAGTATTGTCAGACTCCCAAGTCTGCTATCACTTCTGAGCAGTTCCATTTGCTAAATCCTTTGTTACAGTCTTGCCTACAAAATAACTTTGTACTTCAAAGCCTAGATAGCTTTTTCTCACCATAACTCTTCAATACCAACTCTAGTCCTACTGCTTGGGATACTGTTCAATATTATTTCATATTTCAGTGACAACCTCATTTATCTGCCAAATACTCCATGATACTCAAGACAAATTCATCAAAGAGGTCAATCATCTCTAAGGTCTCTATTTAGTACCATCCAACCTAGCTAGACAGTTTTGCCTGTCTCTGGCCCAAGTATTGTCTCTACAGACAACAATTCTAATTAGGAGAATGCTTCTACTACTAATCCTATTACTAATTTAACAACTATTAGACCTACTTCTTCTACTCACTCATAGTCAAAACCCCATTAGAGTAATAAATAGTTAGCCAATGTACTTGGTTGACTTGCTAATATACTTAATACTAATCAGACTCCCAGTCTCAATACTAATTTGAGAGAAACTAAAGCCTATATTCCTAACACCTTTAGTGGTACTGAGCCCAACAAGCTCAATAATTTCTTATTCCAATATTATCTCTACTTCTGCACTAATCTGGCACAATTCAATATGGATATTGCAAAATTCAACTTTGCAATAACCTACCTTACTGAAGTAGTTCAAGACTAGTTTGAAATAGACCTCAACCAGAAAGACTAGAGCATTCTGTAAGATTAACTCTCTAATTGGAACCTCTTTGTTAATGAGCTACATTGACATTTTGGTCTCTCAGACTCTATCAGTGAAGCAGTCAACATGCTGGACAATTTCCTTATGAAATATAATAACAAGATTTCCACTTATAATGTGAATTTCATATACTATGTCTTCTAATTAGGTTGGAAAAATAGTGTGCTGTATTACTGCTATTACCAAGATCTCCCCAATTGGATACAAGATCCCATCTCTATTTAAAAATAAGAAAAACCCACCTCATTCTAGAATATGTACACTTTGGCAATGACTATTGATCACTGCTACTAGAAACATGATCATGAATACTACTGAGCAAGGTAAGTGGAAAAGAAGGCCCTCAAGTCTCACTTCCAGAAGCAAGGTAAAGCTTCTACCTCTGGTTATGCTACAGCCTTCTAGAATAAGGCAAACCTATCTCTAGTGACCTCACCTGCTAAATTATATTCTTTCAAAACATCTCCATCTTCCATTCTAAAGAAACAACCAAATTCTCCACAAGTGGATCTCTTTTCCAAGCTGGCCAACAATGGCAAGTTGACTAGTAATGAGTGTAAGAAGCATCTCAAAAACAACCTGTACCTTTATCGTGGTGCAGAAGACCACAAGTTGGACTCCTGTCTCTAGGAGCAGACCACAATTACTCCCAAGAGCTGTGGTGCTTTAGCAACTACTGATTCTCTAGCAGCTATCTCCAAGAAACCCTTAGAAAAATAAAGAGCAGCCTCCAGAACTCTACACAGACTAAGGGCCATATTGAACTTCCCTGTATAGCAATGAGTCCCATCTGACTCAACCTATCTGCTCTTTCTAATTTGCATTTACTCTCTGTCTTCCTCACTTCTCTCTTGATCCTTAGTCAGGATCATCTTAATAAAATCCTGTTCCATACTCTTGTTAACTCCAGGTCTACTCATTGTTTTATAGACTCTAAATTTGTGGATACTTACCACTTGAAGACTTCTGCAACTCCTACTGTTACTCTCCACTTGTTTGATGGTTTATTAAACAGCACCATCTCCAAAATTGCCAACTTACTCATAATTTTTTCCACTGGTAATTGTATAAATCTGAACTTCTATATCACTCTGCTAGATTCTTCCTGTTCTTTGGTTCTTGGATATAACTAGCTCACCTGACATAATCTACTAATTGACTGGGCAAATAGATTGATAAACTTCTATTCATCTTTGTAGAAAAATCTTGCTCCCTCTCATATTACAGCCAACACACCATTGGCATCTTTGTCATCTCTTGATATCTCTCTGCAATCATTAGACCCTGTGGTTTCCTTATCTACATTTGAAACCTCTGTGTTTATTTCTGAGCAACATAACATTGCCATTATTAGTGCTATGGCATTCTTGCAAGCATCAAAACTTTCAGGCTCTAGCAATTTTGAACTCTGTCTTCACTCTTTAGACACTCAGGTTAACTCTGCAAAACTTGCAAAGGTTCCTGACCTTTCTAATATCTTTTCTGAGTATCATAAATTCACTAATGTTTTCAGCAAAACCAAAGCTAAAATCCTTACTTCTTATTATTTTTATGATCTCCAAATCAATCTGGAATAAGGTGCTCAACCTCTGGTTAGTCCTATATATTCTCTTTCAGCATCTGAACAAGAGGCTCTCAAGAAATTCATTGAGGAAAACCTCAGTATAGGTTTCATCTGACTAACCTTCTCTTTGCATGGTGCATTGGTCTTATTTGTCAAGAAGAAAGATGGTTTACTACACCTCTATATCAACTTCTGCAGTCTTAACCAGATTTCTAAAAAGAATTGCTATCCACTTCCACTCATCTCTGACATACTGGACTCACTTTACAAAGCTTGGGTTTATTCAAAAATAGATCTTCACCATGCTTACCACTTGATTCATATTGCTGATGGTGATGAATAAAAGACTGCTCTTAGAACATGTTATAGATCATTTAAGTGGTCTGTAATACTTTTCAGTTTTACTAATGCTCTCACAGTCTTTCAGCAATTCATAAATGACATTTTCTCCAATTTTTTGAATGTCTATGTTGTAATCTATCTGGATGGTATACTCATCTACTCAAATAACATGTCCAAACATCACTGGCATATTAAGAAAGTACTCAAATATCTCTATAAGACCAGTCTTTATACCAAAGCAGAAAAATGCAAATTCTACTCTGAGTCAGTAAAGTATCTAGAATACATCCTTTCTCCTTCTGGCCTTATTATGTCTGACGACAAAGTGAAGATTATCCAAGACTGGCTGAAGTCCAAAAAAAGTCAAGAATATTCAATCTTTCTTAGGTTTTTCTAATTTCTATTGCTGGTTTATCTTTAACTACTTGGACATTGTTATTCCATTGACATACCTCACCTAGAAGAACATTCTCTTGAAGTTTGACTTCTCCTGTCATGATGCTTTTAACTCTCTTAAGGTATTTACCTCTGCTTCTATTCTTACTTATTAGATTCCTAATGCTTAACTCATTGTAAAAACCAATGTTTCAGACTATGCTCTTACTACAATCCTTTTCATTGTTAATGAAGAAAATGAAGTTCATCTGGTCACTTTTCACTCCTATACTTTCACTGCAGTAGAGTTGAACTATGACACACATGACAAGGAATTGCTTGCCATTTTTGAAGCTTTCAAGATTTGAGAATACTATCTAGAACATCTAGCCTATCTATATAAATATCTCTCTTAGTTCAATCTTGTTATTAAGTTTTGTTCTGGTTGTCTTGGCATTAAACTGGACACTCTTACTAGATGGTGGGATGTCTATCCTAGAGGGAGAAATACTGGCTATACCACAGTCAACCCTCATAACTTCAAACCAATCTTCACCCAAGAATAACTTACAACTTCCATATGAGTTACAGTCCTCTTCTTTTTCTTTCTCTATATAGCTATAGTCATTAATCTGGACATTCTACACTGAGATATTCTTTTGGCTCTTCTTAGTGATCTAATTACTAAAAAACACATCTCCATAGATAGCTGATGGTCTAAGAACTTAAATGATGTTCTCCTTCTGGACAACAGAATTTATATACCATCCACTGATAATCTCCATATTCTCTAGTATAATTATGACTATATCCTTGCTAGATACTTCAGTCAAAATAAAACACTGTAATTGGTTCATTATGGGTATTTCTGGCCCAGTCTCCATGCTGATGTACAACAATTTTGCAAGTCCTATATCACTTATATGCAATCCAAACTATAACATCACAAACCCTATGGATTTCTCAAACAACTTCCTATTCCCAAATAACCATAGAATTCTATTTCTATAGACTTCATTGAGAAACTTCCATTATTCTCTAGGTTTGACACTATCTTGGTTATAGTTGACTGGCTTACCAAGTAGGCAATCTTTATTCCTGCCTATAACACCATCATGTTTGCAGACTTAGCATGTCTGTTTATTCTTTATATGTTCTCCAAACATAGTGTTCCTTCCCATGTCACCTCTAACAGAGGCTTAGAATTTGTGTTCAACTTCTTCTGTTCTTTAGGTACTACTCTGAACATATGGCTTTACTTCACTTTAGGTTACCATTCCAAAGGTGATGGACAAACCAAACACATGAATCAGACCCTTCAGCAATATCTCTGCATATACTGTAATTACCAGCAAGATAACTGGTCTTAACTTCTACCTCTTGTAGAGTTTGCCTATAATAATGCTTCAAGTGCTACTACTGGTATCTCCCTATTCTTTGCTAATAAGGAATATCATCCAAACATCACTGTTCATCCCAAACACAATATTGCTTCCTCCTGAGCCCATAACTTTACTGTAGATCTTGATGAATTACAGAATACCCTTAAAGCTGAAATCTCTGCAGCCCAACAGCATTATCAGAAATCTGCTAATGCACAACATTCCTCCATCCCTGATTTCAAAGTAGATAACAAAGTCTTTGTTAAGTTCTTCAGAACTACTCACCCTTCAAAGAAGCTCTTTGAAAAATATCTTGGACCCTACAAAATCATTTCTCAGCCTGGTATACTATTATTCACTCTTTGTCTCCTAAAGTCTATATACTCTGTCCATCCAGTTTTCTATGTGTTCATACTCAAACCTGCCATGTCTAATTCTTTCCCCAAGAGAACACAACTGGCCCCTACTCTAGTTATAATTGATAAGAAACCTAAATACAAAATTTCTCAGATAGTGGACTCCAAAATTGATTGCTAACAGGAATACAAACTTCTGTACAAGATAGTTTGACTAGTATATAAAGACATTGAAGACAAATCCAAGTAGATTCCCATATTCAAACTTACTCATACAGCCAACTTGGTATCTGACCTCCATATCACATATTCCACTAAGCCTGATCTACTCTCTTTGTCCTAATCATACTGTTACACTTGTTCCCTGCCTCTGCACACTTCTAACAGTGATTCTTTTATTATTTTCTTAGTATATTCTATCTGCTTACTTTGATTTAATCCTAGCTTCAGTACACTTTATAAGGTTTTCTTTTCAAAATTTCTGACTCTACTTTCATTTCAATTTCTTGATTTTCTTACTCACACAGTATAGACACATCAAAAACAAGGGAATAAAATTCAAAATAAAACAACTACTCTAATAGGAGATGAGCAATGGAATCCTCTCTTCTACCTTCTCCTAACTTTCTCCAAGGCCATCCTCAAACATCTCCTTATCATCTTTATTTCCTTCCTTACTCTTCTTTTCATTTTCCTTCCTCAAATCCCATTTCCATTTGACCACAGCTCTAATTCTTGCTAATTAGGCTGTATTCTTTTCCTGACTCTTCATCAAGTTCTGGAGAGACCTTCTGATATTTTGGTACTCCTTCACAAATTCTCAGAGTGCTTTTTCAATGGTGCTTAGAACTCTGCTATATATAGAGATTATGGCTAGGAAGTTGGTGTTAGTGTAGGGTTTATACTACTACTTGAGGGCAATACATCCAGTACATATAGAAGAACAGCTATAGAGAAGAAGTTATTAGTAAGAAAAGAAAAGAAAAAAGATAATTCTTACTTACCTCAAGTAATACACTAGGCAATCCTACTCAGTACTCACACACCTCTCATAGAAGTTAACATCTCTATCTTAACTGCAGTACCTCCATGGTACTTTTCTGGTTACTTTCCTTTAGCCTTCTTGAAAGACTATTGCCCTGCTTTATCTTCTAAGAAGATAGTAGTAATCTCCTTGTATTTTGTTCCTACAACCTGGGAACCTCTGGTACTCTCCCTCCAAGAGGACAGCATTATTTACTAGTATCTTGTCCTGGAGTTGTTAAAGGTACTCCATGTGTTTTTTCTTCTTCTCTTCTTTTACAAGTCTCCACTTTTCAGCTTTCTCTCTTATTTTAGCCTCTACCTCTTTTCTTGCTTTTTAAGCTGTATACTCAATATGACAGGCCTCCACTACTTTCAAACAAGCCAGGAGCCATTACTTCTCCTTATGCCTTTACTATATATCATGGCACTGCTCTTCAAGCATCCTAGCATTGTTTTATAAGATATTGGAGAAAATAGGGGAAGACATGGTAATACAGAAGAAAAAATGAAAACTTCTCTTTTCAGTTTATGTATTGTTGATCTAGGTACTGTTATGAACTTAAATCCTTAAGGTTGGATAAAAGAACAACTCTTGTATTGAGTAACACAAGAGAACTCGATAGAGTTCCTAGTACAAAGTAGTCTACCTTATATACTACTACTTATGGTCCGTGCTCACTACTGTGCACCCTACCCTAAACAACCATGTGTATGACATGAGGCCAACATATGTTGTCCATGTGGTATGACGTCACTTTATTCCAGAACCCTCTACTCCATTCTCTCAAGTCCCATGATCAGTCTTGTGACTGATGTGACCACATGACTGATAAACCCTAACCCGAGTTGTTCTAAAAATATAAAATAAAGAATAAAAGAAAAAGACAAAGAAAAATAAAATAAAGTGAAAGAAAATAAAAATGAAGTCCACCGTCAACGATCTTGACAGGTACTATCATGGAATTCTTTGGATAAATTCAATAGGACTTCAAAGGCTCAGTTCTAAAAGAGAAATATTATCATATACCAAGTCCACCCATCCAGAAAATATACTCTTATGGTGATACTTTCT
>Ga0157359_1000336_pt1 | contig 16381 bp, 20 predicted proteins | sample AttcapACBM3_FD_111482 | JGI IMG/M metagenome (GOLD analysis project Ga0157359, IMG submission 111482) | Fungus gardens microbial communities from leaf cutter ant in Botucatu, State of São Paulo, Brazil - Atta capiguara ACBM3 | ecosystem: Host-associated > Fungi > Mycelium > Unclassified ...
TACAATATAAGATTACTTAGTTGTTGTGGCAACCACTAGTCTAAGAATGACTAATAGCATATAGAGTAAACTTATAGGTGAAGTATCTCATAAAAATTATAAGAGAACTTAACAAGAAGTCTCCAATGTATTTCTACACTATTTATACAAGTACATATGGTCTGTACTAATAATAAATAACTCTACCCTAATGTCCATGTATCATTCATAAGTACACAATATGTACATTATGAGATGAACATACTATTAACATGCATCTTGACATTATTCTTCCAGTCCCTTCTCCTAGATTCTAGGCCTTATGACATCATGTCATGTGATTGCAGTCATATACCTCTTCATTATCCAAGAAAAACAAAAAGAAAAGAAAAGAAATATTAAATTAAGAAAAATAGATAAAAATAAAAGAAAAATGTTCAAGTTTAGATACACCATAATATTAGTATACTATTGGCTATTTTAGTTAGTGGTTATCATAATAGTAAAACTTGACAACTCTTAAAAATACTATATCTTATAGTCTTCTTACTTACTCTATATCTATTCTCAGTATGTGACTAATGTAATCAATTGCCACAAACTTTATATAGCTAAACTCTAGACTTAAGAGGTAGATAGCAACCACTAGAAGATTGTCATGAATGGTGTTGACCAGGCCCAGGCCAACATCTAGACATGTCAGAATTAAAGACAATAGACTTAGTTTCTATTTTATTTTCTTTCATTTTTCTTTTATTTTCTCTTATTTTTTATTAAAGAGTAGAAGACAAAGAAGACAAAGTGTGACATAGTCACAGGTCACATGACACAGTCATAGAAGTCACACACTCATGTGATATAAGAGAACAATATAGAAGATGTTACGATCAATACCTTGAGAATACAGCATGGAGTTGGGTTAAGAGTATAACAACACAATCAGCTGCACCAGAGTAGTCTCAGTCAGCACCTCATGTAGTAGGTGCCACAACCTCATTTCTTCCTCCTTATTTTCTTATGCTTTATGACTCATTTGCCTCATGGACTACTCATTGTTTCATCATGTATTCTTAGTATATATAGCATAGATACACTCCTGTATCCTTATGCTTTACCACTTGAATCACATCTCTTATACTTTCTCAAGTCTTTGCCTAAGTGCAACCTAAGCTTTAGCTTAAGGTCATAATATTTGGTAAAGTGTCAATAAGCTCATCTTACAAGAGAGGTGTAAAAGAACAAACCCAAGGACGAAACTAGACAGAGTTACCTGTTGGAAAGAACCACGACAAGTTCTAGATGAACAGACAATATTGAGGCATTATCAGAATGACTAGGATCCTTGCAGATCACACACGAAGCCTCAACGGACAATGAATGACAGACACCGAGATGTCAGTAGCACCAGTACCAATGGCAGTAACAAGCCAAGAGAACATCTAGGCAGGATTGCCAAAGAACATGGTACCAGACCCAGGGTGGTTTGATAGTGACCAAATGAAGTTTGAAGACTGGTGGAGAGGGATCAGATTATTCCTCAAAAGCAATAGGATTATGGAGACTAACGATAGGATCACAGCGATCCTAGCTTATCTCAGAGGAGGTGTAGCAGGAATTTATGCACAATGGAAGCTTGATGAGCTGGATGAAGAATTAGAAACCCAGGATTGGGACGACTTCATGAAAGAACTCAAGATGACATTCAGCAACAAAACAAAAGCAGCTGATGCTGAATGGAGAATAGAGATATTCAAGCAAGGAAAGAAGAACATAGTGGATTTCATAATCAAATTCGAAGCATTAGCCATGAAGGCGGACACAGATGAGCTATATACCATCTTCCTGTTGAAGAAGAATGTATAACATGACATTATCAAGATGATATTGGATTATCCACCCATAGCAATGCCCAAGACACTCAAGGAGTGGAAAGTGGCGATCACATCAGTAGAACAAGGATACGAATCCATGGAAGGGAGACATGACTACAAGACCAGCACTGGAACAACTTATGGAGGATGAGGATAACCAATGGACATTAGGAAGTCCAATGATAATTTCAAAGATGGGAAGCCCAAGTGCTTCAACTGTAACAAGTACAGCCACATGGCAAAAGAATGCTAAGTGGAAAAGAAGGAATGAAAAATATGAACATGTTTCAAATGCAACAAGAAGGGGCATATTGCCAAAGATTGTAAAGGGAAACAGATGATAAAGAAACAGAAGGTGCAAGAAGAATTGGACAATGAAGATAAACAGAATGAACAGGATTTTGGTGAAGATCTCAAGTAGGTACAGTACAAGAGATCTCCTATGTAAATTCCCAGAATAATAAATACATTATTCCGAATCACTGAGCTAGAAAGGGAAAGAAGGAATTAAATGTGCAAGCAAATGTCAAGACAAAGAATGGCAAGAAGTTGAAAGTGAAGGCACTGGTGGACTCTGGATGCATACACATAGGAATCGACAAACAACTGGTCAAGGACAAGAGGATTCAAACCAAACCAATAAACCTCTCTTTTGAAGTATTCAATACCAATGGAACAAAGAACAGAGAGGTGACCAAGGTGGCACCTCTAGAGATTGAAATCAATGGACACAAGGAAATCTTGGAAGCAGCAGTAACAGACCTGGATGGAACAGACATGTTCCTAGGACACAACTGGTTGGTCAAACATAACCTGGAAGTCAACTGGAAAAATAGGACTATCAAATTCACAAGATGTCCAGAAAATTGTACAATGAAACATGAAGACATACAATTCAAATCCAGGAGAACCAAGGCAATGGAAACAATGGATAACAAGGAACAGGACAATGGGGAAATCAGAAAGGAACCAGACAAGACAAACCTAGAAGATTTACCAGAATACATTCAACCATTCACATATCTATTTAACAAAAAGAAGTTTAAAAAACTATCAGAAAGACGTGAATGGGATCACGAGATAAATCTGACAGATGAAGCTCTAAAGGAATTGAATGCAAAGGCCTATGCAATGATACTAAAAGAGGAAGAAGCCTTAAATCAATGGCTAGACAAACAACTCAAGGCAGGACTCATTGTAGAATCAAAGTCAAGATATGCAGCGCCCTGCTTCTATATTCCAAAGAAGGACAGTTCATTATGGTTGGTTCAAGATTACAGGAAGTTAAACCAAGTCACAATAAAGGACAAAATGCCACTACCTCTGATTGGAGAAGTAATTGACAAACTCAAGGAAGCAAGATACTTCAACAAATTGGACTTGATTTGGGGATACAACAACATACAGATCAAAGAGGGAGATGAGTGGAAGGCCACATTCTTGACTAACAAAGGACTATTTGAACCTCAAGTAATGTACTTCAGACTATGCAATTCACCAGGAACCTTTCAAAGGATGATGAATAGTATTTTCCAAGAACTACTTCATGAAGGTGTACTAGCAAACTACATGGACAACTTCATGATACCAGCAAAGACAATAGAAGAACTGGAAGAACAAACGATCAGATTCCTAAAGATAGCAGAGAAACACAATTTGTGTTTTAAACGATTGAAATGCAACTTCAACATGGAAGAAATCCCTATTTTAGAGGTAGTAGTTGGAAAAGGACAAGTCAAGATGGAACAGGAAAAGATAAAGGTGGTGAAGGAGTGGAAAACACCAACAAAAGTCAAGGACGTCGAGAGTTTCCTTGGATTTGCCAATTTCTACTGATAATTTATCCACAACTTCAGTCACACAGCAAGGCCACTAAACAAACTAAAGGGCAAGAAGGAATGGAAATGGGAGGAAGAACATCAAAAGGTGTTTGAAGAGCTCAAGGAAAAGATCACAAGTCAACCAGTTCTTTCTCTACCAAGAAGAGAGGGAAAATTCAGAGTGGAAACAGATATATCAGGCCATGCAATAGGAGGAGTTCTATCCCAAGAACAAGATGGGAAATGGAAACTGATAGCTTTCTTGTTAAGAATAATGTAACCAGCAGAATAAAACTATGAGATCTATGATAAAAAGCTACTGGCAATAGTGGAGGCAATACCTGTTGGATGTAAAGAAACTATTTGAAGTTTGGACAGACCATGAAAACTTAAAGTACTTCAGGAAACCTCACAAGTTGAATGGACGACAAGCTCGGTGGTATCTAAAGTTGCAAGACTACGACTTCACACTGAAACATATACCAGGAAAGACAAACATGAAGACAGACATCCTTTCAAGGAAAGATCAAGTGAACACTAAAGAGGACAACAAAGATATTCAACTCTTGAAGGACAAACTATGGCAATGGAGGATGACAGCAGAAATCACGATGATCAAAAGGAAAACAACAGTAGAAGAAGGCGATATACTCAAAGAAATCAAAAGAAACACGACAAGAGAAAAAGAAGTTGTTTAAGCATTGAAGAAAGAGGACAGTTTAACCTGGGAAGAAGATGGAGTGGTGTACATGGAAGGAAGAATCTATATACCAAATAACAAGAAGATAAAGGAGGAAATTCTGAAGGAAAATCATGATCTGGCAGATGTAGGACATTCAGGACAACATAGGATGTTGGAACTTCTCAAGAGAACGTACTGGTGGCCAGGACTAAAGGAAGACGTCAAGAAATACATACAAGGATGTTTCAAATGCCAACAGAACAAAGTTCAACACCAAAGGGTGGTAGGAGAACTACACCCATTGGAGATTCCGAAAGGACTATGGCAAGAAATCAGTATCGACATCATCAGACAATTACCAAAGTCAAATGGAATGGATGTTATAGTAGTCATTGTTGACTAATTCACGAAGATGATCAGACTAAAAGCAACAACAATGAACATATCACTGGAAGGAATTGCAAGGATCTATAGAGACGACATCTGGAAACTACATGGGATACCTAGGAAAATCCTAAGTGACAGAGGACCGCAATTTGTATTGAAATTCATGGAGGAACTCACAAAAGCACTGAGAACAAAGAGACAACTATCGATAGCATATCATCCTCAAACAGATGGCCAAACAGAAAGAATTAATCAAGAGATAGAAACATTTCTATAACATTATGTGAATTACCAACAGAATGATTGGACGAATTGGCTAGCCACTGTGGAATTCCAGTACAATGACAAGAAACATGTGGTAACAGGAAAAACCCCATTCGAGTTAAACTTTGGAAGACACCCTTGGAAAGGAGACCTCATGGTGCAAACGGAGATTCCACGAGTAGAAGAATTTGTGAAGAAACTACAAAAAAGCTGAGAACAAGCAATGAACACAATGGAGGAAGCTTAGAAAAATATGAAGAAGCAGTTTGACAAGAAAAGGAGAAATCCTCAAGGATTGAAGGTTGGTGACAACATGTGGCTGGAGAACAAAAATATCCATTCGAACCGATCCTCAAAGAAGCTGGACAATAAAAGATATGAACCATTCAAAATCTCAAAGGACATTGGATCAGGAGCATTTGAACTGGAGCTTCCAGAAGGATGGATGATTCATAACGTCTTCAACAAAGACTTGCTGACATGATGTGTGAAGCCAAAGTTCAAAGGACAACACGAGGAGCTGGCACCTCCACTAATGATTATTAATAAAGAAGAGGAATATGAGATAGAAGAAGTCAGGAAGCATCAAAAACAAGGAAGAGGAGTGCAATACTTGGTGTATTGGAAGGGCTATAAGGATGAACACGACTAATGGATAGCTGAAATGGGATTGTCTCACACAAAGGAAGCAATAGAAGACTACTGGGCAAGGTGTTCAAGTCAAAACCTATAAAGAGGGAGGGGTAAAATCCCATTTCAATAGCAAAAGTATTCACTCGAACTACCACAGCTACTTGTCAACAAATGATATGTCTTTCCATCCAAATCACGAATAACAACACTTTCAACACAGCACCCACATTCCCAAACTCATACATGTCCAGGAAGTTAAACAACATGGATCAAGCACAAATCATGAAGAGGAAAAGAGAAGATTGGTCGAGGTTATACCACAAAACATTGAAGGGAATTGAGAAGATGATCAATGTTCAGAGAATGATGAAAGATATGAAGAAAATAGCAGAAGAAACTAATATGACAGTTATGGAGATGGAAGGGACAATTCTGATGGCAAGCATCAATAATCGAACAACAAATGTTATGAATATCACTCAGATGGCAGAAGACCTTCAATATCTGATTCAATGCAACATGAATAATAAAGCATTCCAAATCCAAAGGATGCTGGCTAACAAATTGGATTGATACAAAGGAAAAGGAAACCAATATGTGGATTAAAATATTCAAGAAATTCAAGACCTATATATTAAAGAAGAAGTAATATTAATCAAGCCATATGAAGCATCGGAGTCAACCTCGACAAAGAGTTTGAGTTTCATCAATGAGGAGATTGACAATCTTCTCAAACACATGAAATTTGTCAAAACCCCTATCCAGACAAGAATATTCCAACCACCTCCCCATTATCAATTGCTTTGCTCTAGAGGAGAACAAAATCCTGACTTCTGGAAAGAAGTAGCGACAGCTTTGGTGGACACTAAAAATAATATGGAAATATCAAAAAACGGATATCCCATCAGGATGTTCCAAGGGGGACCTCCACATGAACCATTTTTCATTGCAGTTGACAACCAAGAACAGGTCATCATCGGTCCTAACAAGAAAACAGTTGCAATATATGTAGTTGGAGAATTGGAGGTATTGATTTAATTTCATGAGGACATGAAAGCTGAAAACAGGGTATTGTTATGATCGATACCTCGAGAATACAGTATGGAGTTGGGTTAAGGGTATGATGATATGATCGGCTGCACTAGAGTAGTCTCAGTCAGCATCTCATGTAGTAGATACCACAACCTTATTTCTTCCTCCTTGTTTCCTCATGCTTTATGACTCATTTGCCTCATGGACTACTCATTGTTTCATCATATATTCTTAGTATATATAGCATAGATATACTCCTGTATCCTTATGCTTTACTACTTGAATCACATCCCTTATACTTTCTCAAGTCTTTGCCTAAGTGTAACCTGAGCTTTAGCTTAAGGTCATAACAGAAGATTCTGGAAAGATGACATTGTAACAACATGTAGAATACATGTTGGCCTTAAGGCAAATACATAGTCTTTAGGATAGGCTAGGAAAGTAGTAGCATAGACCATCATAGTTTAGTATATAAGATAAATGTTTCTGTATAGAGTTCTCTATCAAGTTCTCTTGTGTTACTCAATACAAGAGTGTGTCTTTTACTCAACACAGAGTCTAAGTCATAACAAGACATACTTATTGTTTAAGTGGATAATATTTAGTAGCATACTTGTTTGTTTCTGAGTAGTAGCCTTATGCTGAAGGTCTGTTAAAATCTTTTTATATAGAGGAATGGTATTGTCTAGTAAGGAAATATCTAGATTAGATATTTTCTTCTTAGGAATAATAGCTAGTGTCAAGAACGAAAGAAGTGGACTTAACATTTTCTTATTTTCTTTTCAATTTATTTTCCTTTATTCTATTTTTAGAACTAGGGTTAGGGGTAAAGTGACAGGATCATGCTATCACACAGCAGGTTACATCAGATGACACAGTCACAAGTCACATGATATATGGAAGGATGATGTTATACAACGTGTAAAGTATATGTTAACCTTAAGGCATACACATGGTCATTTAGGGTAGGCTAGGAATAGCTTGCATGGACTATTAGATATTAGTATATAAGGTAGACAATCCTGTACAGAGTTTTCTATCAAGTTCTCTTGTGTTAATCCAATACAAGGTTCTTTTCATTGACCCACTCTAAGGTCTTTGATTTGTAACAGCTAGTATCTATTAGGACAGTAGGCAGGTAGTCAGTAGATAGTATGAGATTGGGTAATAAGAATACCAGCTAGTACTTATAGAGAAATACTTTTGGGAGATATTATTTTTAAGTTGTTAGATATTATGCATTATAGTAACAATTATATTATGTATAGGATTATTTGAAAGAGATAATGTGGAAATTTTGATTGGAGAAGAAAGAGTAATGGAATTGTTGAGACAAATAACAGAAAATCAGAAAAAAATAATTGAATTACAAACACAGTTGGTGATGATACAAAAAATAAAAAAAGAGAAAAGGAGTAGAGAACAAGATAAGAAATGGTTGAGAAGAGAATATGATAAAAGATAAGAGGTAGAAGAACAAAGAAAGAGAATAGATGACAAGTGGAAATAAGTAAAGGAAATAAGAATAAGAGAAGAAAGAAGGATAGAAAAGGAGTAGAGATAGCAAGTAGCATAGGAAAGAAGAAGAGAGATAAACAGGGAAAGAGTGATGATGGAGAGAAAGTGTTTTGTTTGCAGAAGTTTTGGGCATATTGCCTATTATTGTAGAAATGTGAAGAGTAGATAAGAGAAAGGACTAACACAAAAGTGCTTAAATAAATTCAAAGTATTAAAGAGCAAAGTAATAAACACAGGAGAAAGTAGTAAAAGGAAGATAAGAAAAGATAGGAAAACAGTGTTAAGAGAAGAAGAATCAAAAGAAGAAAAGAAAAAACCAGTGGAAGTAAGAAAGGTAGAAGGAGAGAAATTGTTAAGGGAGATAACAGTCAAGATAGAGTTGAAGCAGGAGAATGATGAAGAAGAAATTGTGGTAGAGGCATTGTTAGATAGTGGAGCAATATAATTAGTAATAAGCTTGTAGTTTGCAAAGAAGAATAAGTTTAAGAAGAAGAAATTAGATAGGCCAATTTATATAAAAAATGTGGACAGTATCTTTAACCATGAAGGACCAATTGAGCACATGGTGGAGGTAGAATTATTTTATAGAGGGTATAAAGAGAGAATAGAGATAGATATGATAGGTGGTCAGAAGTAAAGTGTGATATTAGGGATGCTGTGGCTGACATGCTACAACCCTGAAATTAATTGGAAAACTGGGGAGGTCAAAATGATGAGATGTCCAGATAAGTGTGGGAAGTAGTGAAAGGTAAAGTAGACAAAGCTAGGATGGCAGAAACAGAAGGAAAAAGAACAGAAGAAAGAAATAATGAAAAGAAAGAAGAATTTAGAAAACTAACAATTAAGGAAGAAATAGAGATAGCAAGAATGATAGAAGAAAAGCAGAAGAAGGAGAAAGACTTGATAAAAATTAGAATGGTAGAAGAAATGGTTCCAAGAAGATTCTATAAGTATTTGAAGATGTTTAAAAAGAAGAAGTTAAAGAGGATACCAATAAGGAAGACATGAAATTATGCCATAGATCTTAGGAAAGGTTTTGTTCCAAAAAAAGAGAAGATAAATCCATTGTCAAGGATAAAGAGGAAGGAGGTTCAGGAGTTTGTAAAGAATCAGTTGAGGAAGAGGTATATTCAACTATCAAAGTCACCATAGATATTACTAGTGTTCTTTATGCTGAAGAAAGATGGGAAAAAGAGGATGGTGTAAGACTATCAATATTTGAATAGTTGGACAATCAAAAATAATTATCCATTGTCACTAATTTCAGATTTGATAGATAATATTGGAAAAAAAAAGATATTTACAAAGATAAATCTTAGGTGAAGGTATAATAATGTGAGGATTAAAGAAGAAAATAAGTAGAAGATAGCATTCTTAATGCCAGAGAGTATCTTTGAGCTGTGTCAAGCATGGTTCACACCGGGGGTGGAAGTCTGCAAGATAGACTCAGAGATGTGCAGACTTATGGAACAACCTTGGCTTCAGCTTATATGCTGCACTATCTGTCTACCACATGATTGCAATTTCTAATGAAAAAAAGAAATCCAAAATGAAGTGAGTACTAATTGGTATGTCACTGTTGAACACTGGGGATTAAGTTCAATAGAATTTGTCAATTACTAGACTAGAGAATTACAGTATAACTACTAGTCTTATATACAGGTACATACTATAGAAGATGCTTGGAGCTTCAGTGGTATAGCCTTTATTGTCCCAAGTAGAGATTTCAGTATTGAAATACTAACAGGAGTATGACTCTACCATAGAAGACCAAGTCAAGTAAGAGTATCTTTGTTATGGAAGATGAAATTTCTGGATTGTTGCATTACTGTTATGTAGGTATGTTGCAAAGAAAGATGGCCACTGTGGAAGGCAGGCTTTTAGATTAGATGTTGATAAGAAGTATTACTATGGGAATGTATTTTCTGGATAGGTGGACTTGGCATATGACAGTATTCTTCTTTTAGGACTGAGTCTTTAAAGTCCTATTAAATTTATCCAAAGAATCCCATAATGATATCTAGGTCAACAATACATAAACAGAAAAGAGAAGTTTTTTGTTTCTCTTTTGTATTACCATGTCCTTTTCCATTCCCTCTAACATCTTTCAAAACAACACTAAGATACTCGAAGAACAGTGGCAAGAAATGCAATAAAGGCATAAGAAGAAGTAATAGCTTCTGGCTCAATTGGAAGAAGCAGTAAAGACACATTGAGCTAAGCATGCAGCTTAGAAAGCAAAAAAGAAGCAGAGGCCAAAGTGAGAAAGGAAGCTGAGAAGAGGAAGATTGCAAAAGAGGAGAAGAAGAAGAAAATGTTGGAATACCTTCAACAACTTTGGGTCAAAGTACTAGTAGAGGACGCCACTCTTTTGGAGGGCACTGGAGATTTCCAGATTACAAGAACTAAATGCAAAGAGAACACCTCAGAGAATAAGGAGGAACAACAGCCTTCCAAGAAGGCCAAAGGAAAACAATTAAGAAGATACTATGGGAACATCAGGGTCAAGATGGAGGGTTCTAACCTCTATGAGAGATGTGTGTATGCTGAGCAGGATTGCCTAGTGCATAATTCAAGGTGAGTAAAAAGATTTCTTCTGGTTTTCTTTTTACTAATAATAATCCTTCCATAGTCATTCTCTTACTTGTACTGGGTTTATTGCTATCAAGCAGCAATATGTCCTACATTTGAACACCAATATCTCAGCTATGATCCCTACCTATGGTGGGGTTTTAAGTGCTATCAAAAAGGCACTCTAAGAGCTTGTGAAGGAGTACTGAGAAGTTAGGAAGTCTCTCTAGAACTTGGTAGAGGGCTAGAAGAGAAATATGGCCTAATTAGCAAAGATTGGAGCTGCAATAGAGCAGAGATGGGGCTTGGAAGAAGAGGACAAGAAGGAGAAGAGTGGAGATAATAAGAAGGGGTCCTAAGATGGCTCCAGAGAAAGTCAGAAGGAGATCAAGAAGAGAATCCCATTATCTATTTCCTGTTAGAGTAGTTTTAGTTTTAGTTTTTGAATTTTATTTATTTTCTATTGTGCCTATACTGTGTAAGTAAGAGATTAAAAGACAAAAATAAAAATAAAGGTCCAAAAGTTTGAAAAAAAACCCTATAAAAAGTATATAAAAGCTAGTGTTAAATGAAAACAAGTAGACAGAATATACTAAGAAATTAATAAAAATGAATCCCTATTAGAAGTGTATAGAGGCAAAGAATAAGTGTAACAGAGTGATTAGGACAGAGAGAGTGGGGTTGGTAGGATATATGATATAGAAATCAGATACCAAGTTGGAGGCATGAGTGAGTTCAGATGTGGGGATCCACTCAGATTTGTCTCCAGTGTCTTCATATCCTAGCCAGATTATCTTGTACAGGAGTTTGCATGCCTGTTGGCAATTGATTTTGGAGTCCACTATCCAAGAAATTTCATATTTAGGTTTCCCATTAATTATCACTAGAATAGGGGCTGGTTGTGTTCTCTCAGGGAAAGAGTTGGATGTGGCAGGTTCAAACATGGACATATGGAAAACAGAATAGATAGAGTCAAACCTAAAGGATGACAGGAGTTTCTCAATGAAGTCCATAGAAATAGAATTCCATGGTTGTTTGGAGATAGGGAGTTGTTTGAGAAATCTATAGAGCTTGTAATGTTATAGCTTGGATTGTATACAAGTGGCACAGGACTTGCAGAATTGTTGTACATCAGCACAGAGGCTGGGCCAGGAATATTCATGGCAAACTAGTTCCAGTGTTTTGTTTTGACTATAATGTTTGGCAAGGATGTGATCATGATTATACTAGAGGACATATATACAGAGATTACTAGCAGATGGTACATAGATTCTGTTGTCAAGAAAGAGAAAACTGTTTGGGTCCATAGACTATTAGCTATCTGCAGAGATATTTTTTGTAGTAATTAGATCACTAAGAAGGACCAAAAAGATGTCTTGATGTAAAGTGTCCAAATCAACTATTGTAACTGCATAGAGAGAAGAGAAGAGGAGAACAGTAGCTCATACAGAGGCTACAAGTTATTGGTAAGTGAAGATTGGTTTGAAGTTGTGAGAGTTGACTGTGGCATAGCTAGTATTCTCTCCTTTAGAATAAATATCCTACTATCTAGTGAGAACATCTGGTTTGGTGCCAAGACAACCAGAACAGAACCTGATAACAAGATTGAACTGAGAGAGGTATTTGGACTACCATACTTGCCTCTGGATCAATACCTTGGTAGTGGAAAAATACTCAAGATTTTTATAGTCTATAACAATATCAACGAGATAAGCTAGACCTTCTAGGTAGTGTTGCCAAAATTTAAAGGCTTCAAAAATAGCAAATAGTTCCTTGTCATATATATTGTAGTTCAACTCTGCTGTAGTAAAAGTGCAGGAGTGAAAGACAACTGGATGAACTTCATTTTCTTTATTAACAATGAAAAGAATTGCAGTGAGAGCATAGTCCAAAGTATCAGTTTCCATAATAAGTTGAGTATTAGAAATCTAATGAGTAAGAATAGGAACAGAGGTAAATGCCTTCTTGAGAGAGTTAAAAGCATCATGACAGGAGGAGTTGAACTTCCAAGAAATGTTCTTTTGGGTGAGATGTGCCAATAGAATGATAATATCCAAATAGTTGAAGATGAACCAGTGATAGAAATTAGCAAAATCTAATAAAGATTGAATATCCTTGACTTTCTTGGGCTTTGGCCAGTCTTGAATAATCTTCACTTTGTTGTCAAACATAATAAGACTAGAAAAAGAAAGGATATATCCTAGATACTCTACTGACTTGAAGTGGAATTTGCATTTCTCTGCTTTGATATAAAGGCCAGCCTTGTGGAGACACTTAAGTACTTCCTTAACATGCTGGTGATATTCCAACATGTTATTTGAGTAAATGAGTATATCATCTAGATAGATCATGACATAGACATCCAAAAGGTTGGAGAAAATGTCATTCATGAATTGCTGAAAAGCTATAGGAGTATTGATAAGACCAAAGAGCATTACAAACTACTCAAATAATCTGTAGCATGTTCTAAAAGCAATCTTTTATCACTGTTGAAAATGCAAACCAAATAGTAAGTATAGCAAAGATTTATCTTTGAATAAATTCAAGCTTTGTGAGATGAGTTTAGTAGATCAGAGATGAGTAGAAGTGGATAGTAATTCTTTTTGGAAATATGGTTAAGACTACGGAAGTCAACATAGAGGCATAGTAAACTATCTTTTTCTTGATGAATAAGACTAGTGCACCATGTAGAAAAGAGATTGGTCAAATGAAACCTGTGTTAAGGTTTTTCTTAATGAATTTCTTAAGAGCCTCTTGTTTAGATGCTGAAAGAGAGTATATAGGACCAACTAGAGATTGAGCACTTTCTTCTAGATTGATTTGAAGATCATAAGAACAATAAGAAACAAGGACTTCAGTATTAGTTTTACTGAAAATAACAGCAATTTCATGATATTCAGAGGGAATATTAGAAAGGTCAGGAGCTTCTGCAAGTTTTGCTGAGTTAATCTGAATGTTCAAAGAGCAAAGACAGAGTTTGAAATTGCTAGAGCTCAGAAGTTTTGATGTTTGCAAGAATGCTGTAGTACTAATGATAGTGATATTGGATTGCTTAGAGATAGACACAAAGGTCTCAGATGTAGATATAGAAACCACAAAGTCTAATAATTGCAGAGAGGTATTAAAGAAGAGATGCTAATAGTGTGTTAGCTGTAATACAAGAAGAAGTGAGATTTTCCTACAAATATGGATAAAAGTTTATCAACTTATTTGTCTAGTCAATTAGTGGATTGTATTGGATGAGCCAGTTGTATCCAAGGACCAAAGAGTAGGAAGAATCAAGTGGAGTAATATAGAAGTCCAGATTCATACAATTACTAGTAGGAAAAATTATGAGCAAATTAGCAGTTTTGGAAATGGTGCTATTTGATAAACCATCAAACAAGCAGAGGGCAACTGAAGGAGTTATGAATATCTTCAGATGGTGAATATTCACAAATTTTGAGTTTACAAAATAATGAGTAGACCCAGAGTTAATGAGAGCTCAGAATAGAATTTTATTAAGGTGATCCTGACTAAGGATCAAGGAAGAGGTGAGGGAAACAAAAAGTGAATGAGAATTGGAAAGAGTGGATGCATTGAGTCAGATGGAACTTGTTGCTATACAGTGAAGTTAAACATAGCTCTTAGTCTATACAGAGTTCTGGAGGTCACTCTCTATTTTTCTAAGAGTTTCTTGGAAGCAGCTGCCAGAGGATTAGCAGTTGCTAAAACACTGTGGCCCTTGGGAGTAACCATAGTTTGCTTCTTGGAACAAGAGTCTAACTTGTGGTCTCTTGCACTACAATAAAGGTACAGATTATTTTTGAGGTGCTTCTTGTGCTTGTCAATAGTCAACTTACTATTGTTGGCTAGCTTGGAAGATAGATCCACCTATGGAGAGTTTGATTATTTCTTGGAAGTAGAAGACAGAGATGGTTTGGAGAAGAATGTCTTGGTAGATGAAGTTGCTGGAGATAGGTTCACCTTATTCTGAGAGGCCATAGTATGACCAAAGATAGAAGTTTTCCTTGTTTCTAGGAGTGAGACTCAAGAGTCTCTTTTTCCATCTGCCTGGCATAGTAGCATTCATAGTCACATTCTCAGTAACAGTGATTGATAGTCATTGCTAAAGCATACATATCTTGGAACAAGATGGGTTTTTCTTGTTCCCTGGTAGAAATGTGATCCTGAATCTGATTGGGAAGCTTCTAGTAATAGCAGTAGCAAAGAATACTATTTCTCTACCCTAATTGGGAGACATAGCATATGAAATCCACATTGTAAGTGGAAATTTTGTCACTAAACTTCATATAGAGATTGTCCAACATATTGGCCACTTCACTGACAGTATCCAAAAGACTAAAATATTGATGTAGCTTGTTGACAAACAGGTTCCAATTGGAGAGCCAGTCTTAAAAGATGTCCTAGTCTTCCTAGTTGAAGCCCATCTCAAACCAGTCCTAGGCTACTTCAGTGAGATAGGTCATTGCAAAGTTAATTTTTGCAATATCTGTATCAAATTGCACTGAATTAGTGCAAAAGTAGAGATAACACTAGAACAAGAAATTATTGAGCTTATCAGGCTTAGTACTACTGAAAGTGTTGAGAATGTAGGCTTTCATGTCTCTCGAATTAGTATTAGGACCAGGAGTCTGATTAGCATTAAGTACATTAGCCAACTGTTTATTAGTATTGTCGCTCCAACAGAGTTTTGACTATAAGCAAGTAGAAGAAGTAGGTCTATTGGCTGTAATAGGATTAGAGTAAGAGCATCCTCCCAGTTAGGATTATTGTCCATAGGGATAATACTTGGGCCAGAGACAGGCAAAGCTGTCTAGCCAGATTGAATAGTACTAGATAGAGACCTCAGAGATAATTAGCCTCTTTGGTGAATTCATCTTAAATGTTATAGGGCATTTAGCAGATAAACCAGATAGTCACTGAAATACAAAATGGTGTTGAAGGGTGTTCCAAGTGGTGGAACCAGAGTTAAAGTTGAGGAGTTATGGCAAGAGAAAGCAATTTTGGACTTTGAAGTACAAAAGTTGTTTACAGATAAGATTACAATAGAAGATTCAGCAGACAGAACTGCTCAGAAGTGACAGCAGACTTGGAGTCTGATAATACTGTCAAGCACAGTTCACACTGGGGATAAAAGTCTGCAAAATAGGCTTGGAGATGTACAGACTTGTGGAATAACCTTAGCTTTAGCTTGTGTACTACACAATCTGTCTGTTATGTGGTCACAATTTCTAATGAAAAGAAGTCTGAAATGGAAGTAAGTACTGATTGGTGTATTGCTGTTGAATACTAGGGATCAAGTTCAATAAGAGTTTATCTTTATCAATTATCAGGCTAGAGAATTACAGTGTAACTACTAGTCTTATATACAGATATATACTATAGAAGATGCTCAGGGTTTCAGTGGTATAGCTCCTATTACTCCAAGTAGAGGTTTCAGTATTGAGACACTGACAGAAGTATGACTCCACCATAGAAAACCAATTTAGATAGAAGTATCTCTATCATGAAAGACAGAATCTCCAGATTGTTACAAGAAAGGTGACCACTACAAAAGGCAGGCTTTTAGATTAGATATTGATAAGGAGTATCACTATAGGGATGTATTTTCCCGACAGATA
>Ga0157359_1000337_pt1 | contig 16362 bp, 11 predicted proteins | sample AttcapACBM3_FD_111482 | JGI IMG/M metagenome (GOLD analysis project Ga0157359, IMG submission 111482) | Fungus gardens microbial communities from leaf cutter ant in Botucatu, State of São Paulo, Brazil - Atta capiguara ACBM3 | ecosystem: Host-associated > Fungi > Mycelium > Unclassified ...
CCAACAATATATGATACATCTCAAAGCAATAAGTATTGGTAGAGATACAAGCATATCAATGTAGTGACATAATTAGTTACCTTCTAAAATTAGCCTGACAGCTGCTATGACAGATGACAGCTCTTAGTTTTGATCATGTTATAGCAATAGCTTGTGTACAGACCATTACTCTTTTATATACCTTTGTGTCAGAGGGCTAGAGCTCAGACTTAACAATGTCAATTATTCTTATTGATACTTTCTATTATCTATCATCATCACATCCTTATACTGAACCCCTGGAACACTATTCAGTTCAAATATTACAATCAGTGAGTATCTAATTTGTAATATAATGAAAGTTAACAATATTCCAGAAGATATCAACATGGACAAACTAAGAGGTAGATCCATAGTATCAAGCAAATACAACTCCAGGGAGTTATCCACTCATTCAGATATTTTCTCTATTCTTTACATAAATAAAATGGAAGCTTAAAGTATAGATATATCATGGAAAAATTAGATAAAGCAAGAGAACTTTCAATTGTTATATGAATCCTCCAGGAAAGGGATATCTAATAGTTGGACTAAGACCAACAGTACTAATAATATGCCTCTTGCATGAGAGAGAGAGTTCAACAACAATAATATAAATGTAAATTAGCCTCATAGTTTTAATGTGTTTACAATTTCTTATTTGGCCTCTTAGCTTATATTTCCAGAATTTTGGAATAGTAATTACTGCTCCATTTCTATTTTTGGTTCTGATGATCAGAAGTCAAGGGTGTTGATAATATCAAGTTATTAATCTTATATATCACTGATTTCATCAAAAAGCAACCCCTAAATAATAAGAAGGAGTTAGACATATCTTGTCTGGAAGGATTCAGACAGACTGCTTTTTTACTTGTCTCAGCTATCTACAAAAGTAGCTGGAACACTCTTATAGTTAACAAAGATAATAAGACATTCCATCAAAAAATAGTTGAATAATTTGTTAAGAATATTCCCTCTAGTAGGAAAAGCAAGAAATAAGAGAAAAAGCCCATGCCAAAACCAGTCAATTTTTCTAACATACTGCATCTCCTCCTTTTATTCTGCTTAGATCTTCTAAAAAGTATTGAACAAGTCCAAATTCTACAAAAAAGTCATCAAGAACCAACAAAAACTGCTGGTGAAAAATAAAAGACGATCATATATACAAATAACAGGGGGGAGTATCAAGAATATTCTCAAACTCAATGAAAACTTTCCAAATATATTAATAAAAAAGTTAGAAGACATTCATAAAACAATCAACAATAAGAGCAAGCCAAAGCTATATATACACATGACTACTAAAAGTCTGTCTTAAAAGCAAATTATCATTTCTATAAGTAAGAACAACATTGAAAAGTTCATGACATTGTCAGACAAACATGTGGCTAATATGAACCATACTCTTAGAAGTATTAAATTGGATACTCTTATTGACTTTATTTGTAGGGATCACCAAGGTCTTGTTGTTATAGCAAACAAAGTTGCTTTGCCATCTGATTGGAGTATAGTAAAAAACTACATCAAGAATGTTCAATTAGTTGATGCAAATAATATTTAATTCATATGTCTTCCAAAATCAAAATACTATTTGAAGATTCTTGGTATTCCATATCTTACAAAAGATATGAATATGCCCATTAATGCTAGTGCAATCAAAACAATAATTAGGTCTATCCATATGTTTGATAATATTAATATTACATTCAAACTAAGAGTTGTCAAAGTCTCTTCAAAATCTGACATGGCAATAGTATGAATTGATATATAGAACTTCTAGAGTAGCTCAAATGCCAAGAAACTAATCAATTGATGCTTCAACATTGGTACTTATATTGTTACAATACATGGAGCTAACATAAATCCAGGTGTCCCTCAATGTAAGAATTGTTGGAAATGGGAACATATGACTTTTGCTTGCAGAGCATAAGAATCTAGATGTGTTAAGTATAACAGGTCTCGCAAGTCAGAACACTATTGACACTTTACCTGGTACTGTAAGGCAAATTTCAAAACCAATCTTGAAACAAAGCAGAGTGAATTGTACCCCTATTCATTTAAATGCCTGAATTGTAAAGGTAATCATTAGGCTGACTCTAATTTCTGTTTATTCTGGAGATACTACTTCAACAGAGAATAGCACATGAAGAAATATTAGAAAATCTGAGAAATCAGAAAGAATTCAATTTACTTATCTATGAGTGAGGTTCAAGCATGATTTTAAAGAGTATCAAGCTTTATTCTCAAAATGTTTGAATATGATATTAGAAACCAACAATGACTTTGATATTATTTTCATCCAAGAATCATTGTAGTTAAGTTTTCATACTATTCCAAGTTCATCTAGTCAAGAAGAAGACAAAGTAGTAGGGGCTCCAAATCATCCTAACTGGGTCATCTTCTCTAGAGCTTCAACTGACAAAAGAGACTATTCAAGAGTCATTTTATACATTAACATCTGTTTTCTCAATTTACATTTTTCTTTTCAAAAAGACAGCTTTAACTACAGAGACATCTATTGCTTCTCTTTTTTCAATAACAGAGACATCTTTTTCCTACTCAATATTTATTTGGATGCTAACCAGTCTGCTTTAAGATATCTTAAGAATACTGAAGTAAATATTCAAAATGTTTTAGTCATGACTAGTGATTTTAATATCAGAGATAATGATTAGGATCTCTCATATCTATTCCATTTAGCTCATAGTGATTTAGTTACAGACATTGCTAATGCTTTTGAACTTTTATTTTCACATCCCACTAACTCTATATCTACTAGATATTTGGATAACAATAATAACTCAAACTCTGTTATCAACCTGATGTTCCTTAGACTCAACTCATTGGAATTTGACAGTCATACTATTCTTCCTGAACTTCAATTTCCTTTTGATCATGCTCCACTAGTAGTTGACATACACATTACTCAAAAATTTGTTTAAGATAAAAGATGCACTATTATTAAAAATAGTGAAGAAGAAGAGAAATTTACCTCCAAACTTATAAAAGCTATTAAGAAGATTGACACATCTCAATTAGTAGATAAAGAATCACTTGAACTTGTGGTTTAAAAGTTTGCAAGAAGTTTAGGTCTCATATGGTAGAAATACTCAAAATATGTCAATATCATGAAACAATACAAACTTTGGTGGAATGAAGAATGTTAGACTAAATTAATAGAGTATAGGACATTTAAACAAATTGATAACTGAAAGGTGTTCAAAGGATCCATCAAAAAGACAAAATGGATATTCTTTGATAATAAAATTCAAGAAATCACATTTAAGAATCAAAGACCTTGGAACCTAATGAATTGGGTCAGAAAATGAAAACTCCCAGCTATTGAAGCATTGCAGTTTAATGGTCAACCTTGCATAGAACTTGATGATCTTTAACAAGCTCTCCATCTATTGTTCAACTCAGATCAATTTCATCCGATTAATATTGAAGTTTTGGACAAAATCTCCTCCAAACTAGTTTCAAAGTGGGTATCTTTCTTGAAAGAGAAGTTCAGAAGCATTATTGCAAAGTATAGTGATTCATCCACTCCAGGATCTGATAAGGTTTCATGAAAACATTTCAAGTGTGTTGTCAGAGATAACTTATGTCTAAACATATTATTCCAAAACCCAATAAGGCTTCTTATGACTTGCCTAAATCCTTTCACCCCATCATTCTTCTCAACACACTAGAAAAATTGATCAATAAAGCTATTGAAGAAATGATGTAATTCCAAGTAATTTCAAAGAATTTTATCCATCCTAATTAACTTGGAGGACTTAAACAATGTTCCACCATTGATGGGGGTAATTTTCTAACTCATCTTATTTACTCAGGATAGGCTAAAAATGTTCAATCAAGTACTCTAGCATTTGATATTGTCCAATTTTTTCCATTGCTAAATCATTAACTTATCCCTTTAATACTGGCCAAAGCTGGGTTTGATTCACATATCTCTTCCTTCTTTTCTGACTATCTAGTTGGTAGAAGAACTCAATACCTATAGAACAATTTCTCTTCTCTTTTTTCAATATCAATATTGGTGTAGGACAAGACTCTGTCTTATTTCCTATTTTTTCAGCTCTCTATTTATCTTGCATTTTTCACATTTTTGAAAAACAAGTCAAAAATCTAAAATTTCCAATTTCATTTCTATTATTTGTAGATGATGGACTTTTTATATCATAAGAAAAATCTTTTAAAAAAACAAACTCTTTTCTCTTTTGTAGTTACAATATTATTTTCTCACTCTTCAAACAGTTTGGTCTGGTAATAAAACATGAGAAAACTGAAAATTTTTATTTTTCCAGATTACATAGTTCATTCAACCTGTTCTATTATGATTGATACCTCATATCTTCAGCATGGACTAGGGTATAGGGTGATGATGACATGATTGGCTGCACTGAAGTAGTCTCAGTCAACATCTCATATAGTAGGTACTGTATCCTTGCTCTTCCCTCATGTTCTATATCTTGGTTATCTTGTGTATTGTAGACTTTCTTCTCATTGTACTTTTTATATATAGTATAGATGTACTCTTGTATCTTTATGCTTTACCAATTGCATCTCCCCTACTTTCTATCTCAAGTCTTTGCCTAAGTTACAACCTAAGCTTAGCCTAAAGTTATAATATTTGATAAAGTATCAGCAAGCTCACCTTGCAAAAGAAAGAAGTATATAGTGGTTAGTTTATGAACAATTAGGCAAAACTACCACCAGAATAAAGGATGAAACATGTGTGGCATAGTTCACAAGAAGACAAGACAAGTTCATAAAGAATAAAAGATATTGAGGCATTATCCGAGAGCTTAGGATCTTTAAAGATTATAAACAAAGCCTTAGAAGAGATATACAAATAATCAGACAAAGAAATGTCTGTAGCACTAGCACTAGCACCAGCAAACAAGAATGGACAGGCTGTAATGCCTAAGAGTATGATTTCAAACTTAGGATGGTTCAATAGAGACTGAACAAAATTTGAAGACTGGTGGAGATGGATTAGATTATTTCTCAAGAGCAATAAGATCATGGAGACTGATGATAGGATCACAGTGATCCTTGTACACCTCAGAGGAGGTATAGCAGGCATATATGTGCAGAGAAAGCTTGATGAGCTAGATGAAGAACTAGGAACCAAGAATTAGGACAAGTTTGTTAAAGAAATCAGAATGATATTCAGTAACAAGACAAAGATAGCAGATGCTGAGTGGAAGATAGAGTCTTTCAAATGGATAAAACAAAACACAGGGGATTTCATGATTGAATTCAAAATCTTAGCTATGAAGATGGACACAGATAACCTGCATGCAATATTTTTGCTAAAAAAGAACATATAACAGGACATCATCAGTACCATACTAGAATATCTACCCATTGTGGCACTAGAAATACTTAAAGAATGGAAGATGGCAATCTCCTCAGTAGGATAGGAATACAAGTCCATAGAAGAATGACATAACTACAAAACAGAAACAGAAATGACATATGGGGGAAGAGGACAACCTATAGATATAGGAAAGTCTAATGATAACTTCAAAGATGGAAAGCCAAAGTGCTTCAACTACAACAAATATAGCCATATGACTAAGGAATGCTAGAAGAAGAAAGAGAAGAAAACAAGGAAATGTTTCAAATGTAACAAAGAAGAGTACATTACAAAGGACTATAAAAAGAAGTAGTCAATGAAGAAATAAAAGATTCAGAAAGAATCAGACAATAAAGACAATGAAGAAGATGACAAGAAGAAGGGTTTTGGCAAAGATCTCAAGTAAGTACAGTATGAGAGATCTTTGTAAATTCTCAGAAGAAATATATTATTTCTAATCAATGGAGTAACTATAAGAAGAAATTAAATGTGTGAGTAAATGTCAAGATGAAGAATGGAAAGAACCTCAAAGTTAAAGTATTGGTTGATCTAGGATGCACACATATGGGCATTGATGAACAACTAGTAAAGGACAAGAGGATCTAGACAAAATCAATTAACTTCTTATTCGAAGTGTTCAATGCAGATGGAACAAAAAATGAAAAGGTGACTAGGATAGCACTTCTAGAAATCAAAATTAATAGATATAAGGAGCAGCTAGAGGCTGTAGTAACAGATTTAAATAGAATAGATATGTTTTTGGGACATGATTGGTTGGTCAAGCACAATCCAGAGATCAATTGAAAGAATAGAATAATACAGTTTACAAGATATTCAGAATCTTGCAAGATGAAACACTAGGACATAGAGATCAGAATAACACAGTCCATAGAAAATAAAGAACAGGACAATGGAGAAATTGGAAAAACCTAATGCAATGAATCCAGAAGATTTGCCAGACTATATTCAACCATTCATCTATTTGTTCAATAAGAAATTCGAAAAATTGCTGGAACAACAAGAATGGAATTATAAAATAAACCTTACAGAAGAAATACCTAGGGAACTGAATACAAAGGCCTATGTGATGACATTAAAAGAAAAAGAAACTCTCAATTAGTAGTTGGATGAACAACTAAAAGCTGGGTTAATAGTGGAATCAAAATTGAGATATGCAGCACCATGTTTTTATATTCCAAAGAAGAATAGTTCACTATAGCTGGTTCAAGATTACAGGAAGCTTAATCAGATCACCATCAAGGACAAGATGCCACTCCTATTAATAGGAAAAGTTATCAACAAACTAAAGGAAGCAAAGTACTTCAACAAACTTGATCTTATTTAGGGATACAACAATGTGTGAATAAAAGAAGGCAACAAATAAAAAGTAGCTTTCTTGACAAATAAAGGATTATTCAAGCCACAGGTCATATATTTTGGACTGTGTAACTCATTGGAAACATTTCAAAAAATGATGAATAGCATATTCAGGGAGTTACTCCACAAAGGAGTACTAGTGAAATACATGGATGACTTTGTAATAACAGCTAGAACAATGAAAAATTGAAAGAAAGAACAATCAGATTCCTGAAAATTGCAGAAAAATATAATTTCTGTTTCAAACAATCCAAATGCAACTTCAACATGGAAGAGATCCCAATACTTGAAGTAGTCATTGGAAAGGCACAAGATAAAAGCAGTCAAGAAATAGAAGATAACAAGTCAACCAGTACTTTTCCTTCCAAAAAGGGAAGATAAATTCAGAGTGAAAATGGATGCCTTAGAACATGCTATCAGAGGAGTACTATTGCAAGAATAAGAAGGAAAGTGGAAACTAATAGTATTTTTATCCAGAACAATGCAACCAGCAGAAAGAAATTACAAGATATATGACAAGGAACTACTGGCTATTGTGGAAGCTTTGATAAAGTGGAGATAATATTTACTAGATGCCATGGAAAAGTTCAAAGTCTAGATAGATCATGAAAATCCCCAATACTTTAGGAAACCTCAAAAGTTAAATGAACAACAAGTTAGATGGTCTCTGAAATCGCAAGACTATGATTTTATGTTGTGATATATACCAGGAAAAACAAATACAAAGGTAGACATCCCATTAAGGAAGGATCAAGTAAATATACAAGATGACAACAAAGATATACAGCTGCTCAAGGAGGAACTATAGAACAGAAGAACAATAGTAGAAATTACAATGTTAAGAAGAAACAGTGTAATAAAAAAGACAGATATATTAAAGGAAATACAATGAAATAGAACAAAAGAGCAAGAAGTAATACAGGAACTGAAGAAAGAAGACAAACAAACTTGGGAAGATGATAGAATAGTTTATGTAGATAGATGGATCTACATTCCCAATAATAAGAAGATTCAAGAATAGGTGCTACAAGAAAACCATAATCTTGTAGACGTTGGCCACCCAGAGCAAACAACAATGTTGGAGTTGATCCAATGGACCTACTGGTGGCCAGAAATCAAGAAAGACATAAAGAAATATATTCAAGAATGTTTTAAATGCCAACAGAATAAAGTACAACATCAGAAAAAAGCAGAAGAATTACATCCATTGGAAATACCACAAGGATATTGGCAAGAAATCAGTATTGATATCATTGGTCCATTACCAAAGTCAAATAGAAAAGATACTATTGTAGTTATTGTGGATAGATTCACCAAGATAATCAGGTTAAAGACAACAACAACAAATGTTTCCTCAGAAGAAATTGCAAAAATCTATCAGAACAAAATATGGAAAATACATGTAATACCAAGGAAGATCCTGAGCAACAGAGGACCACAATTTATATCAAGATTTATGGAAGAATTTACAAAAGCATTGGAAACTATAAGATAGCTATCAATGGTATACCATCCTAAGACAAATGGACAAACAGAAAGGATTAACCAAGAAGTGAGAACCTTTTTGTGACATTATATCAATTATCAACAAGACAATTGGACAGAGTGGCTAGCAGCTACAGAGTTTCAATACAATAACAAGAAACATGCTGTAATGGGACAAACATCATTTTAATTTTGGAAGACATCTATGAAAAGACAACTTTATGGCATAGACAGAGTTTCCAAAACTAGGAGAATTTCTTATAGGACTATAAAGAAGTTGGGAAGAAGCTACAAAGTCAATGAAAGCAGTATAAGAAACAATGAAGAAGCAGTTCAACAAAAAACAAAGGAATTCTCAAGAATTGAAGGAAGGAGATAACATGTGGCTGAAAAACAAAAATATCCATTTGAACAGACTCTTGAAGAAGCTGGACCAAAAAAGATATGGAAGATTTCAAAGAATATTGGTCAAAGAGCATTTCAGCTTAAACTTCTAGAAGGATGGATGATTCATAATGTGTTCAATGAAGACCTGCTGACAAGGAACAGAGAACCACAGTTCAAAGGACAACATATGGAACCAGTACTACCATTCACAATTATTAATGAAAAAGAGGAATATGAAGTTAAAGAAGTTAGAAAGCATTGAAAACAAGGATAGAAGATACAATACCTGGTATATTAGAAGAGTTATGGGAATGAATATGACCAATAGATTGCAGAAACAGAATTGCCTCATGTGTTATGAACTAAGGTCCTTAGGGTTGGACAATAGAACAACTCTTGTATTGAGTAACACAAGAAAACTTGATAGAGATCCCTTTACAAAGTAGTCTATCTTATATACTACTACCAATTGTCTGTGCTTACTACTGTGCACCCTACCCTAATCAACCATGTGTAGAACATGAGGCCAACACGTGTTATCCATGTTGTATAACATTACTTGTTCTAGATCCTTCCACTAAGTTTTCCTACATCTCATGATCTGTCTTGTGACTATGCCATCAGATTGTGACTGATGTGACAGCATGACCGATCAACCCTAACCCTAGTTATTCTAAAAATAGAAAATCAAAAAATAAATCAAGTCCACCTTCTTTGATCTTGACATCATGCAAAAGAGACAATTAAAGACTATTGGACAAGGATTTTGAGTTGAAACCTATAAAGAGGGGGGGGTAAAACTCCATTTTGACAGTTTACAACATCATTTGATATCTCAAGAAATATCTTCTCAATTCACCAACATCACCCAACCCATACATCACCAGAAAACTTAACAACATGGATGAAGCAAGAATATTTAAGAAGGAACATGATGATTGGACTAAATTATATCATAAGATCTAGAGTTCTGGAAAGAAGTAGCAGTGGCATTTGTAGAAGAAAAGCACAAACAGAGACTTCACAAAATGAATACCCAATATTTATATATTAAGAAGGTCCTCCACATAAGCTATATTTTATTGCTATCAACAATCAAGGACAAGCAATCATCAGTTCCACTAAAAAGATTGTGGCAATTCATGTTGTGAAAGAACTTGAAGTATTGATTTAATTCATGAGGACATGAAATCTGAAAAGGAAGTATTGTTATAATTGATACCTCATGTCTTCAGCATGGACTAGAGTATAGGGTAATAATGACATGATTGGCTGCACTGAAGTAGTCTCAGTCAACATCTCATATAGTAGGTACTGTATCCTTACTGTTTCCTCATGTTCTATATCTTGGTTATCTTGTGTATTGTGGACTGTCTCCTCATTGTACTTTTTTATATATAGTATAGATGTACTCTTGTATCTTTACACTTTACCAATTGCATCTCCCCTACTTTCTATCTCAAGTCTTTGTCCAAGTTGTAACCTAAGCTTAGCCTAAGATTGTAATATGCCCTCTTTCAGTCTCAGTTATCTTAGAGGATTTGTTCTCTAATCTAAGGATTCTTAAAAATATCTAGGTTTCATATTTGATAAAAAGCTGTTGTTCTATCAATATATCAAGTTATATACCAACAAAGCCCTGTCCATAGTCAAGTGTATGAAAATGCTTGGAAACTCAATGCATGGACTTTTCCCATATCAAAAATGCCTTCTTTACAGAACTTGTGTTCCTTCCATTGCTCTATATAGTTTTCTACTTTGGCACTCTATTGTAGTGCCACTTTTGTACTCTCTCAAAGAGCTCAATAAAAAGCAGCAATATAGATCTTAGATACATTCTGTATCTTGCCTACTATGGAAATTAAGGCCATTGCTAGTCTAATCCCCATCCACCTCCACTTTTGAAAATTGAGTGGCCATGATCAACTAAGAACATTCACTCTTCTATACAACCATGCCATTAAGATACTTCTTGAAAGAAGATATGCACCAGCTTCTGAATTACACTGACTATCATTGGAGTATATAACCTCCAAACAGCAAGCAAAAATCAAAATTTCCATTAATGATGCCAATAATCATCTCAATGGAATCTTTCATAAAGCAAATTGCTGCTCTAATAAAAGCAAAAGAGCCCACTACAATAAACTCAATGAACTTGTGTTTAATATATCAAATGAACCTAATATAGTCATTGTTGTCTTGGACACTAGCATCAAAGATAACATTGCCACCTCTATTGCTCATGTACACTCCTTCAATAACCCTTTAAAGAAGATGCTCCACTATGCTATCAATATTACTTCAACTGAGGCCAAATTATTTGTTCTCAAATGTGGAATCAATCAGACTGTTCAAATAACTGATTCTTTCTGCATCATCATTATCACAGATGCCTTACATGTGGCAGAAAATATCTTTGATTTATCTATACACCTCTACCAACTTCAAACAATAACAATGTTTAAAGAACTTTGAGAGTTCTTCAACAAGCACTTGAATAATTCCATTGAATTCTAGAACTGTTCCAGTGATGAAAACTGGCATCTTCATGCTTTGGTAGATAAGAAAACAAAGAAATTCAACCTTACTTCAATTTATCTATGCAAAATGTCATGGAACTTTAGTAATAAAGAGGAAAGTGACAATATTATCAAGAAGTAGCAGGAAACTTTCAGAATGTCAAGGCTCAAGGATAAAAACTTTCTTGATCTTCTAAATAACAATCACACAATCATTGAACCTTCTTATATGAAAGAAGGGACCTGGATTAAGCAATTCAGTTTCTCAAATTTACTGTGTGCTTAAGCCATTACTAATCATACTCCTATAGGAGAATACTGAATCAGATTTTTCCTAAGAGAAGAGTTTAGTTGTCTATGCAGATCTTATCCAATTGAAACAAGATATCACATCCTTTATGACTGTAGAAGGTTTAACAAGTATTGGAACCTAAAGAGAGACACAATTGGTCAATTTGTCTCTTTTCTAGAATTTAATCTGAGTGTTTTTCCTTTTGGTGAAAGCATTATATGAGCATGTGGTATTTCTGCTTTATTGAATTTTTGTTATGTTTGATAGACTCTTCTTTTATGCTTCTTTTACTTTTCATTTCCTTTTATTTAAAAAAATTTACATAATATATTACTAGATCATCTGACAAGTAATATGTTACAATTATGTAATATCAAATTTAGTAGAGAGACTATAGAATTTGACAGGATTAGTTGGTGGAGAACAAAAACATTATGAGGTTTGAATACTTGAATTTCATAGGCCAATCTGTTAATCTCTGACTCTGTTAGACCTCACAGACCTTTGCAAGTATGTGTTACAAACTCAAGATATTAGTCAAGTGAATGAATCTTATATTAGGGTTAACACAAGAGAACTCAATAGAGAACTTTGTACAGACTTGTTTATCTTATATACTAAAACTAATAGTTCATACTCTACTATTTTAGTCTACTCTAAATGACCATGTGTTTTTTTCAAGGTCAACATGTGTATAACATATTGTATAATATCATTGTTCCAAAAGCTTCTACCATCTTCTATCTATCACAAAATGAACTACTTACTTATTTGTGATATCTGAACCTTGGATATACTCTCAGAGGTTTAGGAGTGATTCAGAAGTTTAATAATGATAACAATGATGATTAAGATTAATACAGATAATAAAGGATAAAGATTGATGATAATTTATGATAATTGATATTGTTAAGTCTAAGGTCTAATTTTCAGATACAGAGTGTTACAAACTCAAGTCCTTAGAGGAGGACAGGTGAATAAACCTTGTATTGGGTTAACACAAGAGAACTCTGTACAAGATTGTTTATCTTATATACTGAAACCTTATGGTCTGTGCTAACTTCTTCTAGCCTACCCTAAACAGCCATGTGTTTGCCTTAAGATCAACATGTATTATACATGCTGTATAACATTATTCTTCCAGAACCTTCTACACTTTCCATATGGCACATGACTTGTGTAATTGTAACCATGACCTTGTCATGTGACTGGAGTGACAGTAGTGTCACATTAACCCTAACTCTACATTCTCAAAAATAAAATAAAAGAAAATAACAAATGAGGAAAGAAAAGAAAAAGTAAAATAGTTAGAGTCCACTGTTTTGAACTCTGACACAAAGGTATATATACAAAAGAGTAATGGTCTATGTACAAGCTGTTTCCATCACATGATCAAAACTTGTATCTAATGGGAGCTATCATCTGTTATAGCAGCTGTCAGACTAATTTTAGAAGATAACTAATTATGTCACTATATTGATATGCTTGTATCTCTATGAATACTTATTGCTATATAATATACCATATAACCTTAGTTTCCAATGCAAGTTTGATTATGTGAATCTGTTCAGCTATTTATAAGATATTAGCAAACAAAGATTTTACAGTTACTGATGACTTGATATCTTGGTTGTTTGTTGTTGCTTTTGTACATCCCACATATGTGCAGATAGCCATTATTTGGGGCTTTACAGCACAACTTAGTTTGTGAAAATCAGTCTACTGGTTATAGAAATACAAGCTGAATAAAGTTTGTGATATTATGATGTCATATGACCATGTGATGATGTGACAGTGACAGTGTCATAGTGTGACAGTTTGTGATAGTAACTTGTAACATCCTATTAAACTTTAATCTTAGGTTCCAAAATAGAAAATAAATCAAAATCAAAATCAAAATAGAAAAGAAAAATAAATGAAGTCTACTTTTCACAACTCTAACAGTATGCTATTGACTTCTACCATTAATATCTTTACTATAAGCTCTCTTTCTTCTATTTTCAGTAGATTTCTAAACATTTCCATTACAGTTCCTGACTATCTGGCTACCATTATTCTCTACTTATGTCAGCATTGTTCTGTTAGATTGGAATAAACTCTAGTAGTATTTATGATAGTTATTGCTCTCAGAAGTTCTTGTTCTGTTCTCTAAAGACTTTCTAGAGGTAAGTACTACTTGTATTTATCAGTTATATCAATATACTTAAGACTTTCTAAAGATTTCAAACTCTACTAAACTTTATGGACTTTGTCCAGTCACTGATATTAGGGTAAGACTTTGTTTATAATATATAGACTAAGTATGATTTGTATAAGTAGTAGTCTAATTTTCTTACTTAAGTTGTTATAACTTAAGAATAGTAGTTACAATAGTAGAACTTGACCTTTAAAGATTTTATTTGCTTTTCAAACTTTCTTTTCATTCTTAACTAATGGTCAGCATAACTGTTAGTCAAGAAGAGCAGCTAGACTCCAGGCTTAAGGGGGAGTAGTTGTATGCCAAAAGTACAGCTATAGATATTAATAACTAAACCCAGATTGCTAGCTAGATATACCCATTATTCAAGTGGATAGTGTTGTATAGCATACTTATAACCTTTCTTAGTAGAAGCTCTATGCTAATAATCTTCTTGTGTTTTGAATATATAGATAAACAGTGTTTACTTCTTAAGAGAGATATTTTATTATGACTTAAGTCCAAAATGTTAGTGTTATTACTAACCTAAGACAGTCAGTTGTTACAACTTAAGCCCTTAGTACTAGACAGAAGAAGAATCTTGTATAGGGTTTACATAAGAGAACTCAATGGAGAACTCTATACAGAATAGTCTACCTTTATATACTGGATCCTCATGGTCTGTACTAGCTATTTCTAGCCTACCCTAAATAACCATGTGTTAGCCATGAGGTTTGCATGTGGTATGATATTATTCTTCTAGAATCTTCTCTGTGTCATGTGACCTATGTTGTCACTAACCCTAACCCTAGGTGCTAAAAATAGAAAATTTAAAATAGAAAGAAAATGAGAAAAGAACTAAGTTCTCTTCTTACAACTCTAACATCAGTAGCTTATTAGTGTTGTAGCATCCACTCACCGGAACGGCACTTATAGTTTGCTTACTTCAGCAAAGCTCTTAGTTGGCTGTCTAGTAGTGGGGATTACAAGAGAACTCGACAAGGAGCCCTTACTATATTGCTCCTCTATTTATATAAATACATTGTAGTCTGTACTACAACAATATTCATCTGCCCTTATGTCCATGCATCGTCCTCATATCCTATTACTCATCCACATGTGTTTTCCTTAAGGCCACCATGTTTCCTACATATGCCCTGACATCATACCTTTAATCTCTGCTATATATGTGCACACTATGTGTACACCATGAGGAACCCATGTCCCTTGATGTCACTCCTAACCCTAACTCTAATCTAGACTTCTCCTGATCCTTCTAGACTGTTAGTCCTTCCAGACCATTCTAGACTTCTATTACATGACTTCCAAGTCATGTGCTCTCCATCCGTTGTAGACTAATAAAATACTATCTTATCTATGTCCAGCTAACCCTAACCCTAGCCAAAGTCTGTCCACACTCTCATCTTATAACAATTAGATAGTATCATAAAATGAACTACTTACTTGTTTGTGATATCTAAACCTTGGGTATACTCTCAAGAGTTTAGAAGTGATTTAGAAGTTTAATAATGATGTTAATAATAATAAGAGATAAATGATAAAGATTGATATTATTAAGTCTGAGATCTAATCCTCAGATATAAAAGTATTTATACAAAATAATGATGGTCTATGTGCAAGCTGTTTCCATCACATGATCAATCATATCTGATGGGGGCTGTTATCTGTCATAGCAGATATTAGGCTAATTTTAGAAAATAACTAATTATATTACTATATTGATATACTCATATCTCTATTAATACTTATCACTTTGGAATATACTATATATCATCAGAAATGATTTGATAAGTGCTTTCCAATGCAAGTTCAATCATGTAAATCTGTCCAGCCACACATGAAATATTAGCCAACAAAGCTTTTGCAGTTACTGATGGCCTGATATCTCAGTTGTTTGTTTTTTTTTGTACATCACATATATGTGCCAATAGCCATCATTTGGGGCTTTCCAGCACAACTTAGTTTGTGAAAATTGGTTCACTGGTTGTGAAGATACAAGCTAAATGAAGTTTGTAACAAATAGTTTTATAAAATAAAAGTTTTATAGAATTATCCATGAGTCTACTATATATATACTATAAGGATAACATGTTGTAGATATATATCCTGATATTATTGTTTTAGTCTTTTCTCATAAGTTTTAGACCTATAATATTATATATCTCTTTATTGACTCAAAAAGAAAAGCGAAAGTATAACAAAATAAAATAAAAATAAATAAAAGTAAAATAAATAAAAGTAAAAGTAAAATAAAATATAAAGATCCAAGTATACTATAACAGTTAGGACAAAAGTATTATTATTTGTATATTGAGCATATAAGAGAACTCAATAGAGTTCCTAATACAAGATAGTCTACTTTATATCTTAGTTTGTTAGTGTCAGATAAAGAACATGCACAGAAGAAGAAACTATCTATAGGAAAAATTGTGAAAGACATCAGAAGAGCATGAGAAAATTATGCAATTCCAGAGTGATCTTGGCTTTGGCAGATTAGCTATGTCAAGATCGTTGACAGTAGACTCTGTTTTTATTTTCTCTTTTTCTTGAATTTTATTTTTTGTTTTCTTTTCTTTTCTTTTTTCTATTTTTAGAACAACTTGGGTTAGGGTTTATCAGTCACACTGTCACATCAGTCACAAATTGATGGCATAGTCACAAGACTGATCATGGGACTTAGGAGAATAAAGTAATGTCATACAGCATGGATTACACA
>Ga0157359_1000338_pt1 | contig 16352 bp, 13 predicted proteins | sample AttcapACBM3_FD_111482 | JGI IMG/M metagenome (GOLD analysis project Ga0157359, IMG submission 111482) | Fungus gardens microbial communities from leaf cutter ant in Botucatu, State of São Paulo, Brazil - Atta capiguara ACBM3 | ecosystem: Host-associated > Fungi > Mycelium > Unclassified ...
CGGCGGGCTGGAGAAATGGGTGGTGATCTCGGAGCCACCGGCGGTCAGGGCGGCATTGGCATCGGGATGCGGCAGGCTCACGCTGATGGCATCGAATTTCTTGTATTGGGCGTCGCCGAAGACCTTGGCCGTCTCGATCTGCAGGGTGCGCGACTGGAAGCCCACGCCCGCCGCCGGCACGGCGATGCGATCCTGGTCGGTCAGGTCGCTGATCGACCTGACCTCGGCGCGATTGCTCAGCAGGTAGTTGGGCATGGCGCCCAGGGCGGCGATGGCCTTGACGTTCTGCCGGCCGCGGGTGCGATCCCAGACGGTCAGCATCGGCGGTACCCCGGCGGAGACCACGTCCAGCGCGCCGGCCAGCAGCGCCTCGTTCATGGCGGTGGCGCCGGAGATGCTGTTCCAGTCCACCTGGATGTCCAGCCCGGCGGCCTTGCCGTGCTTTTCGATCAGCTGCTGATCGCGTACCACGTCGAGGATCAGATAGCCGATGCCGAATTGCTGGGCGATGCTGATCCTGCCCTCGGCGGCGGCATTGCCCGCGAAACCCAGGGCACCCACCACCGCGGCGATAACCGCCAATCCCTTCCCTACCCTGCTCATCATCCCGCTCCGTGCCGAGTGGCTACCCGAAAGCGTTATAGGCTAATGAGCTGTTATAACTTTTGGTAAAGACGGAATTTGACTAACCATATGCACGGAGATGCGGGACCGGGTGAATTCGACCGCTGGAAAGGTCCTAGCCTTCAAGCAGCTGTCGCAGGCGCCGCACGGCGCTGGCCGGCGTAGTAAGCACCGAGCCGCCCCAGGCGGCTTCGCTGGCCGATTGCGCGGCGGTCATGGAAAACTGTGCGAAACAGAGCACGTCATAGTCGCCGCGTAGCCGCTCTGCAGCCGCGGCGATAAGGGCGTCGTGGCGGGCCTGGTCTCCCGCATGCAGGGCTTCCAGCGCGCCTTCGCAAAGGATTGGTGAGATATCTACCGTCTGGCCGCGGCGGCTTGCTTCGACCTCGAAGTCGCTGACGATGGCCGCGCCCGCCGGGCCGAAGGTGGTCAGGGCGGCGATGCGACCGCCCCTGGCCAGGGCCTCCTGCACCATGGCCTCGTTGGGCTTGAGGATCGGTCGCTGATAGCGGCGCTGGCAGGCTTCGATGGCGCTGGAAAAGGCCGAGCAGGTAAAGAGCACGGCGTCGGCCTGGGCGCGAAAGGCATGCTCGGCCAGGTCCTGAATGCGCTGGTCCAGCGCTGGCGTACTGCCGCCAGCGGCGCTGGCGTCTTTCGACAGCGAATCGTCCCAGAGATCGAAGCGCAGCGCCTGGGGCCAATCCTGGGCGAAGGCCGCGTTGATGGGCGCGATGGCGATGCGGGTGGCGTGAATCAGAAAGATGCGTTTGGCGGCGGTCATGGTGATAGCGCTCCAGGAAGGGCCGCCTGAACGGCGACGGGTAGCTGGCGGAAGCGCCTAGCGGACGTCGAGGATGATCACGCCGTCGGCGTCGGCGTAGAGCTGATCGCCGCTGCGGATCGTCTGCCCGGCGAAGGTCACCGGCTCGCCGACCTGGCCTTCGTTACGCTTGACCGACTTGCGCGGCGAGACGCCCAGCGCCTTGATGGCCAACGGCAACCCGGTCAGCACCGCCTTGTCGCGAACCTGACCATAGATGAGCGCACCGGCCCAGCCGTTCTTCACCAGGTCCTCGGCAATGATGTCGCCGAGCAGCGCGCAGCGGTCGCTGCCACCGCCATCGACCACCAGCACGCGCCCCTCGCCCGGCTGCTGGCTGAGTTCCTTGATACGCGAGTTGTCCTCGAAGCACCTGACCGTCAGCGCCGGTCCGGCGAAATCGGTGCGGCCGCCCAGGTCCTGGAAGATCGGCTGCAGGACCCGCGCCTGGTCACCATGCGCGTCGCAGAGGTCGGTGGTCTTGAAGGTCATGGTGGTGCTCCTTGATGGTCGAAAGATCGGTCAGGCCGTTACCGTTCGCCGTGCCAGCAACTGGCCGGTCACGACCACGATGAAGACGCCGAGGACGCCGGCGGCATAGGGGACCCAGTGCATGTCACCGGTACCGAGCCACCCCTGCAGGAGTTCATCGCTGGCAATCAGCTTGCCGGCGATCCAGCCGAGCAGTGCCGCGCCGGCCACCACCAGCCAGCGAAACCTTTCCATGAGCTTCAGGATGAGCTGGCTGCCGAAGATGATGATGGGGATGCTGATGAGCACCCCGGTGACGGCCAGGCCCAGATGGCCTTGAGCCGCGCCGGCCACGGCGATGACGTTATCCAGACTCATCACCACATCGGCCACCATGATGATCCAGATCGCCTGGCCCAGGGTGGTACCGGCCTTGACGTCGGCCTCGTCGTCTTCGGGCACCAGCAGCTTGATGCCGATCCACAGCAGCAGCACGCCGCCCACCACCTTGAGCAGCGGCCAGCCCAGCACGTAGCTGGCGACGAACAGCAGCAGGATGCGCAGGATGACGGCCCCGGCCACGCCACCCAGGATGGCCTTGCGACGTTGCGCGTCCGGCAGGCGCCGACAGGCCAGGGCGATGACCACGGCGTTATCGCCGCCAAGCAGGATATCGATGATGACGATCTGGAGCAGACTGGTCAGGAAGACCGGATCGGACAGGGCGGTAAGCAAGGTGGACCTCGTCTATTTGGGGGCTGACGTCCCTTGGGCAGCAGCGGCCCGCAATGATTTCAGGTCATTAATATTGTCTTTTATATCAATACAGAACAATATTTGCCAAGCCTGAAATCCAGCGTTCGCGGACCGAGAACGCTGCGTTGGCCAGATACCAATTTCCGGGTGATGCCGGCTCTCCTAGCATTCCCCTACCTCTCTACCTTCTCGCAATCGGACCGGATAGCCCATGAAGTTTGCCCTGGATTCCGCCTATACCGGCCAGCTCACCCTCGGTGACCGGCAGTACGCCTATGCCGATCTCAAGCGCCTGTTCGACGCCGACGCCCTGGCCCGCCTGCCCTATTCCCTGCGCCTGCTGGTGGAAAACGTCGCCCGCTGCTTTCCCGAGGCGCTACCGCCGGTGCTGGCCCGGGCCCGCGGTGAAGGCCCGCCATGCGAGGCGCCCTTCCTGCCCAACCGCCTGATGTTCCATGACACCACCTGCCTGCCCGCCCTGGCCGACTTCGCCGGCATGCGCGACATGGTGGCCGAACTGGGCGGCGATCCGAGCCGGATGAATCCGCGCATCCCGGCGGTGCTGACCATCGATCACTCGGTGATCGTCGAGCGCTTCGCCGAGCCAGGTGCGGTGGAAGCCAATCTGGACATCGACTATCGCCGCAACACCGAGCGCTACCAGTTCATCAAGTGGGCACAGAAGAGCCTGGACAACTTCAAGGTGGTGCCACCAGGCACCGGCATCATCCACCAGGTCAACATGGAGTCCTTGGGCACCGTGGTCTGGGAGAGCGAGACCAGTGACGGCCAGCCGCTGCTGCACCCGGATGGCATGGTCGCCACCGACAGCCATACACCGATGATCAATGCCATCGGCATCCTGGGTTGGGGCGTCGGCGGTCTGGAAGGCCAGGCGGCCATGCTGGGCGAACCGGTACCGATCAGCTTTCCCGAGGTCATCGGTATCCGCGTGACCAACGCGCTGCGTCCGGGAGTGACTGCCACCGACCTTTCCTTGAAAGTCACCCAGTTGCTGCGTCAGCGCGGCGTGGTGGGCAAGTTCGTCGAATTCTGCGGGCCGGGGCTGTCGGGCCTGAGCTGGGCCGCCCGCGGCACCCTGTCCAACATGGCGCCGGAATACGGCGCGACCGTGGTGTTCTTTCCGTTCGATGCCGTCACCATGGAATATCTGGCGCTCACCGGCCGCAGCCCCGAGCTGCGCGAGCGGGTAGCCGCCTACCTGGAGGCCCAAACGTTATGGCGCCACGACGGAGATCCCGAACCGGTTTTCACCGAGGTCATTCATCTGGACCTCGCCAGCATAGAGCCCAGCGTGGCTGGCCCGCACCAGCCGCACCAGTGGCAGCCACTGGCTGAAGCCGCCAACTCCTTTCGCGCCGAGCTCCGCGCCGAACCGGCTGCGGCACTGATCGCCCGCTCCAGCCAAGCCGCAGCGGATTACTTCGAGCCGAGTTTTGGCCAGCCATTGACCCACGGCGCCATCTCCATCGCCGCCATCACCAGTTGCACCAACACTGCCAATCCGAGCCAGATGATCCAGGCCGGGCTGCTGGCGCGACGAGCACGGATGCGCGGCCTGACCCGCAAGCCCTGGGTGAAGACCTCGCTCTCACCCGGCTCCCGGGTGGTGGCCGATTATCTGGGTGAAGCCGATCTGCTGAGCGACTTCGCCGCGCTCGGCTTCGAGCTGGCCGGCTTCGGCTGCATGACCTGCATCGGCAACTCGGGCACCTTCGAAGCCCATGTAGAGGCCTTCGCCGACCAGGGCCTGAAGACGGTGGTGGTACTTTCGGGCAATCGCAATTTCGAAGGCCGGGTCAATCCCAAGGCGCAGTTCGGCTACCTGGCCTCGCCGGCTCTGGTGGTCGCCTATGCCCTCGCCGGCAGCATCGACGTCGATCTCGAACAGGCCGCGCTGGGCCTGGACCAAACCGGGCAGCCGGTCTACCTGCGCGACCTGATGCCGGACGATGACGAAGTCCAGGCCCTGGTTCGCGCAACGGTGCGGCCCGAACTCTTCCGCCAGCGCAACGCCACCCTCTGGGACGGCACCCACCATTGGCAGGCGTTGTCGGCCGAGGGCAGCGTGCGCTTTCCCTGGTCGCCAAGCTCGACCTATCTGCGCCGTCCGATCTATCTGCAGGGCATAACCCCGGAGCCGCCGGCGTCGCTGGCCGTGCGCGACGCCCGGGCGCTGATGGTGCTGGGCGACAACATCACCACCGACCACATCTCGCCCGCCAGTGCCATTCCCCTGGAGAGCCCGGCCGGTCGCTGGCTGGTGGACCATGGCGAGGCGCCGGAAGACCTCAATCAATACTCGACCCGGCGCAGCAATCACGAGGTGATGATGCGCGGTGCCTTCGTCAACCGCGCGGTGAAGAATCGCCTGCTGCCGGCGCATCCGGGCCAGGGCGGCTGGGCGCGAGCAGCCGACGGCGAGGTATTGCCGGTATACGACGCCGCCCTCAGCTGGGTCCGCCAAGGCACGCCGCTGGTGGTGTTCGCCGGCATCAACTATGGCGCCGGCTCCAGTCGCGACTGGGCGGCCAAGGCCCAGGCCACCCTGGGCGTCAGGCTGGTGGTGGCGCAGAGCTTCGAGCGGATCCACCGCAGCAACCTGATCGGCATGGGCATCTTTCCAGTGCGCTTCCCGGCCGGGCAAACCGCCGAGAGCCTGTGTCTGACCGGCGACGAGCGCCTGGACTTCGCTGGCCTGGATGAACTGCGGGTAGGGATCAATTCCATCACGCTGCAGATCATCCGTCCGGACGGCCGGAGTGACAGCGTGGCCCTCGAACTGCCGCTGGATTCCAGCCAGGAGCTGCTCTACCTGTGTCAGGGCGGCATCCTGCCCTATGTGATCCGCAAGAGCCTCGGCGAACAAGGGAGTTGAACCAGGGGCCTCGGTACACCGAGGCCCTAACCCTACAGCCACCTTGGACCGGTCATTCATCCCTAAATTGTATTTTGTGTATTTACAAGACAATTGGATTCGTTTTACCGTGCCTTACATGGCTCACGCCCGACAAGAACGACAACAGGAGAGCAATACATGAGCAAGCGCATCGCCTTCGTTACCGCCGGCATGGGCGGATTGGGAACCGCCGTCTGCCAACGCCTGGCTCGGGATGGCTTCACCGTCATCGCCGGCTGTGGCCCGGACTCGTCGCTCAAGACCGACTGGCTCGCACAGCAACGCAAGCTGGGCTTCGACTTCATCGCCGCCGAAGGCAACGTGGCCGACTGGGAATCCACCCGGGCGGCCTTCGCCAAGATTCGCGACGAGGTCGGCTCCGTCGATGTGCTGGTCAACAACGCCGGTACCGCCTGCAACGTGGTGTTCCGCGACATGCAACCGGGTGACTGGCAGACCGTCATCGATACCAATCTCAACTCGCTGTTCAACGTCACCCGGCAGGTGATCGACGGCATGACCTCCCGCGGCTGGGGCCGGATCATCAACATCTCGTCGGTCAACGCCCAGCTCGGTCAGGTCGGCCAGGTCAACTATTCCACCGCCAAGTCGGCGATCCGCGGCTTCACCCGGGCCCTGGCCCGTGAGCTGGCAGCCCGCGGCGTCACGGTCAATACCGTCTCGCCGGGTTACATCGCCACGCCACGGCTCAAGGCGCTCACCCGGACCGAGCAGATGGATCGCATCGTTCATGAAATTCCGATGCGCCGCCTGGGTACGCCGGAAGAGATCGCCTCCATGTGCTCCTGGCTGGCGTCGGACGAATCGGCCTTCGCCACCGGCGCGGACTTCTCCCTCAATGGCGGCCTTCACATGAGCTGATCGCTACTCCGCCACCGAACACAACGACAACCACAACAAAAGTTGTATTTTGGAATCAGGAGATACAGATGCTCTCTCTGCTCGGCTATGGAATGATCGTGACCTTCATGGCGCTGATCATGACCAAGCGGCTGCCGCCCTTGGTGGCCTTGACCATCATCCCCATCATCTTCGCCATCATCGGCGGCTTCGCGCCGGAAATGGGGCCGATGATGATCGATGGCCTGCGCAAGGTTGCGCCCACTGCCATCATGGTGATGTTCGCCATCCTCTATTTCGGCCTGATGTTCGATACCGGGCTGTTCGATCCCATCATTCGCACCTTCATCAAGCTGATCAAGGGCGATCCGGCCAAGGCGGTGCTCTTCGCCACCCTGCTGGCCGGCATGGTGTCCCTGGATGGCGACGGTTCCACCACCTACATGATCACCCTGACCGCCATGCTGCCGCTGTTCCGCCGTTTGCGGCTGAATCCGCTGATCCTGCCCTGCGTGGTCATCCTCGCTGCCAGTGTCACCAACCTGCTGCCCTGGAGCGGCCCCATGGCGCGGGTCGCCGCCGCACTGCAGGTGGAAACCAGCCAGCTGTTCATCCCGCTGATCCCGCCGATGATCGTCAGCTTCATCGGGGTACTGGCGTTGGCGTTCTGGCTGGGGCTGCAGGAGCGCCGACGCCTAGGCCTGCTGACGGCGCCGGGCGGTAATCCCCTACGCGCCACGGGTATGGATGAAGACATGGGTGATCTGCTCACCCTGAGCGATGAAAACGCCGAATTGCGCCGGCCCAAGCTGTTCTGGTTCAACGCCCTTCTGACCCTGGCGCTGATGACCTGCCTGGTGATCGAACTGCTGCCGCTGCCGATCCTGTTCATGGTCGCGTTCTGCATCGCCCTGACCATCAACTACCGGCAGATGGACGAACAGCGGCGGCGTATTTCGGCCCACGCACCCGCAGCCCTGACGCAGATCTCGATCTTCATCGCCGCCGGCATCTTCGCCGGCATCCTTTCCGGGACCGGCATGGTCAAGGCGATGTCCGGCTCGCTGCTCTGGGCCCTGCCGGAAAGCTGGGGCAACTACCTGGCGCCCATCACCGCGCTGCTGAGCATCCCCGGTACCTTCTTCATGTCCAACGACGCCTTCTACTATGGCGTACTGCCGGTGCTGGCCCACGCGGCCGAGGCCTATGGCATCGGTGCGGCAGAGATCGGCAGGGCTTCGCTGATCGGGCAGCCCGTGCACCTGCTCAGTCCGCTGGTGGCCTCTACCTATCTGCTGGTGGGCCTGGCCGGGGTGGAGTTCAGCGACCACCAGAAATACACCATGAAATGGGCGTTCGCCCTGAGCTTTCTGCTCATGGCGGTCTCCATGGCCCTCGGCCTGTTCCCGCTCTACTCGGCCCGCTGACGGCCCCGGCGACGGTGTGTCCGGCGCCGTCGCCCGCTCCGGATGGCCGTGGTTATGGTAACGTCAGGGCGATCCGCCAGACCCGGCTGGCCAGCCTCTTCCGTACCTGCGCTCCGGTACCCGTCGTCCAGAAGACTCCCGATGAAAAAAGACCTCGCCGAACAACTCGCCCCGCGCATCATCGATCTTGCCCGTGCCCGCTCGATGAAAGCCGGTGATCCGTTGCGCGAAGAGGCCTTCGCCAAGGAACTGGGCGTTTCCCGCTCACCGGTGCGCCGCGGTTTTGCCCTTCTCGAAGAACTGGGCCTGGCGCGCAAGGAGCCCAATCGCGGCTTCTTCCTGACCCGTAATGCCAGCACCATCGAGCAGGCGGCCCTGCCCAGCGAGGACGATCCCTACGAGGAGCTCTATCTGCGGGTGGTGGACGACATGCTGCGCGGCGATATCCGCAGCAGCTTCTTCGAGGCCGAGTTGTTGCGCCGCTACCAGATTCCCCGCGGCCAGTTGCTCAAGGTGCTCAATCGCCTGGCCAGCGAGGCCATGATCGAACGCCGCCCTGGCCAGGGGTGGGAGATCAATACCTTCCTGCATGACAGCGAAGCCCATATCCAGAGCTATCGCTTCCGCATGGCCATCGAGCCCTTCGCCCTGCGCGAGCCGGGCTACCGCATCGACAAGCGCGCCTTCGCCCAGGCGCGCCAGTGGCAGCAACGATTGCTGGACGGCGAGCTCTTCACCCTGTCCCGCGCGCAGCTGTTCGAGATCGGCTCCAGCTTCCACGAATTGCTGGTGCGCTGCTCGGGCAACGTCTTCCTGCTCGAAGCCATCCGCCGGCAGAATCAGTTGCGCCGCTTCATGGCCTATCGCTCCAACGTCGAACGCTCGCGGCAGATCGGCCAGAGCCAGGAACACCTGCACATCCTCGACCTGCTCGAAGGCGGCAGTCGTGAAGAGGCGGCGCTGTTCCTGCACCAGCATCTCGACGTGGTCAGCCGGCTCAAGGCCGCCCAGGATCGCCAGCTCGAAGCCGCCGAAGAAGACGCGGCAAAGCAGCCCGCCTGATCTACCCACCAGCCTGAACCCTCCACTTCCCCTGCCCGCCCGTCCTCCGCACGGGCGCTGAGCGCCCGCGTTCGCACGCGACGAATCGCACCGCTTTTTTTGTCCTGCGCCGTTGCATGAATTGTTTTTAGATGACATAAAGTACAAAGCGTTCTGGCCAGGCGTCTACCCTCGCCGACTTAGCCACCAGACCGACTTCCCCACAGAATCTACAAGGAGAAAACAATGCGTATTCTGGTCCTGCCCTGCGACGGTATCGGTCCCGAAATCATCCAGGCGTCCATGTCCGTGCTGGATGTCGCCAACGAAAAATTCGGCCTGGGATTGACCTTCGATTACGACGACGTCGGCTTCACCAGCCTGGAGAAGCACGGCGTTACCCTGCGCGACGAGACCCTGGAAAAGGCCAAGACCTACGATGGCGTGATCCTCGGCACCCAGTCCCATGCCGACTACCCGGCGCCCGAGAAAGGCGGTCGCAACGTCTCCGCTGGCTTTCGTATCGGCCTCGATCTCTATGCCAACGTGCGCCCGGCGCGCACCAGATCCTTCCTCGCCTCCAACATGAAGGAAGGCAAGAGCATGGACCTGGTGATCATGCGCGAGGCCACCGAGGGCTTTTATCCGGACCGCAACATGAGCCGCGGCTGGGGCGAGGTGATGCCCTCGCCGGACATGGCGCTGTCGACCCGCAAGATCACTCGCCACTGCAGCGAGCGCATCGCCCGCCAGGCCTTTGAACTGGCCATGAAACGGCGCCGCAAGGTCACCGCCATCCACAAGGCCAATAGCTTCCACATGACCGATGGCCTTTTCCTGGAATGCGTGCGCAACGTGGCCAAGGAATTCCCCGAGGTGCAGCTGGACGACCTGCTGGTGGACGCCTCCACCGCGCACCTGGTGCGCAACCCCGAGCGCTTCGACGTGCTGGTGGCCACCAATTTCTATGGCGACATCATCAGCGACCTGGCCAGCGAACTCTCCGGCAGCCTGGGCCTGGCCGGCTCGATCATGGCCAGCAACATCCACTGCTGCGCCCAGGCCCAGCACGGCTCGGCACCGGACATCGCCGGCCAGGACAAGGCCAACCCGGTGTCGATGATCCTGTCCATCGGCATGATGCTGCACTGGATGGGCGAGCACCGCGGCAACGCCAAGCTGCAGGAAGCGGCCGCGGCGATCGACCAGGCGGTGGACAAGGTGCTGGAAGATCCGGCCAAGCGGACGGCCGACCTGGGCGGCAGCCTGGGCTGCGCCGCCTTCGGCCAGGCGGTGGCCCAGGTCCTGCGCGGCTAAGGCCATACCCGCGTCTCCCGGGGCGTGCGCGCCCCGTTCATCCCGGATAACAACAAGGAAAAATCACCATGGCCACGCCGCTCCTGGGCTGCATCGCCGACGACTTCACCGGCGGTACCGACCTCGCCAGTACCCTGGTGGCCCAGGGCATGCGCACCGTTCAGGTACTGGGCGTGCCGGACCGTCCGCTGCCCAGCGACGCCGATGCCGTGGTGGTCGCCCTCAAGACCCGTACCCTGCCCGCTGCCGAAGCGGTCGCCCAGTCCCTGGCGGCCCTGGCCTATCTGCGCGAGCTGGGATGTCGGCAATTCTTCTTCAAGTATTGTTCCACCTTCGATTCCACCGCGGCCGGCAACATCGGACCGGTCGCCGATGCCCTGGCCGAGGCCCTCGGTGCGCGCCTGAGCATCGCCTGCCCCGCCTTCCCCGAAAACGGTCGAACCCTCTACCTCGGCCAGCTGTTCGTCGGCGACCAGCCCCTGGCCGAGTCGGGCATGCGCCACCATCCGCTGACACCCATGACCGACAGCAATCTGGTGCGGGTGCTGCAGGCGCAGACGTCCCATTCCGTGGGCCTGCTGCGCCTGCCCCAGGTGCGCCAGGGCAGCGCAGCCATTGCCACCGCCCTGGCCGACCTCCAGGCGCAGGGCGTCCGCCATGTCATCGTCGACGCCATCGACAACGCCGATCTGCATGCCATAGGCGCAGCCGTGGCGGATCATCCTCTCGTCACCGGCGGTTCCGGCGTGGCTCTGGGGCTGCCGGCCAACTTCCGTCGCCGGGGTCTGCTGGCCGCCCATGCCGAAGCGTCAGCCCTACCGGCTGCGCCCGGTCTGGCTGCCGTGCTGTCGGGCAGCTGTTCCACCGCGACCCGTGGCCAGGTGGCCCTCTGGCTAGAGCACCGGCCTGGCTTTCGCCTCGATCCGCTGGCCCTGGCCGCAGGCGAGGATCAGGTCGGCGCTGCCCTGGAGTGGGCCGCAGCGCGACTGCCTTCCGAGCCAGTACTCATCTATGGCAGCGCCGATCCCGCGGAGGTGCGCAAGGCCCAGGCCCAGCTGGGCGTGGAGCGCGCCGGCCAACTGGTGGAAGACGCCCTGGCCCGCATCGCCCAGGGCCTGCACGAAGGCGGTGTGACCCGGCTGGTAGTGGCTGGCGGCGAAACCTCGGGCGCAGTGGTCAAGGCGCTTGCCATTGACAGTCTGCGCATCGGTGCGCCCATCGCCCCGGGCGTACCCTGGACGCTGGGCAGCGGCGCCCGGGGGGCCATCGCCCTGGCGCTCAAATCCGGCAATTTCGGCACGCCGGACTTCTTCGAACGGGCCCTGGCCGTCGCCCCCTGACCCTTGCAAGGATCGCCCATGAGCGGCTCTGCGCCACGCTACGATCTGGTCAGCCTGAACGTCTTCCGGGCGGTGGCCCAGGAGCGCAACGTCACCCGCGCCGCGCGGCTCTGCCATCTGGCCGTCTCCGCCGTGAGCAAGAGAATCAGCGAACTGGAAGACCAGGTCGGGGTGCCACTGTTCATCCGGCACGCCCGTGGCATGGGACTCACCCCGGCCGGCGAGACCATGCTGCACTATGTGGAGCGGGTGCATGGCGATCTGCGACTCATGCAGCTGGAGCTCAACGAGCACGGCAGCGGCGCCACCGGCCATATCCGCCTGCAAGCCATCACCTCGGCGCTGACCAACCACCTGACTCCCGATCTCGCCAGCTTCATGGGCCTCTATCCGCGGGTCGATTTCGACATCGAGGAGCGGGTGGGTGGCAGCATCGTCCAGGCGGTCGCGGAAGGCCGGGCGGACGTGGGCATCGTCGCGGCCGATACCGCCGCCCTGGACCTGGAGACCTTCGCCTATCGCCGCGAGCGACTGGTGGTGATCGCCGCTGCGGATCACCCCCTGGCCGGGCGTGACCGGGTAAGCTTCGCCGAGACCCTGGACCACGAATTCATCGGCCCCCACGTGGAAAGCTCGATGAACGCCCTGCTCTCGCGCCAGGCGGCGCTGCTCCAGCGCGGCATCCGTCAACGCGTGCGCATCAGCAGCTTCGAGGCCATGTGCCGGCTGGCGGCGATTCGCCTGGGCCTGTGCGTACTGCCCGAGTCCATCGTGCGGCCCTATCTCAAGCCGATGAAACTGGTGGCCCTGGAACTGGACGAAGCCTGGGCCAGTCGCGCCATCGTCGTAGTGGTGCGGCGCTATAGCGCGCTGTCACCGGTAGCCAAGGCCTTCGTCGGTCATCTGCGCCCCTGAACCCTGCAACCGGATCCCTGTACAACGCCATGTCGACTTCCCGCTTCGCCCCTCGCCCCTGGTGGCCCACCCCCTTCGTCGGCCTGCTCGGCGGCTGGCTCGCCAGCCTGGTGCACTGGCCGTTGCCGTGGATCACCGGCGCCCTGATCGCCGTAACCCTCTGCCGCTGCCTGGGCTGGCGCATCACTGCCATTCCCCACGGCCGCCCCGCGGGGCAATGGCTGATCGCCACGGCCATTGGGCTGCACTTCACCCCGGCGGTACTGACCGAGGTCGTCAGGCACCTGCCGCTGATGGCCTTGGCAGCGGTTGCCACGCTACTGCTGGCGCTGGTGGGTATCACCGCCGTGCAGCGCCTGGGCACGGAACGCAAGACCGCCTTCTTCGCCTTCATGCCAGCCAACTTCGCCGAGATGATCAATCTGGCCGAACGCCATGGCGCCGATGCGCCCAAGGTCGCCGCCGCCCATACCCTGCGGCTGGTGATCATCGTGCTGGTGGTGCCGCCCGCCATGCTCTGGGGCGTGCCGGGTATCGCCCAGGCCGCCCATGTCCCACCGCCGCCGGACTGGCGCTGGCTGGCACCGCTGCTGGCTGCTGGGCTGGTGGCGGCCCTGGCCTGGAAGCGCCGCGGCTGGCCCAATCCCTGGATGTTCGGCCCCCTGGCCCTGTGCTGCCTGGTCACCGCCTCCAGCGGCCTGGTCACCAGCCTGCCGCCGACGCTGAGCCACCTGGCCCAGATGCTCATCGGCGTCACCCTGGGGTGCCACTTCGACCGCGCCTTCTTTCGCCGCTCGCCGCGCTTTCTGCTGCTGGCAACCCTCTACACCCTGCTCTGCCTGGCCGCCACCTTCCTGATCGCCTGGCTGCTGGCCCAGGTATTCGCCCTGCCCTTCACCACCCTGGGCCTGGGCATGACACCGGGCAGCACCACCGAGATGTACCTGACGGCGGAGGCCCTGGGGCTGGGTGTGGGCACCGTTACCGCCATGCAGATTCTGCGTCTGGTGGTGGTGATGGCAGTGGCCGAGCCGCTGTATCGGCGCTGGTGCGCACGCTCGGTTGAGCCGGTGACCAGGGAATCGCCCTAGCGCCCGCTGCAACGTCGTAGCGCGGTCGGACGCGTGGCGAGCGGCAAGTAGAGGGGCTGCGGCCTTGCCCGCAGCCCGGCCCGGATGCTGTCAGCTGCCCAGTGCCGGTCCCACTCGTGCCTCGGATTGACCGCTGGCGGCCAGCTCGCGGGCGACGAAGCCGTTGCGGATCTGCTCGTCGAGAAAATCCCGGACGAAGGCCGCACCAGCGCTACGCCCCTTGGGCACGGCCATGGCCTGACGGATCTCGGTGAAGCTGTCGGCCAGCACCCGGTAGCCGGCGTGAGCCCGGGCATAGGCCTCCAGCGGTTGGCGCACGCCGGCGGCGGCGTCCAGGCCCTGGTCGACGAACCAGTCCACGGCGGCCGCCGAGGTCGGCGCCCGCACCAGCTCGGCCTGGGTCAGGGTACGGCTCAGGTAGAGGTCGTAGGCGGCGCCCTGCCCCACGGCGATACGGCGGCCAGCCCGGTCCAGCTCGGCGACGCCCTGAGCGGGATCGGCGTCCCGCAGCAGATAGGTGCCCTCGATGATGACGTAGGGATGGCTGAAGTCGATCTGCGCCGCCCGTACCGGTTCGATGGCCAGGAAGGCCAGGTCCCAGGCGTCGTCTTCGAGGGCGGCGAAGACCTTGCCGGCGGCGTCGTAGGTGCTGAACTGCACGGGCACGCCCAGACGCTCGGCCAGGGCGTGGGCCAGGGCCGCGGAGACCCCGGCCGGCTGGCCATCGGCGCCACGCTGCGCCAGCACCGGATTACCGTAGTTGATCGCCGTCCGTAGCGCGCCCTGGGGGGCGAGGTCCGCGAGTACCGCTGAGCTGGGGGTCATGGGAGAACTCCTTGGAGGTCAGGTGGTGGCCGCAGCGGCGCGGGTATCGTCGTCGCCACGGTCGAGACGGATCAGCAGGGTCATGATGAAGGCGATCGCCAGCAGCGCACTGAGAAACAGCAGGCCCGCCGAGGCGCTCTGGGTATTGCCCTTCACCATGCCGATCATGAAGGGTCCGACAAAGCCGCCCAGGTTGCCAATGGAATTGATCACGGCGATGGATACCGCGGCCGTGGAGCGGCTGAGAAACAGCGTCGGTAGCGCCCAGAACGGCGACTTGAAGCTGTACAGACCGGCCAGCGCCAGGCTGATCAAGCCGATCGCCAGGTAGGGATCGCGCACCAGTCCGGCCCCCACCAGCGCCACCGCCGCGACCGCCAGCGGTAAGGCCGAGTGCAGACGCCGTTCGCCGTGGCGATCCGAACGTCGCGACCAGGCGATCATCACCAGGGTGGCGACGATGTAGGGAATGGTGGCGATCAGACCGATCTGGGTATGGCTCAGCGCGGAGGAGAAGCCCTTGATGATCTGCGGCATCCAGTAACCCACACCCAGGCTGCCGCACTGGTAGACGAAGTAGATGAAGGCCAGGTAGAGCACCTTGGGATTGCTCATGGCCTTGAGCGCGCCGAAATGCCTGACGTCCTTGCGCGCCTGGCGATCTCGCTCCAGCTCGGCGAGCAGCCAGACCTTTTCTTCATCTGCCAGCCAGCGTGCCTGTTCGGGCCGATCGGTGAGGTAGAGATAGCACAGCACTCCGAGGAACACCGCCGGGATGCCTTCGAGAAACAGCATCCAGCGCCAACCGCTCCAGCCCAACCAGTGGACGTTGTCCATGATCCAGGTCGAGAGCGGCGCGCCGATGACGTAGGACACCGGGATCGCCGCGGTGAAGAGTGCCACCGTGGTGGCCAGTTCGCGTGAGCGGAACCAGTAGGTCAGGTAGACGATGATTCCGGGAAAGAAACCCGCCTCGGCCACCCCCAGCAGAAAGCGCAGGATATAGAGGTGCATGGCGGTCTGGGCGAAGGCCGTGGCCGCGGCGATCACCCCCCAGGTGAGCAGGATGCGCGCGATCCACACCCGCGCGCCAAAGCGTTCGAGCAGGAGGTTGCTCGGCACCTCGAACAGGAAGTAGCCGATGAAGAAGATACCCGAGACGAAGCCGAACACTTCGCTGGACAGCGCCAGCTCGGCGTTCATCTGCAACGCCGCGTAGCCGATGTTGGCCCGATCCAGATAGGAGACGATGTAGAGCAGGAAGACGAAAGGGATGATGCGCCAGGTCACCTTGCGGATGATGGCCTGGTCCCGGCTCACGGGGGTGGTGTTCATGATGGCCTCACAGGGCCGCAACGGGGCGGCCGATCTTGTTGTTATGGGATGCGGCGACGATCTTCAGCGGCTGAAGATCAGGCACACCGGGCTGCCGCAGCGCACCGCCGTGCCGGTGGGTTCGAGGATTCCCCGGGTCTCGTCGACCAGGAAGGTGACGATGCTGTCGCTGTCTTCGTTGAGGGCGAACAGCTGGCGGCCATCCGGCGCCAGGGCGAAGGCGCGTGGCGTGCGGCCACCGCTCGCCAGGCTGCCGAGCGGCGTGGGCAGCCCGCTCCGGGGATCCAGCGTGAAGACCATCAGGCTGTCGTGACCGCGATTGGAGGTGTAGAGCAGACGCCCGCTGCGATCCAGTTCGATGGCCGCTGCCCGGCTATTGCCGATGAAGCTGGCCGGCAGCGTCGAGTGGATGGCCAGGGGTTCGAGGACACCGGAACGGGCAGCGAAGGCATAGGTGGTGAGGGTCGAATCCAGCTCGTTGACCACATAGGCCCGCGGCAGGTGCGGATGGCAGACCAGATGCCGCGGCCCCGCGCCTTCGCGGGTCGCCACCTCGGCCACCGGCACCAGGCGTCCGTCGTGAAAGGCGAAGCTGAAGATCCGGTCCAG
>Ga0157359_1000339_pt1 | contig 16343 bp, 17 predicted proteins | sample AttcapACBM3_FD_111482 | JGI IMG/M metagenome (GOLD analysis project Ga0157359, IMG submission 111482) | Fungus gardens microbial communities from leaf cutter ant in Botucatu, State of São Paulo, Brazil - Atta capiguara ACBM3 | ecosystem: Host-associated > Fungi > Mycelium > Unclassified ...
AATTTCATGAAGACAATATTAATCGCAAATCAAAAAGGTGGCTGTGGTAAGACCATGACAGCGATCACGCTCGCTGCCGCACTATCACAAAAAGGCTATAAGGTCGCGTTGGCCGATGCCGATAATCAGAAATCATCTTTGCAATGGTTAAAGCAGCGTCCAGATACCGTGACAGGCATTCAAAGTCTGGATTGGCGACATGAAAAATCAATTGGTGAAGCACCGAAAAATCTGGATTATTTAATTATTGATGCGCCCGGCGCCCTGTCAGGTGAGCATGCAGAACAACTGGTCAGTGAAGCGCATGCAATCGTCACACCACTGCAACCTTCGTTCTTTGATATTGATAGTACCCGTCGTTTCCTCAAGCATTTACAAGACATTAAGCGTATTCGTAAAGGTAAGGTACAAATCCTGCTGATTGCCAATCGGGTTAAACCGAACAGTTCTAGCTCTAAAGACATTCAGGACTTCTTTAACAAGATTGAACAGGAACCTGTGGCATGGATTTCAGAACGTACTGCCTATGGCAGCTTAGCCATGCAAGGCCTGAGTATTTTTGATAAAACCCAGAAAAACTTTGTCAGTATCCAAAGCCAGTGGCAACCGGTGTTAAACCAGTTAGTCGATGATCCAAGCGAATGGTTCTAAAATGACTTGCTCCATCCTAACTGGATGGAACAAGTAAAAAATTTGGTTCTCACTCTTCATCTATTCAGAGTGAATTGATCTTCATTTGGGAGTGATGAAAGGGGCTGGATTAGGGCTAGGCTCATCTTTTTCAGCACTTTCATCTTTCAAGTTATGCTTCATTTCATCGCGATCTAGGCTTTCAACCGCTTTACGAATATTTTCATTACCGTGACTGCCCTCAGGGTTTTGAGAAGCAGCACTCTGATCTAAGGTCTGTTGTAATTGATCCGTATCTGTCAGCCCTTCAACCTCTTGATAACTGACTTTATCGTTACTCAATAGCTTCGCGACCTTGTCATTGGGCTGGGAAGCCTCATTGGGATTCACTTTTGCTTGATTATGCGGATCTGCTTTTTCAGGTGATTGATTCTGATTATTTGAATAAGCCATCGTACTACTCCTTAAAATTCATTTATGGATACGTGATGGATTTAATCTAGCAATATGCTTTGTAACTCTTTGCCGACTCCTGTATTAAACTCGATAGCAAATGTTGCTAAGGTGAATTCATGTATTTTATGCATCTGTGACGTAATAATTTTTCTAAATATGTCTGGTTCTTTTCAGCTTATTCAATAGCTAAAAAAGTATAGGGATGACATTTTAAACTCTAGGCTTTTATTGCCCTAAAAGATTTAAACGTGAAATTACCGAATGAAATTTTACTGTGCCCATTTTTCAGTTAATATGATTTTATTCAACTTTTATGATTAGAGACGGACGCTTGTGCAACAATACGCTCCCATATTACAACGCGTTTTGCTATTTGGACTGTTCTTTGTCCTGCTCTTTTTGGGATTCAGTATTCTCAAATACTTTATTGTCCCTGTGCTTTGGGCTGCCATTATTGCTTATATGACCTGGCCTGTGTATTTATGGGTACAGCGTCGTTTCTTTGGTGAAAACCGTCCAACCTTAAATGCCACACTGATGATCACACTGGTGATTTTAGTGATCGGGATTCCGTTCATCTTTGCCATCTTTATGTTGCAGTTGGAAGGGCGCAATTTATATTTTAATTTACAGCGTCAACTGTTCTCAGGCCATATTCAGATTCCTGACTTTATCAAGAACCTGCCGATTATTGGTAAAGACATCAGCCGTACCATTAATGAACTGAGTAATGATCCCAATAGCATTACCAAGAATATTGCGGAATGGATTCAAAGCCACTTGAGTTATGGACGTTTTGTTCTCAGTGAAATTAGCCGAAATCTGGTTAAACTCACTTTTGCAATCATGACCCTGTTCTTCTTCTACCGTGATGGACAAATGATCCTGTCTCAGGTTAGCCGTGCCTTGGAAATGGTGATTGGGCCACGTGTGCATCATTATCTGGACACCATTTCAGAAACAACCCGCGCGGTAGTCTATGGCGTCGGTTTAACAGCAGTGGCGCAAGCCTTATTGGCTGGTCTGAGCTACTTTGTGGCGGGTGTACCGAACCCAATGCTGCTCACCATGGTGACTTTTATCCTTGCCCTGATTCCTTTTGGTACGCCAGTTTCCTATCTGGGTGTCGGTCTGTGGCTATTTGCACAAGGCCAGACCATGGAAGCAATTGGGGTGGTTCTGTGGGGCGTATTGATTGTCAGCAGTTCGGATAATGTAATTCGTCCCTTGGTCATTTCAGGTGCCACCCAGATTCCATTTATCCTGATCATGTTTGGTGTACTGGGCGGGATTGCCAGCTTTGGTTTAGTCGGTTTATTCATTGGCCCTGTGATTCTGGCGATTCTGCTGGCGATCTGGCGTGAATGGTTGCATGAAAATGTTGAAGAACCGGTTGCCGCGCTGGATGCACCACCTGAGAACAAATAGGTTTGTTTTGTTTAATTTTTTGTCATTAATTGATTAATGTTACTTGCGGGATATCCCTGACTTTGTTTGAATCGTCAAATAAAGATAATTTATAAGGATATCTTCGCAATGACTTCTACGATTCAAAAACTCTCTTTACTGAGCTGTCTAGGCCTAAGTATTGCTGCCTGTTCCTCTGCTGATTTAGATCACAATGCATCTAAAATCCAGACCCAATCCACCACGCAAGAGCAAAAACAACTGGTACAAGTCTATCAGGTCGATGCCAAAGGTGTTGGCTCTTCAATTGGTACAGTGGCTTTTCAGGAAACCCCAAAAGGCCTGTTAATCACGCCAGCTCTCGGCAAGCTTTCTCCAGGTGAACATGGTTTCCACATCCATGAAAATGGCTCGTGTGAAGCGGCAATGAAAGATGGCAAAATGGGTGCGGCACTGGCAGCTGGAAGTCATTTAAATCCAAATAATGCGCCACATCACGGTACGCCAGAAGATGGTCATTTAGGTGACCTGCCTGTTTTAGTCGTGAATGAGAAAGGTTTTGCAACTACGCCTGTGATCGCGCCACGTTTAAAACTGGCTGATATCCAAGGTCGAGCAATCATGGTTCATGTCGGCGGCGATAATTATTCTGACTCACCGAAACCTTTAGGTGGTGGCGGAGACCGTATTGCCTGTGGTGTGATTAAATAATTTACCAACTGTGGGTATCTAAAAAGATATCCACAGTTTTGCTGTTGTTTTGAGCAGTATAAAAAAGCTGAGACATTGATCTCAGCTTTTTTATTAGTTCATGCCTTCTGCTTTACGTTCCAGCATGACCTGTTTTAATACTTTCCGAGGTTGTGCAAACCAGAAAGCGATCAGCACCACACTCGCCAGTGCAAAAGCCCAGATATGCACATGGGTATACAGCACCCGTACCAGTTCAATAATGACAAAATAACTGACCATCATCAGCATCGAAACTGCCGCTGCAACCGTGCCTTTTGACACTTCAGATGACATTAAGGCAAAGCGATACATCACAGAGAAACTGATCCCCTCGCCTAAACTTACCAATGTCATGCCAATCAATAAACATGGCACCAGATAAATTTGCCAGATCACCCCCAACACCAAGAACAGCGTTCCCAGTAACATAATCGGTAAGCCCATTAAAATGGTTTTACCTAAAGGGAAACGGTCAATAATCTTGATTAGGATGACATTACCAATAATCAGGCCAAAGAACACAGGGAACTGGGCCAAGCCATATTGCACACTACTCAGCTTCAACTCATCCACCAGAATGATTGGTGACAAAGCAATCCAGAGCATTAACGGCATACCAACCAAAGGTAAAGCAATGCTTAAACCGAGGAAACGGCGATTGCTAAACACTTTCTTGAAGTCATCAAAAATATAGCTAAATGGCTGTTTCGGTTGTTTGCGACTTTCCTGTGTAGCTGGCATAAATTTCTTTAAACCAAACCAGCTCATGAAAGACACCGCCGCAATGGCGACAAAGCCCCAATGCCACGAGACATAATCAATCAGGAAAGCACCTAGTACAGGTCCGAGCAAAGGTGCAAGCAAAGAAATATTTGCCATCAATGCCATCACCTTGATCGCATCACGCTCTTCAAAGGTTTCTTGAATCGCAGCATAACCCACTGCTGAAATCACAGATAAACCAATACCTTGCAGGAAACGTAATGTTAAAAACTGCTCGATATTATGTGTCAGCAAAATCAGTAAACAGCAGATCGTAAAGAAAGCCACGCCTGCCAGTAATACTTTTTTACGTCCAAGCCGATCCGAAAGTGGCCCAAGTAACCATGCCACACTGGCACCACCCAACAGATAGAATGACATTGACGATGGCGCCCAAGTTGCACTCACAGCAAACTGTTCTGTAATGGCCAGCATGGCTGGCTGAATCAGGTCATTACCGATATAAACCGAAAATTCAAATAGCACTAAAGCTAAAGGAAACATGAGCGTTATACGGTTTAACGTCATGTTCTGATTATTTGTCATCATGTTTTATTCACAAAAATAACCAACTAGCGCCCGTCCCATTTTCAAAAAAAGAAAACAGGATTACGACCACGAGATTTTATGGTTTAGATTTAAATTTTGATTTCATGCTATAAAAAAGCATGTGATAAATGTGAAAACACCGTATTCACTAGGTGTATATAAGAAAAACAATCTATTTACGTGAGACTGGTAAATGTTTTTACCTTTTGGCTAAATCGCCAGGCGCAACTTTAGCACTTTTTTAAAATGACAGCAATTTTAATCCATCTTCCACAGGGATTTTGACAATGTGAATAACCTAAAAGTTATCCACATTTTTGCATAGATTTTAGACTGGACAATAGAGTCCCGATAATTATGGGCATAACTCAAACTGGAAGGTTTCCGTATTTTCGCCTCTGGCACATTGATAACTTTGCTTCTTATTCACAATTTTCCAGACGTCCTGATCACGCTTTAATTGATATTCTGTACGCACGGCCACGACCGAATCATCCAATTGCGCCTGTTCAACCGTGATCTGTGCATCGGTAGGATTTTCTGCCGTATTAAATTGCTGATCTATTTTTAGATTATTTTCATCGTGAAATAAATTTGGCTGATCCAGCAAAACAGCATGCATGGCCGTACTTTTTTGAACCGCCGCCTGTTGTTGCGATTCGGTGATCGGTTGATTACATGCGCTAAGCAATAAAGCACATCCCAACAGCATTGCTATTTTATACATTTTGCCCCCTCCACTTCACATTGCTCATTTATGCTACTATACAAAACAGCATTGCCAAGCAACAAAATGTTATGGCGTGCAAGGATTTGTTGGATTCAGCAATCCCTTTATAAATAAACAAATAAATCGAAAATACTGATTTTATAACCTTAATATCACAACAATTTAGGCATACAGAGATGTCAGATTTAACTAAAAAATTAACTGTTATTTTAATACTGGGCAGCAGCTTGGTTGCCTGTTCAAAACATCCAGATAACGCTGCAAATGAGGCTGCTATTGCGACTGAAAGTGTTGCACTCGATAGCGAAGCGATTCAGGAAAATGTCGCGAAAAATCCTGAACAACTGGTGAGTCAGCAACAAAATGCGTTGGAGCAAAATCGTCAACTAGTTAAAAGCGCCCAACTCCAATTTGAAGTCAAAGATGTATTAAAAACTACCTCTGCGCTTGAGCAACAGTTATCGCAATACAAGGGCTATATCGAAGAAAAACAGATTAATTATCAAGTCAGTGATCGTTCTGAACGAGATCGTATCGATGGTAGTGTCGACATCTATGAAAAAATTACCCCGACTGTACAACTCACAGTCCGCATTCCCAATGAACAGGTCACGCCATTCCTGAATCAGTTATTGCCACTCATGTTGAACTTTAATAGCCAGAGCTATGAAGCCAAACGTTATGAATTAAAATTGCTTGAAGAAAAACTCAATACAGCCAATCAGAGTAATAGCGCTTCAAATGCTGTGAACAATCAACTACAGCAACTGACGAATCTGGAAGTCAAAGACCGTTTGGCTTATAGCACCATTCGAATTGAGTTTTTCCAGCAAGCGCAAGTACGCAAGAGCCGTGATCTCAATATCAATCGCATTGCAACTTTAGACAGCGATCCTTTACTCAGCCGAATTTGGGAAGCTATAAAAGTCGGACTCTATGGCTTAAGAGAAACCATCATCTGGTTAGTCATGCTCTGGCCGCTTTATCTTGCGATTGCAATCTTATGGGCGATCCGTCGTTGGTATAAAGCGAGAAAATCAAAAACCGAATAACTCCATTCTTGATTTTTGATCAATAGTATTTTGCTCATTTATGCATTTTTACTCATGAATAGATTTCCTAAAATGCGTCCATATTTTTAGAGATTTATTCCTGAGTCCTCCCATGAGCAATATTTTAATTATTAATGGTGCCAAACAGTTTGAACACTCAAATGGCGAATTGAATGACACCTTAACCGAGTTTTCCGAAGCACATTTACAAAGCTTAGGTCATAACGTACAGGTGACACGCACCGACAGTGACTATGACATTCAAGCCGAGATTGCCAAATATTTATGGGCAGATGTAGTGATCTATCAAATGCCAGGCTGGTGGATGGGTGCTCCATGGACCATGAAAAAATATATTGATGATATTTTTACTATTGGTCATGGTTCACTGTATGCCAGCGATGGTCGTAGCCGTTCAGATGCATCTAAAAAGTATGGTTCTGGTGGTTTAATTCAGGGTAAAAAGTACATGTTGTCTTTAACATGGAATGCACCGATGGAAGCCTTTACCGATCCAGACCAGTTCTTCCACGGCGTTGGCGTGGATGGCGTTTATTTACCTTTTCACAAAGCCAATCAATTTTTGGGTATGGAATCTCTACCTACATTTATCGTCAATGATGTCATCAAGGCACCAAATGTACCAAGCTATATTGAAGCCTACAAAGCGCATTTAGATCAATTATTTGCAGCACATTAAGTGAGAACATATCATGCTAATTATTATTGCTGAAATTCGTACCCATGCAGGTGCTGAGCATCGTCAAGCGGTTTTAGATGCATTTAAAAAAGTGACACCAACTGTGCTTGCAGAAGACGGCTGTCATGGCTATGAAGCCTTGATTGATCACCTGCCTGCGATTGAGATGCAGGCCACTGATGAGAATACCATTGTCATGTTAGAGAAATGGCAAAGCACCGCTCATTTGGAAGCTCACATGCAAACTGCGCATATGCAGCAGCATTTTGAAGCAACCAAAGACCATGTTGCGGATGTGAAAATTCGTATTCTAAACAGTGGGATTTAACAGATAAAATGATTAACTTGAGTTCGACAAGAAATATAATTGTCAGGAATAAGTCCATTGAATATTTAAGTCGACTCAGGTGTTAAGTAAACGCATTGTTTTACTGATAGTAATGCTGTTTTAAATGACGGCTATAATCGGTTAAATAGGCTTCCAAACTGGCACGACGATCTGCCTTGAGCATCGACTTTGCTGCCAGTTGCTCTATCTTGCTTTGCAACAGTTGAAGAATCGCAGCTTGTTTCGCTTGGGGTAGCTGTGCTTTTTCTTGCTGCTGCTTTTTAATTTCCAGATAATCTTCTGCCCAATGCCGTAATGGGTCATTCACATCGACTTGTGCAAACAGATCGGTGATCAGTAATTCAGGCATCTGTTCTTGGGTTGCCAACTCAGCCGACATTAAACCACGAATCGAATAAAAGACTTTTTTATAGGTAAAGTTATCTGCGGTTTGCATCACTTTCATCCCACCTTTTGCCAATGATAAATAGTGGTGATACAAGGCACTATAGTCGATTCGCTCTAGCAATCCATTACGAAAACCCTGCCATTCAGGAAAGGCATTAAAATACACAATATGTGCTCTGACCCACTCCAAAACAGTGGGGTTACTTTTTGCCAGTAGCCCAAACATTTTATCGAGGTCATAAGAAACAAAGTCAAAGTCTCCGTCCATGATCTCAATCAGATCACGATATTTTTTATAATCAAAATATTGGTCTTTACTCGGTAGATGAAAACCGCGTACATCGTAGTCACTATCAGGACTGGCCATGCCCCATAAACGGCTGCCACTTTCGATATAAAATAAGGGGATGTCTTGACGTTGTTGAAACAGTTTTTCGATTTCGTAATGGATATTCATTGCAATGGCTTCATTATTTAAAAATTTATACTTGTGAGAGACAATACTCTTTTTGACTGCACTCATTCATTTGATTTTAAAAAGATCACCAACTGATAAAATCAAGCTCTATTCAATATAACAAATAGGATCATGCATGCAACTGACTTATGCGGGACAGGTTTTCTTGGTGGTGGTTGCGACCTTATGTATCTGGTCTTTTGTACTGACAAAGTTTTGGCTAAAGCGTTTAGCCAAGAATCGTGACAGCAGTAAGTTTGAATTTGCTTATTTATTTGTTGTGGTGTTTAGCATCAGTTCTTTATTTTTCCCTTTTAGCTATTGGGTCTCGCAAGCGGTATATGGTTTAGCGACTAAGCCTAGCTATGATGCAACCATCGTGAGCTATCACTCTGAATGGGTTGATACCGAACGTACGGATTCCAACGGGCGTAAATATAAAACCAAAACTTTAATGCATACGGCACAAGTACAATTTAAAGATGATCAAAACAGAACATTGGTCTTGGATAATTCAGTTCGTTCAGGCGATGTTCCTGTAGTCGGAGATCATATTCAAGTGGTTTATAAGGCAGGTGATCATTCTGCTCAGGAAAAGAGTTGGCGCACGGGTCTACTGTTTGCCGCAGTCCTGTTTATGCTGTTTATTATGGGCTATATCTTGGTCATGATTATTGCCTATGCTTTGAATCGAAACATGGATCCTTACAAAGCCTTTGCCAACTTCTTAATTTTTAGAATCACTCTCCCGCTTGGCACCATGGCGATGTTTGGGATGTTATCTTATTCAGTTTTTGCCTATTTCTTTTTGGGAGATCCACAGAATCTACCTGTCTGGGCAGTTGCAATTTGTGGCTTCTTTGCACTCTGCCTTTTATCACTGATTTACCATATTTTGACAGGTTGGAAAGCGTATAGAAGGTAATGTGATTCCTCCGTTATTCTCCGATTTCCGTTAGATAAGCGATTCCTACACTTTTACCTTGAAAATCCAATATTGGATAATTTTTCATCAAGATAATTTCATCTAGAACTTGTCCAAATAGGATTTCACAGACCAAAAATTCATTCAGAATTTTCTTTTCTTCATCTTTCAAATATAGGCGTATCATATGAGTTGAATCTTCTATTTTTATAAATAAGATCATACTGATATATAAATCATTATTCTTGTTATGAAAATCAACGTAGTCAGCAGCAATGTCTTTATGATGTAAGCAAATATATCCCTGACAAATCATTTGTTTTTCTACCATTTATTCTTTCTTACATAACAAAAAAGCGCATCTTTCGATACGCTTTTAGCAGAATTTCTTTTATTTAATCAAGCATTAAAGATCAAATAATTTACCTGGATTCATAATCCCTTTCGGATCGAATGCCAACTTCAATGCTTTCATATATTCAATTTCTTCAGGCGAACGTGAATACTCTAAATATGGCTTCTTGGTCATGCCCACACCGTGCTCGGCAGAGATTGAACCATCATATTTTTTCACGGTATCAAATACATATTTATTCACCACCTGACACTTCGCAAAGAACTCATCTTTGGTCAAGTTTTCAGGTTTTAGAATATTTAAGTGCAAGTTACCATCACCGATATGACCAAACCAGCAGATTTCAAAGTCAGGATAGTTATCTTGAACAATTGTATCAATCTCCCGAATAAATGCAGGTACGTGGGTAATTAATACTGAAATATCATTTTTGTATGGAATAAACGGCGCGATTGATTCAGAAATATCTTCGCGTAAACGCCATAAGCTTTCGACCTGATCAAGGCTCTGGCTCATAACGCCATCAAGTACCCAACCTTGCTCCATACAATGCTCAAAGATTTCCATTGCCTTGTCGACAATCGGCTCATACGGCGCTTCAAACTCAAGCAATACGTAGAATGGGCATTGTGTTTCAAATGGACGTTGTACATGACCGCGGTCGAGTACCTTTTGCATCGCAAGTTCACCAAAGAACTCAAATGCTGTTAAGTCGATATCTTTCTGGAAAGCATGTAATACAGGCATTACTGCATCAAAATCAGGGACACCGAGAACCAGTACCTGTAAGTTCTGTGGCTGACGCTCAAGCTTGATTTCAGCTTCAGTGACTAAACCCAATGTGCCTTCGCCGCCGATAAATAAATGCTGAAGCGAATAACCCGTCGCATTCTTGATCATGCCTTTGTTTAAACGCAGGACATCACCTTTACCCGTAACGACTGTCAAGCCAAGTACCCAGTTACGGGTCATGCCGTATTTAATAACTTTAATACCGCCCGCATTGGTTCCGATATTACCGCCAATCTGGCTTGAGCCCGCTGATGCAAAATCCACTGGATAGTACATACCTTGCTCTTCGGCATAATTCTGTAATTGCTCAGTCACCACACCTGCTTGTACGCGTACCATACGATCCGCTGGGTAGAATTCAAGAATCTGGTTCATCTTGTCAAAGCTAATTACGATCTCGCCATTGGTTGCGACAGCGCCCGCTGAAAGACCTGTACGACCGCCTGATGGGGTAATTGCAACATTAAACTGGTTGGCAAGTTTGACAATGGCCTGCACTTGTTCAGTGCTTGAAGGGAAAACGATGACTGATGGGTTCGGATCAAAATGTTTAGTGTGATCACGTCCCCAATTTTCCAAACTGTCGGCATCGGTTTTAATACGGTTTTCACCCACAATTGCCGTTAATTGGGTCAATAACTCAGGTGTTAAAGCGACTGAAGCATTCATCGTTTACAGGCCTAGCAAGAAGTAAAGATAGAGCGTCTGGATAACAATATAATATTTTTCAATATTTTAAATTGTAGTATCCAACATATAGAAACTCGGCAGAACAGCGCAAACCTGATGCTTTCAGGTTTGACTATCAGATACCTGCATTTTACATAGAAGCAGGCATGGGATAAAGCGTAGGTTAAAGATACTGTAATAACAAAATGTGTTTAACCAATAAAATTCAGCCTTAACTGAAAAATTATCATCAATTCTGATGCGGTAATTTTAAACGAAATATTTATATCTCAAAGCTGTATGCTATAGTACTGCAACTAAATTTTGGCCTTTGTAGCGGAGCCGTAATGAGCCAACATCTATCACTACCTAAAGACAAAATCCGTTTCCTTCTGTTAGAAGGTGTGCATCAAAATGCCATCGATACCTTAAATGCAGCGGGTTATACCAACATCGATTACCACAAAACTGCGCTTGAAGGCGAAGCTTTGAAAGAAGCGGTTAAAGACGCTCACTTCATTGGTATTCGTTCCCGTACTCAATTGACTGAAGAAATCTTTGCAGCTGCGAACAAACTGATCGCGGTTGGCTGTTTCTGTATTGGTACCAACCAAGTCGATTTAAAAGCGGCAATGTCTCGTGGTATCCCAGTTTTCAATGCGCCGTATTCAAATACACGTTCGGTTGCGGAATTGGTTCTTGCTGAAACGATTCTGTTGCTTCGTCGTGTACCTGAAAAATCGAAAGATACGCATGCGGGCGGTTGGAATAAAGCTGCGGTGGGTTCGTTTGAAACTCGTGGTAAGACTTTGGGTATCGTCGGTTACGGCTCGATCGGTTCACAACTTTCTGTATTGGCAGAAAGCTTAGGTATGAAAGTCATCTATTTTGATGCTGTGACTAAATTACCATTAGGTAATGCACGTCAAGTTGGCTCTTTAGATGAACTTTTAGAAACTGCGGATGTGGTGACTTTACACGTTCCAGATGTTCCATCTACGCGTAACTTCTTCAAGAAAGAACAGTTCGCGAAAATGAAAAAAGGCTCAATCTTCTTGAACGCAGCACGTGGTACATGTGTTGTGATCGAAGACTTGGCTGACGCAATCAAATCAGGCCACATCGCTGGTGCAGCGGTTGACGTATTCCCGAAAGAACCAAAAGCAAATGGCGAAGAATTCCTGTCTCCACTCCGTGGCTTAGACAATGTGATCTTAACCCCGCACGTGGGTGGTTCGACGATGGAAGCGCAAGCAAACATCGGTTTAGAAGTTGCTGAAAAATTCGTTGCTTATTCAGATAAAGGTATGACGCTTTCTGCGGTGAACTTCCCAGAAATCGCATTGCCTCTTTCTGATGGTCAGCACCGTTTACTTCACATCCATAAAAACGTTCCGGGTGTGTTATCGAAGATCAATACATTATTTGCTGAACAAGGGATCAACATCTCTGGTCAGTCTTTAATGACCAAAGGTGATATCGGTTATCTCGTCATGGATGTTGATGCATCTGCGTCTCAAGAAGCGCTTGATACATTGAACCACGTTGAAGGTACCATCCGCGTTCGCGTATTGTTCTAATCTCTGTCTTAGAACAATCCAGAAAAAGCCACAGTTGATGCTGTGGCTTTTTTATGGGCATTTGAATTATTATGTGAATATTATACTGAATGTAAAAAAATAAGATGTCGAACCCTGTACTGAAAACACCTCTGCATGCTTTATTGCTCCTGATGATTGCCATGTTATGTGTACAAGGCAGTGGTTCTTTAGCCAAAGTCCTGTTTCAAAGCTTTCCTGTACTGACTGTCTCTGCGATGCGCCTGTTTTTTGGTGCAATCATTCTGGCCATCATTTTTAAGATCTGGACCATTAATTTCAAAGTGGTTCGCTGGAAAGCAATTCTGACTTATGGCGTCGCCCTTGCAGGGATGAATGCCCTGTTTTATTTATCGCTTGAACGCTTACCTCTAGGTTTAGCTGTTGCCTTTGAATTTATCGGTCCCTTAAGTGTGGCGCTCTATCATGCTCGCCAAAAATACGATTTTATTTGGGTCGGCTGTGCCATTTTAGGTCTGGTCTTATTGTTTCCATTACAGCAAGCGCAACAAGGTCTGGATCTCGTTGGGGTATTCTTTGCTGTGAGTGCGGGTGCGTGTTGGGCGCTGTATATTATTGCGGGGCAAAAACCGTCAGGCATCTCGGGTAATCATACTGTCTGCTTAGGCATGTCGATTGGTATGCTCTGCTTACTGCCTTTTGCACTTTTTTCAGGGGCAATCGATCGGGTCTTTGAACTGCCAAATTTATATTATTTTATCGGGCTTGCGATACTCGCCAGTGCCTTACCCTTTACCTTAGAAATGATCGCCTTGCGCAGTTTAACTCCGCTTAGCTTCGGCACATTGATGAGTCTGGAACCCGCAGTGGCTGCCCTCTCAGGCTTTATCTTTCTGGGTGAAATGTTACTTTGGAATCAGTGGCTTGCTTTGGGTACGATTATCATTGCTTCGATTGGCTGTACCTTTACCACGCAACATGCTCGACAGCAAAAAGAGGTGAAATAGAAAATGTTATTCCATCTCAAAAATAGCAGTAGCCAGCGCCTCGGATATCTCCCATGAAAAATCTCCAGTTAGTCGCTGTGTTGTACATGGTTTTGTCCATGTTGTCTTATCAAATCAGTGCTTCATTCGCCAAGCAATTGATTGCCACACTCGACCCGCTCACAGTGACGATTTTAAGACTGTGTTTTGCCACCATTCTGGTTACAGTCATGTTTCGTTCATGGAAAATCATTTCCAAATTAAAAGAACTCAAATGGCGTGATTTACTGTGTTATAGCGCTGCCTTATGCTGTATGAATATTCTGTTCTATACCTCTTTAGGCAAGCTTCCTCAAGGAATTGCTGTTGGTCTGGAATTTATTGGCCCGCTGGGTTTGGCACTGCTCTCGATTAAACAGCGCAGTGACTATATTTGGGTCGCATTTGCGATTTTAGGTATTGCTTTAATGGTGCCGTGGCATGATGCCAATGCGCAACATTTTTCCTATATCGGTGCGGCATGTGCATTGAGTGCAGGTTTCTTCTGGGCACTGTATATTTATTATGGACATCGTGTGGTACAGCAAAATATCGGCATGCATGCGCTGACCATTGCGATTGGTTTATCCGCCATGACCTTACTGCCTTTTGGTCTATGGAATAATGCTCCTGTACTTCTGGACACGCAATATTGGGGCAAAGCACTGGTCATTGCACTGCTAGCAACTGCGATACCTTATGCACTGGATTTAATGGCACTGAAACGTCTCAGCAAACTCAGTTATGGGACGCTTTCCAGCCTTGCGCCTGCACTTGCAGCTTTAGCAGGTCTGGTATTGTTACACGAGCGAATTAGCCTGATTCAATGGGTGGCTTTGGCTTGTATTATGGTCGCGTCGATTGGTGTCACGTTGCGCGGAGGGAAGACATAATTTTTTAAGGAAAGTATTAGGAACTGGAGATTGATATGGAAATTGATGAAGAGCTCACCCTTAAAAAAATACAAATCTTTCTGGCTTTTATGCGTTGTGGAAATCTTTCCAAAACAGCAACTGAAATGCAGCTCAGCAATGTCAGTGTTCATAAAGCCTTACACTCACTGGAAAGTGCCCTACGTTGTCCACTTTTTAAAAATGAAGGTCGTAATTTAATTCCATTAAAGAGCGCTTATGTATTTGAAGAACGTGCGCAAAAAATCGTACAGGACATTTTTATTACGGTAAATAAAACCAGAGAAGCTGCGGGCTTTGCAGCCAAAGTTCTACATTTAGGTTCTCTTTATTCTTTAACCGTAAAAACGATTCCCAATGTGATTAGCGGACTCAAATTAAGACGTAGTGAACTCGATATTCAATTACTTCTTAGTTCCAATCAGGATCTGGTGAAAAAGCTTAAAACTACAGAACTTGATGCCATTATTGTGGCACTTAATGAAACAACACAAGATGATGACTTTGAAATTTTACCGATGTTCTGTGATGATATTTTTTTAGCGGTAAATAAAGACTCTAAATATGCTGATTTTGAGGAAATTGATCTCAGTCTACTCAAAGAAGAGACCTTTTTGACTTTAACTCAGGGCTTTGCCACCCATAATGACAGTGATTTCATTTTTAAAAAAGCTGGTTTTTCACCTAAAGTCGCCTTACAGCTCAATGATATTTTTACTTTAATCAGTATGGTTAGCTCAGGCGTTGGTTTTGCTCTTTTGCCCGGCCGTATTTCTGCGGTATATGAAAGCTCAGTTAAGCTCATTCCTTTAAAACAGCAATACCATCTGCAACAGGAAATTGGGCTGGTATTTCTAAAAAGTAAGGAACGTGATCCCAATTTACTGGCATTAATTGCAGAGTGCCGTATGTTTGCTTCTCATGTGCAGAAATGAATGATAAGCAACTTATAACAAATGAATAAGTTGCAAATATTCATGCTTGATTAGTTAGCCGAAAATTGCATTTACCGTGAGAAAAAAGACAGATGGGCCAAGTAAACAGCCTAGACCTGTATAAAAGGTTGCCACTAATGCACCATAAGGAACTAATCGGACATCTGTACCTGCCAATCCTGCGGCTGTACCACTGGTTGTGCCAGCCAGCCCACCAAAGACCATGGCTGAACGTGGACTTTTTAGATACATGAATTTTGCAAGGAGTGGTGTGCCAACCATAAAGAACACCGATTTGATCAGGCCAATTGCGATAGAAAGCGCAATCACATCTGAACTTGCACCAATGGCTGTGCCTGTAATTGGACCCACAATATAAGTCATAGCGCCTGCGCCAATCGTTGTCATGGAAATCGGATCTCGATATCCCATAACCCATGCAACCATTACACCAATTACAAAAGGAACAATACAGCCAAGCGTGAGTGCAATCAGGCCAATTTTTCCTGCTTTTTTGACTTCTTTGACATCCACTTCAAACGCAGTCGATGCAATTGCCAGATCACGGATCATTGCACCGCCCAACAGCGCAAAGCCAGAGAAAATAGCAATATCAGAAATCCCTTTTGTACCTTGTGTATAGACGCCTGCAAAATACGCCACCACAAGCCCTAAAGTAATGGCGATTGCTGAGCTTTGCAGTTTTCCTTTGGTCAAATATTTTGACAGCAGATGAGATACAAACATCATCAAACCTGTGACCGCAAGTGCAGTCACCAAAGCATTTTTTGTAAATACCGTAATTAACTCGTCCATTGTTTAAGTCCTTTTGTTATTCATTATCGTGAGGATTATTTATGCTGCTTTTTCAGTGCCTTCTATTGTCCATTCATAGGTTTCATAATCACCACTTAATCGATTTAAATGGCGAATAACCAGCACCGTCCCAATCAGGGAGGTA
>Ga0157359_1000340_pt1 | contig 16335 bp, 10 predicted proteins | sample AttcapACBM3_FD_111482 | JGI IMG/M metagenome (GOLD analysis project Ga0157359, IMG submission 111482) | Fungus gardens microbial communities from leaf cutter ant in Botucatu, State of São Paulo, Brazil - Atta capiguara ACBM3 | ecosystem: Host-associated > Fungi > Mycelium > Unclassified ...
AGGTAGTGCTATATGGATAAAAACCTTAGCTTTAACTGAAAATGTTATATCCAACTTAAATTTGTTACATGGTTATACTTTAGAAAAAAAGAATTTAGAAAGAAACTTAGAACAAGTATAGTACAAATACAAGCTAATTATTAGACTAAAAACTATACATGATAGTTATTATTCTCAAATATAGAAAGCCTTTTTCTAATAATACTACTACTGTACATACCTTTGATGTCAGAATTACAAAAGTAGACTTAGTTTCATTTTATTTCTCTTCTTATTTATTTTATTTTATTTTATATTCATTTTTATTTTGGAACTTAGAGTTAGAGTTTAATATAAATTATAAGTCACCATCACAAACTGTCACACTATGATGCTGTCATGGTCACATAATCACATAATCATATGATATGATAGATAGTAGAAGTTTCTGGAATGATGATATTATAACAATATATTTAATGTATGTTGACCTTAAAGCTTATATATAGTTATTTAGGGTAGGCTAAAGTAGTAGAGCCATAAGTAATTAGTATATAAAGTAGACAATCTTGTACAGAGTTCTCTATTGAGTTCTCTTATGTTAACCCTAATATAAGGTTCTTCTTATTAACCAACTCTAAGATCTTTGAGTTGTAACATCTGAGTTATTAGATATTATAAAGATTGTTGTTTAAAACTTTATGAGATTGATAAGGAATGGAGAGGTTTTAGTTCTCAAGTTGATAGGTAATTCAAATGAAGTATAATCTATACTGGAAGAAAATAAAAAGGTATAGATATCAGATACTATTAGATAGTAAAGAAGAGAAACAGAGAAATAAACATATAATTCAAGTCTGAAAGGAAACAAATAAGAAAAGAAAAAGACAAAGAAACAAAAAAAGAAAGTAGTAAATTGATAGTATAGTAAACAGATACCAATTATTGTGGTAGAATCTATGGACAAACAAGATAGTATTAAGATATTATTAGAAGTACTTGAATAATTGAGAATTACTGAAAAATATGTCTCAGAAGAAAACAGAACTAATAACATTAGAGATGGAAGAAATGTCAACAGCACTAGTATTAGCAATATACAATGCAACAGAGCAGACAGTTATATCTAAGAGTATAGTTCTAGACCCAGGGTAGTTTGATAAAGACTGAATGAAATTTGAAGACTGGTAGAGGAGAATCTGATTATTACTCAAGAGTAACAGAGTCATAGCAACTGATGATAAGATAATAGTAGTATTAGCTCAACTTAGAAAGAGTGTTGCAGGAATATATATACAGAAAAAGATTGACCAAATAAAAGAAGAAGATTCTTCAGACTAGAATGAGTTTATCAAAGAAATCAAAACAGCATTCAGTAACAAAAGTAAGATAGTAGATGTAAAATAGAAGATTGAAACATTTAAGCAAGGCAAAAAATACATTGCTAATTTTATAATTGAATTCAAAACACTAGCCATGAAGGTTGAAACCAATGACATGCATGTGATATTCTTATTGAAGAAAAATATCAAAACTGACATTATCAAGATAGTATTAGAATATCTATCAATGGCAGTACTAGACTTAAAGAGGAGAAAGTAGCAATCACATCAGTGAAACAAGGATATAAATCTATAGAAAGTTGACATGACTATAAAATAGGAACAAAAACAATATATAGAGGAAGAAGAGTACTAATGGATATTGGAAAGTCTAAAGACAATTTTGACAAAGATAAAAAACCAAGGTGTTTTAATTACAACATATATAAGCATATAGTAAAAAAATGTTAAAGGCCAAAAAAAGAAACAAGAAAATGTTACAAGTACAATAAAGTAGGATATTTAGCAAAAGATTGCAGATTAGGACAGAAGGTAAAGAATAGAAGTGTTTAAGAAGATTTAGATAAAGAAAGAGATGATAAATAAGAAAGTTTTGTCAAGAGTCCAGAGTAGGTACAATACAACAAACTACTATACACAATAATTTCTAAAATCAATATATTATTTCAAATTGATGAGATAACAAAAAAGAGAATTAAATATGTATACAAATATTAAGATATCAAATGGAAAAGAATTACAGCTAAAAATACTAGTAAATTTCAGTTGCACCCATATTAGAATCAATAAATAACTAGTAAAAAAAGAAAAGATCAAGACTGAACTAATAAATAGGTCATTTGAGGTTTTCAATATAAATAGAACCAAGAATAAAGAAGTTACACAATTTATGCCACTGGAAGTAGAAATCAACAGATATAAGAAATATATTGATACAGTAGTCATGAATTTAAACAGCATGAACATGTTCTTAGAATATAACTGGTTGGTCAAACACAATCCAGAAGTAAACTAGAATATAGGAACAATGTGATTTACAACATGTCCAGAGAAATATAAGATACAACATCAGGACATATTGTTCATGTCAAGAATCAGAAGATTACAACTAATAGATAACCAGAACAAAGAACAACAGGAGATAAGTAAAGAACTGGACCAAACAAACCTAGATCTTCTAGAATAAATTTGACTATTCACCTATTTATTCAACAAAAAGAAGTTTAAAAAGCTACCAGAATAATAAGAATAGGATCATAAAATCAACTTAACAAAAGATGTACCCAAGAAACTAAATATTAAAGCTTATGTGATAACAATAAGAGAAGATAAAGCTTTAAACCAATTGGATGACTTTGTAATATCTGTTAAAACTAGGAAGGAATTAGAAGAATGGACCATTTGATTTTTGAAAATAGCAGAAGAACACAATCTCTATTTCAAACAATTAAAATGTAATTTCAACATAGAAGAAATACCTATCTTAGGAGTATTAGTTGGAAGAGGAGAAATTCAAATGAAAAACAACAAGATTAAAGTGGTCAAGGAGTGGAAAACTCCTACCAAGATAAAAGAAGTAGAAATTTTCTTGGAGTTTGCAATTTTTATCAACAATTCATCAAAAATTTCAGTTATATGGCAAAATACAACCAACAGATAACCAGAACAAAAGACAACAGGAAATAGAAAAAGAACTAGACCCAATGAATCCAGAAGACCTTCTAGAGTACATATGACTATTTACTCATCTGTTCAACAAAAATAAATTTAAAAAGTTACTAGAAAGACAAGAATAGGATTATGAAATCAACTTAATGAAAGACACATCAAAGAAACTAAATGCAAAGGCTTATACAATAATAATCAAAGAGGACAAAAAATTAAACCAATAGTTAGATGAATAGCTTAAAATAGGATTAATAGTTGAATTAAGTTTAAAATATGTGGCACTATGTTTCTATATTCCAAAGAAGAACAGATTACTACAGTTGGTACAAAATTATAGGAAATTGAACCAATACATAATAAAGAACAAGATACTACTACCCTTAATTGGGGAAGTAATTGACAAGCTTAAGAATACAAAATACTTTAACAAATTGGATCTTATCTAGAGTTACAATAATGTATAAATCAAAGAAGGAGATGAATGGAAAGCAGTCGTTTTAACAAACAAAGGATTATTCAAACCTAAAGTGATGTACTTTAGATTATGCAATTTACCAGAAATATTTTAAAGGATGATGAATAGTATCTTCAGAGAACTATTACATAAAGAAGTACTGGCAAATTATATGGACAACTTTGTCATACCTGCTAAGACCAAGAAATAACTATAAAAACAAATAATTCAGTTTTTAAGATAGCAGAGAAATACAATCTCTACTTTAAACAGTCAAAGTGTGACTTCAATGTGGAAGAGATACTTATCCTAGGAGTAGTAGTTAGTCAAGAAGTTCAAATGAAAATTGACAAAATCAAGATAGTCAAGGAATGTAAAACTCTTACCAAAATAAAAGAAGTGGAAAACTTCTTAAGGCTTGTAAATTTCTATTGATAATTCATCAAGAACTTCAGTTATATAGCAAAACCTCTCAATGAACTCAAAGGAAAGAAAGAGTGGAAATGGGAAGATGAACATCAGAAAGCTTTCAAAAAGTTAAAAGACAAAATTACAAGCTAACTAGTACTCACTCTACTAAAGAAGGAAGAAAAATTCAGAGTAGATATAGATGCTTTAGGACATGCAATCAGAAGAGTTTTATCCCAGAAACAAAAAGGGAAATAGAAACCTATTATGTTTTTATCAAGAACAATATAACTGGCCAAGAGGAACTATAAAATATATAACTAAGAATTACTTATAATAGTGGAAACTATTACAAAATAGAGACAATATCTACTAGATGCCATAGAGAAATTTGAAGTTTGGACAGATCATGAAAATCTCAAGTATTTTCAAGAACCTCATTAACTCAATAGATGACAAGTAAGATGATATTTAAAGTTACAAAATTACAATTTCATACTATAACATATCCCAGAGAAAACAAATATAAAAGCAGACATACTGTTTAAGAAGAATCAAGTGAATACAATGTAAGACAACAAGGATATCAAAATACTTAAGAATGAATTATAGATAAGATGAATCACCACAGAAGCAGAAGTAGTAATAATTAGAAGAAACTAAGTAATAGAAGAAACCAAATTACTAGAAGAAATCAGAAAGAATAGAACCAGAGAGCAAAAAGTTTAGAAAGAACTAGAGAAAGATAAAGAACAAGTATGGGAAAACAATGTAATAGTTTATATAGAAGAAAAGATTTATATTCTAAACAATTGGAAAATACAAGGGCAAATCCTACAAGAAAACTATGATCCAGCAGATATAGCATACCCAGGATAACAAAGAATGCTTGAGTTAATCAAGAGAAATTACTGGTGACTAGAGATAAAAAGTGATATCAAGAAATATGTTCAAGGATATACAAAATACCAACAGAATAAAGTGCAACACATGAAAAAGGCTGGAGAACTCCATCCATTGGAAACACCAGAAGAATTATAGATCTATTTACAAATATGATCAAACTCAAAGCAACAACTACAATAATATCATGAAAAGACTTCACCAAAATCTATTAGAATAAAATTTGGAAATTACATAGAGTACTATAAAAGATTCTTAGCAATAGAGGATCTTATATCGAAATTCATGAAGAACATGATGAAGGCATTAGGAACTAAAAGAACATTGTCTATAGCATATCATTCTTAGACAGATAGTAAAACAAAATGAATCAATCAAAAAGTTAAAGTAAGACGATTAGACAGAATGGTTATCAGTGGCAGAATTCCAGTATAATAACAAGAAATATACAACAACAGGATACCTATGGAAAGAAAAAATCTAACTGTCAAAATAGAAGTACAAAAACTGGAAGATTTTCTTAAAGAACTACAAAAGAGTTGGAAAGTAGCAAAAAAATCAATGGAAATAGCAAAAGAAGTTATGAAGAGACAATTTGACAAAAAAAGATAAAATACACAAGGATTGAAAGAAGGAAACTAGCATAATTACAAGACCTTAGAGTGGATTAAGTAAAAGAACCTTGTATTGGGGTTAACATAAGAGAACTCAATAGAGAACTCTGTACAAGATAGTCTACCTTATATACTAATTATTCATGGCCTATGCTCTATTACTTTAGCCTACCCTAAATAACCATGTGTAAGTTTTAAGGCCAACATATATTAAATACATTGTTCTTCTATCATATTATATGAGTATGTGATGATGTGACTGTGACATCATCATAGTGTGACAGTTTGTGATGGTGACTTGTAACACTATGCTAAATCCTAACTCTAAGCTTAAAACTAGAAAATAAATTGAAATAAAAATGAAAATGGAAGAGAAAAATAAAATCAACTCTCAAAGAAGTTAGACTAGAAAAGATACAAACTCTTTAAAATCTCAAAGGATATTGGACAAGGAGCATTTTAGCTAAAACTACTAGAAAAATGGGCTATTCACAATGTGTTTAACAAAGACTTGCTGACACAATGCAGGAAACCACAATTTAAGAGATAACACATGAATTTAGTACTACTATCAGAGATTATTAATGAAGAAGAAGAGTATGAGGTAGAAAAAGTACAAGATCACAGGAAATGAGAACATAGTATATAATTCTTAGTACACTGGAAAGAATATGGAGACAAACACAATCAATAAATTTCTGAAACAGTATTACCATATGTCAAAGAAGCAATGAAAGACTATTGGATAAGAATTTCAAGTTAAAATATATAAGAGAGAGGAGTAAAACCTCAATTTGACATCTCAAGTTTTATAAACATCAAGAAATCTACTTAAATGGCTTAGCAATTCATCACTACATCCACCTCCCCCAACCCTTACATTACTTGTAATATCAACAATATAAATCTTATCTTAAGCCTAAACTGAGAGAAAAAGAATTAGATGAAGAAGTATTATCACATAATTCAAGTATTGAAAAGAATGGCTGATATCCAACTGCAAATTCAGAATGTGGTCAAATTAGCCAATGCAGCAAACATCAAACTAGCAGACATTAAAATCACTCTACTACAAACTGGTAACTCTTACAAGAAACAAATTGGAGAAGACATATACAGTATAATGAATGATTTATAAAACATTATATATGGAGACATGGAGAAACAGGCACATCATATTCAATTATTATTGGCAGACAAATTGGATCAATGCAAAGAAAAAAGAGATAAATGAATTGAAAAACACATACAACAAATACAAAAATCATATAAAGAAATATTCAAAAAAGATTCTCAACTGATGGATATCAAAAAAGGAAAACAAGAAAAAGATGTCATTCAAGATGAGGACATGCTTTTATACAAACCATATAACATATCCTCAGAAAACAATTGACCAAAGATATCTGAACCAGTTTTCATACAAGATAAAATCATACACCCAGAAAAAGCTCTTAGAATGTTACAATTACTAGTAAAGATAACTCCATTCTATCCACTATCATACTATAAAACACTTTGACAAAATAGGGAATAAGATGAGTAATATTGGAAAGAAATTGCTGCCAAATTCATTAAATAAAAACATAATGCAGATATCAACAGATGAGGATTTCTAATCAAAATGTATACAGGAGGACTACCACATAAACTCTTTTTTATTGCCCTAACACTATATCATCTGACCAACAAAGAAGTTGGTTGCATTATATGTAGTTGGAGATTTAGTGTTTTTAGACTAAGTTAATAAGGACATGAATATTAAAATGGGGGTATTGTTATGATTAATATCTCATGTCTTACAGATAAGTACTTTATGGACAACATATGTTGGAGTTTGTCTATTTTTGTTTCATTTATCTGCTGTGTCTTGTGGTATCTTCATAATTAGTTAGTGCATCATGTAGTAGTGAAGACTTCCTCAGGTTTCCCTCATTGTTCTTTCATTTCTAATATATATATTCCTTATGGTTGATAGGTATATATAACTACAAATACACTCTTGTATCCTTACACTTTACCAATTGATCTATTTCCTACTCTTACTCAAGTCTTTGCCTGAGTTGTAGTATGAGCTAGGCTTAAGATTATAACAGAAAGTAAGACATATGAATTTAGTATTCAGATTTTTGCTGATAAATTACTTAAGTGCTTCTTATTCTATAGCTGAGAATGAGTAGATGGTTCCAACAGAAGGTTTTTCTCCATTTTCCAATTTGATCTGTAGGTCATATAGATAATGAGAAGCTAGTGTTTTAGTTTTGGTCTTGCTAAAAATATTAGCAAACTTGTAGTACTTAGGTAGAATAGTAGATAGATTGACTGAGTTGTTTGTAATCTTGGCTATTCTTTTAGTAAGGTTGGTGGAGTGGAGTATAAGATAAAAAGTGGTTGAGCCTGTTATTTATACTACTTGGATATATAATTGTATGCTAATAATGGCAATATAGGATTGTAGAAGGGAATTTTTGGGTTTAGAACTGGAGAAGTCAGGAGTGTTAGATATAGACATGAGTTCTTTAGAGAGTGCAAATTATCTTCATTCTTTTAGCCAACTCTATTGCCTTCTTCACTTTTTCTTTTCTCCTAATGTCTGCTTCTATTCTTAATTCTCTACCATAGTTTACTATAAAGAGAAATATCTTGGTTACTAAGTAAGTCTTACTATTTACTGCAAACTCTACAAATATCAGCCACTTAAGTCAATCATTTTGCTTATGATCTACAAAGAACTGCAAATACTGTTTTAGTTTCTGGTTTATATATTCTATCTATCTATTGGTCTGTAAATAGAAGGTAATTAACAATCTTATTTGAATATCTAACATATTATTTAGTTCTTTTGCCAGTTCTGCTGCAAATTGTGGTCTCCTATTTGAAATAACATTTTTTGATAGTCTATGTAGTTTCTACATATTATTTCTAAATAATCTTGCTAACCCTTCTGCTGATGTCTCTTCAGTTATTGCCACAAAATATGCTATCTTTAATAACCTATCATATATCACTAGTATTGCATTCTTCTCTGTTACTACTAGCAATTTGGTGATGAAGTCTACTATTAAGAGTGTGTTTATAGTTTTTCTAGTACTTCATTCACTATTAACTTTCCTGCTAGTATTTCCATTTGGTTCTTCATTCTTTGATACAAGTTGCATCTATTCATGTATTTTCCTACACCTTTGGTTATTTCTGGCTACTAGTAGTTTTTGTTACTAGCTTCATTATCTTCCATTACCCTTTATACTCTATTGTTGGTATATTGTGATGTAACTGGATAATCTCTATTCTCAATTCTTTATCCTTTGTTATATTTACTTTTCTCTCTTTTAGTACTAACTCCTCTTCTATCTGTTATTTTTTGTTTCTTAATACTTTAATTCCTGCCTTTTTCATTTCTTCTACTATTCTAACTATTTTCTTATTCTTTTCTCTTATTCTTCTACTATATCTACTTTAGGTTCTTCTACCATTACTTTTACTAGTCTTTAAATTTATTTCTCATTTATTAGGTTTATTATCATCATTATTATTATTATTTTCTACTCCTACTTTCCAGTATAGTCTTTTACTAAGTCTATCTACCTTTCCCATATTTATTCCTGGTATATTTTTCAAAGTAAAATTGAATTTTAACAAATATAACACTTATTTAGCTTGTTTTCTATTCAATTTCTATATTTTCATAAAGTACTCCAAGTTCTTATAATCTGTTCAGATTATAATAGTCTAGCTATAGATGTAAAATCTTAAATAAACTACTGATAATACTTAGCTAGTTCTAAGAATTTCTATATGTTTTTGACTCTTTGAGAAGTCAGCTTGTTCAATACTCCCTTCATCTTTTCTGCTTCTATTTTAATTCCTTCCAGCCTTATCACTACTTCTAAAAAGCCTACCTTTCTCACATTTTACTTGCACTTCTCTAATTTTATATATAAATCATTTTTCACCAACTGTTTCACTACTTTTTCTACTACTTTGTTGTACTTCTCTTTCTCTTTTGTTCTTACAATTACATTATTAATAAAGCTTACCATCTCTCCAGTATTGATTAAGTTTCATAGAATCTCATTCATCATCATTTAAAATATTGCTAGTGAGTTAGTAAGCCCAAAGAACATTACTATAGGTTCAAAAGACCTCTCTGAAGTTGTAAATACTATCTTCCACTTATTCTCCTCCTTTATTCATATGTTATTATAGCTTTTTGTTTTTATTCTTCTTTTTTTTTCTTTTATTTTTGCTATCCTAAATTTCCTTGCTTTAATTTCCACTATTTTTCATATTCTTCCAAAAACCTTGTCATTCTCATTTCCCCTGTCTTTCAGTTGATTTTATGGTTGTAACAAGTAAGCAATAGTATTTTTAAGATCATATTCCACTTCTACTCTCCTATCACATTGATTTCCATCTTCTCTTTATACTCTTTATTTACTTCTACTGCATATTTTATTGGACCCTCCTTATTAAATAGACTATTTATATTTCTTACATATATTGGTTTTTTGATATTTTTCAGCTTGAATTCTTGCTTTCTAAAAAACTCAGAACTTATTACTAAATCTGTTGTCTTACTGTTCAACAATGCTTCCACCATTATTTCTTCTTATATATCAATTCTCTCCAGTCTAATCTTTACCATCACTTCTCTTAAAGCATCCTTATTGAAGTTGTATTAAAATGTATTATCCATTACTCTACCACTGAGTATTACAAACTTATTGTAATTAAAACCTAGAAAAACTACTAGATTCTCCTTTTCTTTTAAATTGTTTATATTATGATTGTTTCTGTACTCTATTTTTCTCCCCTGCTGTTAGGGCAACTAGGCAGAAGAGAAAAGCACTTCAAATCTCCAGGAAATCCTAAGTTTATTGTCTAAGAAATACTAAACTATATATTTACCTCCAAGAAATCCTAAGAGAACAGAATAGAGATTTCTAAAGGTGATAAATACTCTATATATTAACAGGTCTATTCTAATATGTCAGAATTCCAATTATATAAGCAAGGAATGATGAAACTTCAGTAATCAGAAACAGTTTAAAATAGAGAAACTGAAATAAAAGAAAACCAGAATACTTAGCAAGTACTTCTGAAGTGTAGAAAAGCAGATAAGTAGGTGTGCAGATAATACTAGAAGACTTCAGAAGACTATAAAGTATTGCAGAAGAGCAAGAGAGTACATAGAAAGGAGTTTAATAACATATCTGGACAATTGAGAGCATTAGTGTATAGCTTAAAGAGGTCTAGAGTATAGAAAAGCAGATGAGTGCAGATATGGAAAGAGGTCATGAAATACAGATTAGCTAAAAAATATGGAAGAGAAAAGTCTTGGAAAAGCCAGTCCCCTTACACCTGCACTACAAAATTCTAATTTTTATAGTATTTTGTAATATATCTAAATCTTCTATAATTATAGAAATTTCTTTTTCAATCTATTTCTATAGTATATGAGTTGCACTTTGGCACAAACTCTGCTCACTGCTATTATAGGTATATTATTGTAGTATTTGTTCTCTCTATCTTCTTTTGAAACAAACTATTATTATGGTCTTAGGCTTAAAAGTACAAGCAAAAAAACAATCTTGTATTAGGTAATACAAGTTAACTTGATAGAGTTCCAGTTATAAAGTGTCTATCTTATATACACTTAGCTAATAGTTCATATTACACTAACCTAGCTTACTTTAAAATATATATATATTACATGTTGTTAATATATAAAATGACATTATTGTTCTAGAACCTTTTATAATATTTTCTGTAACACATGATCATGTAACTGTGACATGTGACAATTTGTGACATCATACTAAACCCTAATCCTAAGTCCAGATTGAAAATTAAAAAATAAAATAAAATAAGTTAAGTTTACTATTTTTAACTCTAACACCTATTAGTACTCACTGAAATCTCTGCTTCTTTGGCTAGACTTGAGGTTATGATAGCTATTACTGTTGTGTCTTTCCAACATTTGCTGGTATATTTGATCTTAGTGCCAAAATCTTCTTTCTTTCTCTTGCTCACTCTTCTTTTTTCTTACTTTCTCTCCAATTTCTATCTAGGTTGATTATTTTGTTGAACTATTCCTTAATGCCTAGAGAAGGCTATTTTGCCTCCATGAGTTTACATATGATATTGCTATTCATTCTTCTTTTGAATTTTTCTACTAATGCTTTCTCCTTATATCTACTTTTCCTAGCTGTTCTTTTGAATATTTGAACAAATTTTTCCATGATTTAGGAACCTTGTTCTAGCTACTTAAGCTCTACTACTTTTGTAAACTTGTTGCCTTTTTCCCCAAACTCTCTTTTTGATATACATCTGCTAATTCTCTATATATATATATTAAAATCCAGTATATCTATTTTTCTACTGACTCATTTGTTATTCTCATCCTAATATATAGCTTGTATACTGTCACAAAATTTGCCACTTTTTCTAGATCTCCATCAAATAATAATGGCTTGGCCACTTCTAATTAAAATCTATATCTAGGTCTTGGAGCTACTTCTTCTTCTCTTTCTCTTTCTTTTAAATTAGTTACTAACTATGCTTACAAGACAGCCAGTTATTCTACTTGTTGCCTTATTAGAAGTTATGACTACTCCACTATGTTATATTGACTCATTTGGTAAAATAGGAGTAAAAAAGTAGAAGTTGGTATACAGAAGTAAAAGATAGTAGTGTAAGGTGAGATGAGGTGTAAAGAAGTAAAGAAGAGAAGCTAGTGCTAGTCTCACTTTCTGATCTGTAGTCTAAAATCATTGAAATTTCTGTAGATATTAGTGGACTCTTAACTAGTTCTATTTCATATTGTTTACTAACTACTTATCTACTATCTTACCTACTACTACCCTAATTGAATTTGTATTCTTATATCTCCAAGCTAGATGTCTCTCTACTAGAGAATGTTATTACTCTGTGTAGACAAGTCATAATAGACTTATAGTATAAGCTTTCTACTGAAAGAGTATAAGTATACTATAATAATACTATCTAATTAAATAATGAGTATGTCTAAATAGTAGCCTAAGTCTAGTCACTATTATTCATAGTAAGCTTTTCAGTAGCTGCTATCTTTCTCTTAAGCCTAGAGTTTAGCTATTTCTTCTAGACTAAAGAGCAATATTACTTTTCAGTTGAGAATAATAAGAGAAGGCCTAGTATTGGATAGTCTTCAAAAATAAAAGTAAGTTCTAATACTATATTTTATTTTATTTATTTTCTTATTTTCAGACTTAGGATTAGGAATTAGCATAACATGACATAGTATGACACAATATCATATATTAGTCACACAATCACATATAGAAGGTTCTGGAATAATAATGTTATTTCACATGTTTCTTTAGAGTAGGCTAAGATTAGTATAACATGGACTAGTAGTCTAGTATATATAAGGTAGATACTTTATACTTAGAACTCCATTAAGTTCTCTTATGTAAATCCTATATAAGATTCTTTCTTTTGACTTACTCTAAGATCTTAAATTCATAACAAACCTTGTATTAGTTAACACTGTCATAAACTGACTTCTAAGATATCTAAGACATTCACTTCCTGACTTCTAAATGAGATTCTAGCATATTTAGATGTACTTCTGTATCTGTAATCATTTATATATAGATTAACCTCTCATATTTCATTATCTAGTGACTTATCATCTAGACTCCTAGTTGTTCTATATTCTAGGAACTGTTTCTATTTAATATCTTCTATACTACTATTGCCTTAGCTATAGTTCTGACTACAGACTTAGTATATATAAAACCTAGTAGATACTTTGTAGTCTCCAGTCTGGAAATCAACTAAGACCCAACTAAGAATTTACCAATATTCTTCTAACCAAAATTATCTGAGTAAGTTTTTATTTATTAACTTAACAAATACAAGAGAACTCATTAGAGCTTCTAGTATAGGTATATTTACTCTATATATCTCTATTGTCATATGTTAAGTCCACTTATTCTGAAGACATGTCTTCATGGTAATACTGCTCCCTCAACATCCATAAAACAAGTCTATCCTTTTTACCACACATTTCCATAATGGTAATATAATAATCTGGATATCCAGTCTTCCACAACAAGAATACTCCTATTAAACTTAGTTTTTTATGGCAAGATTCTGCTATCTTACTTCTGTCAGTGTTTACCACTGAAACCTCTACTTGGAGTAATAGAGGTTATATACTGAAACCCCAAACATCTTCTATATCTCTTACTTGTATATAAGACTAGTAGCTATACTATAATTTGCTAGTCTGATAATTGATGAAGATAATTCTTATTAAACTTGATCTCTGGTGTTCAACAACATCATACCAAATTAGCACTCACTCTCATCTTGGACTTCATCTATTTATCTGAAGTTGTAACTATATAGTAGATAAATGGTGCAGTACATAAGCTGAAGCTAAGGTCATTCCACAAGTTTGCATCACCAAGCACAGAGTTTACACACTCTATATATTACCAAGCCAACCCTGCAGACTTTTGCCTTCTGGTGTGAACTATACCTAATATCTAGTATACTTATATCCAACTTATCTTAAATACTATAAGTTATATAGATAAGAGTTATTATCTTATATAATATATAATATTACTCTTCTAATATATGACCTAATGTTGATACTGTGACTGCAACATATATGACAGTCTTATAACAGTCATGCATAATATTATATTGTTTCTTCTTTACTAAGTTTAAAAATAAGAAAAAAAGATAAATGAATTAAAATGGAAAAATTATTATAGACTGACATTCAAGATATTTATATCTGACTTCCAGTTGAGACTCTAACTATACCTAAGTATACTTCTATATCTGTGATTATTTACTCACAGATTAGTTTTTCATATTTCATCTTTTAACAACTTGTTATCTAAACTTTTAGTTGTCTTAGAAACTATCTCTATAATATCTTCTAGTTACTCCCTACACTATTACTGTATTAGCCACAGTTCTGACTACAGACTTAGTATATGAAACTGAGTAAATACTTTGTAGTCTTTAGTCTGGAAATTAACTAAGAATTCTCTAAGACTCTTCCAACTAAGATCAACTAAGAATCCTCTTCTTGCTAAACCCTAATCCTCTAAAATTATGACTACACAACAAATAATGGACATAACATATAAGTTAAGACTAAGATTGTCTTCTAATATCATATTATCTATTCATAAATAAGCTTCTAAGTTCAATTCATACTTCAGATACTTATCCAATTTCTATATCTATTTTCCAGATAAGTTTTTATACTTGCTCTGATTTCTTTCTGTTGTGACTAATCATGGATATCTACTTAAAGCAAGTTCTATCCTATCTTCTATCCACTATCTCGGCAAAAATAGAAAATAAGAGAAACAAGAGAAGAGAAATGAAAAAGAAACAAGTCCACCATTTTTTATTCTGACATTTTAGTCCATGGGTTAATGAATGATTGGAATAGAGTGTGATCTATACTGAAAGAAGACAAAAAAATATAGATGTTGGATACCATCAAATAGTATGTAATAATGTTTTTTTTAAATCAACAATTTATTACACAGGGCATGATGGCAGACCATAGTAGCTACTTCATAACTACATACATAGAGACTGAAACTACATGAAGAAGAAAAGAAAAGAACAGAAGAAGAGAGAAAAGAATGAGAATGAGAATAAAATCAAACCAAAGAACTATAAAAAGACAAAGAAATATTAGCAGGTTATGTAAAACCAATCTAACTATGTAGAGAGAGTTGTAAAAGCAAACACCCTTGGGTTTCTATCCAAAAACTGAGTGAATGAGCAATAGAATCTCTTCTTGAATTCCAATACTCATTGAACCTTCTGTACTTGTGAAGAATGTGCCATCTTGTTTTAATAGGGTAGAGACTGTACAGACAACTGAACTCTTCATTCGGGAAGAATCGGAGTCAATATTCTCCTATGGGAGCATAATTAGTTATTGTTCTAGTGGCTCTAGCACATAACATATTTGAATGGCCAAAGTATTGAAGCCATGTACCATCCTTACTATAGATAGGTTCTAAAACATTATTGTCACTGTTGACAAGATCCATGAAATTCCTTTCTTTTAGATCTGATGCTTGGAATGTCATCTTCTATTTATTGATAATGCCATTGCATTTTGATTTTTTACTGAAATCTCAGGAATTTTTATTTGGGAAGAGAGAAGTAAAATTGAAAGACTTTTTTAATATCAACAATTTTGTGGAGCTTCCAATTACTTTTGCTAGGGCACTCCTAGAATTTAATAGTATTCTTATAATGATAATTGAAGAACTTTCTGAGGTCATTAAGGATGAAAGCTGCTTGCTTTTGGAGTATGTTTAAGAAAGGGTCGAAGATCTTTTTTGCCACATGGATGGAATCTATGACAACAATAATTTTAGATATGTCTTGGAGATGGGCTGCTTGATTAATGCTGCATCTGATAGCAAATAATTCAGCTTCAGTACTAGTAATATTGACTACATGGTGAAGAGTTTTGACGACCTGCCTATTATGAACATAAATATGCACTATAGATAATGTAATGTTGTTTTTGACACTGGCATCTATAACCATGAGTGCGTTGTATGAAGTGTTAGAAGATTCAATTACTAGATTGTTGAGCTATTGAATGCAATTTATAAATAGATGGTCATTGCTTTTACTAAATAAATAAAACAAAAAACAATTAGAAAAACTATTGATAATTCTATTACCCAGTTTGAATTCAGGATTTAGGGAGTTGAAAGAAGAAAAGACTTTGTTGAACCTATTATCCATGTCAACTAAGTGGTCTTTGATAAGACTGCATTGACATCTAGTTAAGGAACTAAGTAAAAGGAGATGTGAATATGTAGGAATTTCAGAATTGTTCTCCATCAGGGATCTGAGAATATGATTAGCAGAAAGAGCATAAGCTCTAAGTTAAGATCTTCTGCTAAGTTTTTAAAGATGG
>Ga0157359_1000341_pt1 | contig 16307 bp, 14 predicted proteins | sample AttcapACBM3_FD_111482 | JGI IMG/M metagenome (GOLD analysis project Ga0157359, IMG submission 111482) | Fungus gardens microbial communities from leaf cutter ant in Botucatu, State of São Paulo, Brazil - Atta capiguara ACBM3 | ecosystem: Host-associated > Fungi > Mycelium > Unclassified ...
CTCTAGTTCTCCACATGTTTCTGTACTTGTGTATGTCTCGTTGTCTTTCTTTTGTCTAGTATATATAGCATAGCTAGATACCTGTATCTGTACACTTTACTACTTGTTATACATCCCTTAACTCCTCTCAAGTCTTTGCCTTAGTTGCAACCTGAGCTCTAGCTTAAGGTCATTACAATAATGTCATATAGTATAGCAACAATATGTTAATCTTATGAAAAGCATATATACTTTAGGGTAATATAGTTGTAGTGTACATACAGACCACAGTCTGTAGTATATAAGGTATACTAGTTTGTACTTAGAACTCTATTGAGTTCTTCTATCTAAACTTTTTGAACTTAAGAATAGAACAACTATACTTTTGTCTTAATCCTTAGACCTAAGTTATAACATGGTAGATAAGGAACATAGTATCCTGAAAAACATCTATTGTAGAAACTGAAGTGGAGAACAAAAACAGCTAGTAATTGAGATAGCTTAAGAACTTCAATACTTATTTATAAAGTTTTTATACTTTTTCAAGTAGTTAGAGATTAATGACTTACTTCTCTTTTAAAATAAGATATATATTCTACAGATCTCAGATCTTAGGCATTATATCATATTTTTATACAATGATATCAAGGCAGTAGAACATATTTATTATGACTAAAATCTCAAAGTATTAAAATAAAAGAAGAATCTTATATTAGGTTAATATGAGAAAACTCAATAGAGTTTCCATTACGAATTAATCTACCTTATATACTGCAGACTGTAGTCTGTATACACTTTACAACTAACCTACCTTAAAGTCCATATACTTTCTATAAGACTAATATGCTAGTATTATACTATATGATATTATCTGTTCTAGAATCTTCAATAACCTTTTCTATGTCATATGATCATGTGACATATGTGACAGTCACATGTTTGTCACATATGTCACACTGTAATCCCAACTCTTAGTTCAGAATAAAAAATAAAAATAAAGAAAAACAGAGTTTACTATTTTGAACTTTGACAATGTTAAATGATAGAAGATACTAGAGTTTGTTTCCTAAAATTACTGGTGGTCCCAGATGTCATGATATATTAGCCAGTATGTTAGTACTTGTAATTTTTGTCTACAGAGCAAGTCTATTGTTATATCCTAATCTAGTCACATCTGTTCTAACTTATGGATAATATCTACTTTCTTATTGACACTTTCATATCTTATTCAGTACAGATAAACCTTGTCCATTCTACTTTGATCACACCTCAGACATCTTCACTGGACTTCTGAGCAACTCTATAGATCTCCATCTCTACATCTAATGATCTTCTTGTTATAATTCAAACCTCAAAGTGTTAAGACAAGAAAAGAACCTTGTATAGAGATTACACAAGAGAACTCAATAGAGTTCTAGTTACAGAATGTCTACCTTATATACACTTGACTAGTGGTTCATGCTATACTAAACCTAGCCTATCCTAAATAATATGTATACTATATGCTATTTACATGTGATATGACATTACCATTCTGGAACTTTCTTTGTCCTTCTGTGACTTGTGACAGATTTGTGACATTCTGTGACAGTTACATGTGATATCATGCTAACCCCAACCCTAAGTTCAAAATAAAAGAATAAAATGAAAAGAAAATAGAAAAGCAAAAATAAAATCAAGTCCACTATTTTCAACTCTAACATACCCAGATCCAGGATTTTGTTATAACTTAATAATAAGTAAAAACTAATTGCTTATAGTCTCAAGATACTAGCCTAGACAAAGTACCTAGTATACAAGCTATATAGTTATACTGTAACCCTTATCCTGAAAATTGACAAAAACTGACACTCTTTTCTGATGTTAGTAATAACATACCTCTTCACCCTTCTAGTAGAATAACACTCTCCAACCTCTATAAGTATGACCTCTAAGATATATGACCAGTACAACAGGTAGAGGCATAACATATAAGCTGAAGCCAAAGGTTGTTTAACATCTATTTCTACATATTTCAGATAAGTATACAACTTGTCTGCCTTCTAGGAGTCTGCTATGGATTCTAGTTGCTGAGGTGTAAACTACATCTAACATTGAGTGAAGATTTCATTTAACTAGAAACCTCTCTACTATGTTTATAAAGATCTAGAGAATCCAAGACACACCCTTATTATAGAAGGATCTTCTTTATCAGCCAGTTGATTACTAATTTGCTAAGAGTATTTAGTTCTAAGCACAGCTTCTGAAGCTCACAACTTCCTCAGCAATGTCAAAGCACTGACTCTAAACCTTTATTTTAATTACACAATTGTATATTCTCTCAGGTGATAGCAAGTATCAAGTATCAAACAATGTTTATTGTAGGGATTCCATGACTTTCTTAGTCTTCTATAGGTGTCTCATCAAGTTCCAAAAATTTGATTGTTAAAAGCCAACCTCCCTCTCCCAGATACTCTTAAAGACAAGTGGATAAATGAGATCTGCCAAGAACAGCATCCACAAGATCCACCTCAAAAATGGACAACTGATGAAGCTGTATTTGGAAGATCAAAATCGTTTGCAATAGGCATATCACAAATTGGCCATTAGACTTCCTAGAAACCTGAATGACCTGAAAGACAATCAATTCTGATGCCACTTGATAAAAGAACCAAGTTCGACATACCAAATATAGAGCAAATGGCCTGAGGTATTGCCCCTGCTTAGAAGCATCCAAAGTGAACCCCAAGATACCATCTTTGACAGACATCAATGAAGGAACCAAACAATGGAGAAATTGTTTACATTTTGGCAGATATATGCAGACCAGAAACATGAGTTTGAGTCTGAGAATTGAGACGTCAAGGTCTATTAGCCAGAGACGCCTAGCACCAATCCAAACATAACAAGGAGGACAAACTTATTGGCCACCAATAGAACTGTATGCTACTGTCGTGATCTATACTCTAGTGTTTCAAAGAGAAGAAGGCTGCACAATTACTAAAATGGTCATCAATGAGGAAGCTGTCACACACCAGTCTACAAATACCCAAGGAAAGTGGAAGAAATGCCCAACTCCATGTACTGGATAAATGAATGTATGGACTATTTCCCAGGAAAGGTTCATGATCAGTGCAATGACTGGCATGCCATATAACAAGTCTAGACATGCTTGAAAGACATATAGAATATAAGCTGTGGTCTAGAACAAACCACTCAGTGCATTTAAGATGCCAGCTAAAAGGTGAGAATAGTCCTGAGTGGGTTGAGGGGACTGCATATGAATCAATACAGTTGTAAGTTAGTGTCTTTATAAAACCCACAGATAAATACAAGTAATTATCTCCAACTGCCCACACAGCAAGTGTGTATATATCTCCAAGAATTCTAATCAGAATCTTTTGTGCTTCAAATTGATTTCCATATTTATAAACCACAAGCAAACGAGTTGTGGGTCAGCGCCTTCTTCCCAATACTATCTATCAGATCTGAAATTAGTGGTAATGGATAATTGTTTTTGACTGTCCAACTGTTCAAATACCAATAATCCTGCATCATCCTCTTCTTTCCATCCTTTTTCAGCACAAAGAACACTAGTGACGTTTGTAGTGATTTCAATAGCCTTATGTATCACTTCCTCAGCTAATCTTTTACAAACTCCTGTACCTCTTCTCTCTCTACTCTTGATAACAGATATATCTTGCCTTTCTTTGGCACAAATCCTTCTCTGAGATCTATGGTATGATCCCAAGCCTTTCTTGTTGGTATCCTCTCTGAGTCCTTCTTCTCAAACACCTTCAAATACTTATGGAACCATCTTGGAACCATTTCATCTGTTGCTCTCAACTCTATCAAATCTTCCTCTTCTTCCTCCTTTTCTTCCATTATTCTTGCTATTGTTTTTTCTTTCTCTATTGTCAGTTTCCTCATTTCTTTCTTTTCTTCTTTCTTCTCTTGTTTCTTCCATCCCAGCTTTGTCTGCTTTCCTACTCTCCACTTTCCACATTCATCTGGACACCTTGTCATCTTTACCTTTCCCATTTTCCAATCTATTTCTGGGTTATGGCATCCTAGCCAAGACATACCCAATATCACACTCCACTTCTGCCCTCTAATTACATCTATTGATATCCTCTCCTTATGCCCCTTGAAAAATATCTCCACTTCCACTGTATCTACTAAAGGCCCCACATAATTCAGTGTGCCATCGACATTCCTCACATAAACTAGTCTCTCTAACTTTGTCCTCCTAAACCTGTGCTTCTTTGCAAACTCCTTACTTATTACCAACCTTGTCATCCCACTATCCAACAACACTTCTGTTACAACCCTCTCCTCTTCCTCTTCCTGCTTTAGCCCAATCTTCACTATTACTTCTCTCAAATATTTTTTCTTTTTCTCCTTTGTTTGTCTTATCTCTACCTCTCTCTTTGCTCTCTCTTCCCTTAATATCTCCTTTCTATCTTTTGTCACTCCTTTACCACTTCCTTCCTCTTTCTGCATCACCCTGACTTTCAATACTTCAAATCTATTTGAGGGCATCTATGCTGGCTCCTCTTTTCCCACATTCCTACAACTATAGGCCATATACCCAAATCCTCTACAAGCAAAACACTTTCTCTCTTCCATCGCTATTTGCCTCTTTTGTTCTCTCCTCCTTTTCTGCATCTCTTGCCTTCTCCACTCCTTCTCTGCTCTTCTTTCTTCTTTTATTCTCATCTTCTCTATCTTCTCCCACTCCTCATTTACTCTCTCTTGTTCTTTTCTTTCTTCCCTTTCCTTCTCATTTTTCTAATAACTTTCCCTACATAATCTATCATCATCATCTTCTCTCTCTCTCTGTTTCTCTTCTTTCCTTCTTTCTCCTTTCTGCCTTATTTTCTCTGCTTCTTTCTGTCTTTTTATTATTTCCAATATATTTTTTGATTCATTTAATTTTTTCTGCATTTCTTTTATTATCGCAATTTGTCCCAGTTTCTCTTCCCTCTGTTCTTCATTCAATCCTCTCAACTCTTTCTCCCAATCAAACTGACTCCAATTTATTCCTGCTGTTTCCATATCTATTCTCTTGTTGTTGATTATTAACAACAGCATATTCCTTTGTTTATTTTCTTGCTGTCGATCTAAACAGCGGTAAATTCTCTATAGGTAATAGTGGGCACTCTTCTTGTCCCACCTACACTTTCTACCAACTATCTGTCTACTGCCCTATTAACTACTGCCCTAGTCAAATGCCTGTCTAATATCCCTAAGCAGAGAATCCCTAATCTAGGCACTTCTTAATAGACTATGCTGCTACTCTGCATGAACAGGTCACAAGAGGATCCTGCAGCATGAGTCTTCCACCTGAATATACTATCTACCATGTCCACACAAGGTAATACATCTTAATATACCAGTGAACAGTGATGTACCAAAACAACTAGGATTCGCCCTTCTAGTTAGTATTCCTCTTAACGCCTAGGGTCCAGCTAAATCTTCTTGACATTGAGCGCACTGCTCACAGTTGAGGATGATAAGAGAATAAGTGAAAAGAGTCCACAGAACACAGAGTCCTTGAAGGTTGGTCGAGTTCTACTATTGTGGTAACCACTTATTACAAAGACAAATGATCACACAAGTGGTAAATCTCTTAAATTGGATATCAAGTGGGAAGTTCACAAGAGAACTTGACAAGGAGTCTCTGCTAAATTAGAGTCCTATATATACAAAGTACACATGGTCTGTGCTATTTCCTCATGTCTGTCTTATTTCTTACTCAAGGCCACCATGTTGTATACATGTACCCTGACATTATCTTTTAGATCCTTCTACTATTTCTAGGCCTATGATGTCACATTATGTGACATGTCATGTGACTGTGGTGTCATGTGCCTTCTTCATTGTTCAAAATAAAAATAAAAGAAAAATAAAATCAATATAAAATCAGAAAAATAAAATAAAATAAAAATAAAAATTGTTAGTGTTCCAGCATTCTATAACAAACAGGTTTAGATAATTCAATCTGAAAAGGATCAGCAATCTCAAAAAGAGTATCACTATGAGAAGAGTGATGTGGAAAATTAGAATCTCATAGACTGTCTCTGATATTAGAATCTCCAGTCATAATGAGAACATTGGATAAATTGACTTCAGTATCCTTAAGATACTTTAAAGCTGATTGAGAAGAATCAGAATAAATGTTAATCAAAAATAAAATAGAGCCATGATTGAAAAAAGAAACATACAAAATATCTCTATGATGAAAAATATCATTACAAAGAGAGAAACACAAAGAAGAACTACAAATATTAATGTATGTAATAATCCTTGGAGAATCACTGTCCTATAAAAAAGACTTAGAAAATGTCATCTAGTTAGGATGATTAGGAACTCCTACTAACTCATTGCCTTTACAGTTAGTGGAGCTTGTGATAGATCTTATCAAGGACCATGAAGGTTCTTGAATGAAAATGACATCAAAGAAAGATTATGTTTTCAGGATAGTATTGATGATAGAATTGTTCTTGCAAATATTTTACAAGTAAATCTTGATTTTTTCTAAGATCATGCTTGAATGCCACTTATGGCTGAGCGAGTTGAGTTGTTTTGACTTTCATGAAGTTCCTAGTATTTTTTGTGTACCACTCCTTATTGAAATGGTGGCACCAAAATGGACATGTATTGGAATCAGCTTGATAATCCTCTTTACAGTTTATACACTTAAAGGTATAAGGGCATGTCTCGCCCTACTTGGTTTCAAGATAAGGAGAATTAATCTTGAAATTTGCTTTGCAATACTATCCAAATTGACAATGATGCTTGGTTTTGTGAGGACCATTGCACTTGACACATTGAAATCCTTGAAAACGACACACAAATGTTATATGGCCCTACTTCCAGCAGTTTTTACATTGGGAATTGCCAGGGTTCATATTGGCACCCCTGATAGTTGTGATAAAACTTCCTATATTGAAGCTTCAATTGATGATCTTTTTTATAGACAAACCATTCTGTGAATCCCAAATATTGATCCACACAATAGCCACATCTAAATTAGGCAAAATCTTGCAGATATGGGGTTTTGAAGCAAGTTTTATGTTGTTAAAGACATGAGTGGCTTTGATGATCCCCTCCAAAACATTCAAGTCGATGGGAGTGTTTGTGTTTTCAATGAAATAGGGACTGCCTAATATCTTGAGATAAGATTTAGACTGTGGGAGTTGAGCATCTTTAACATCATTGAAGTCCAAATTGTTAGCATTTTTAACATAATTGTTAATAAAATATATATCAGATGGGGACACAACCTTGTTGGAGACAATAATGAGTTCTCTATAGTCAGATCTTATAAAGTCAACAATGATATCTGATTTGATGCCTTTTAGAGCACAATTGAGATTGACAATATGCTTGCCAGATGAGGACAAGAACTTCTTTAAGTTGTTGCTGCCCATGGGAACAATGATTTGCTTGCACAACAGACCTTTGGTGATCATGTTGATAATATATAGCTTAGAAACATTGGAATTATTCATAGTCTTGTGAATTTTCTCTATTTTCTTGTCAGAAAGTTTAGAGAAGTCCTTCTTGAGTTTGAGAATATCCCAAACATTGGCAGATGAGGCTTGGGCATAAGTGCACACAGTAGGAGAAAGCTTGTTGGCAGGTTTACTATTGCCAGATTTGTTGTGAGATTTTTGAAGGTTTTTCCTATCATTGACCTAATTGACAGAGCTTTGTAAAAGGGGAATGTTGGAGAATTCCACTAGTTTAGGGGGGTGAAACAATTAGATTTCCTATTAGAGGGGATGACAGGAACATGAGTAGTGAATTCCTCTTTGATTTTGTTGTGGATTGTTTTTTGGCCTTCCCTAACTTATAAGTTATCCCATCCTCCTTTGAATATGGATGAGATGAGTTTGAACATAATTTTACTGAATCCCTCTAAACAAGAAATATTGCCTTCTTTGTTATTTTTGATATGCTGATTAGTGACAAAATCAGAAATTCTTTCCAAAGATATCTTGATATTTGTAACATCTGTATCTTGAGTACCCAATCTTCCAAAAATAGAAATGGGTTGAGTTCAACCATTCCATGAGTTATTATTGGCCAGTTGGAGTTCTTCATATGATAATGAAGGCAGAGAAAGGTTATTTATATTTTGATTGGGGAACAAGGTAGCAGTAAGGTCTACACATGTAGTGGAACCATTGGAATCCAAGTTCACTGAGACTTGATTGTTACTCTCCTCCCTTGCTTGGAAAGAGACTGGAATATGGAAGATTTCTGTATCAGCTTGGTTAGTCCAGTTTGGGTCCTCACTTTGAATTTTTATATAAGTGGCATATATGTCAGTTGAGGCTTTAGACACAACAGATGACTCTCTGGAAGAGTTTACACTAGAATTATTGGACCTTTCTCTGGAAGGGCCCATGTTAAGATCCTTTGTATTATTGTTGATATCTTTGGGACAAGACATAGCTAAAGAAGTGACTAAAAGATTTTTATTTACAATTTCTCTATTAGGTGCTACCATATAAGATGGTAGTAAGAAAAAGAGAAGCAATGATGGTAGGGTTTGATTCAAAGATTCCTCTTTTCTTTTCTAATTATTTAATTGATAGAAAAACACAATATTGGTGAAACAATTTTACTTCTTCTTATTTTGGTATAAATATAGGTATTGGTCAAGGCTCTGTACTTTCTCCAATTCTCTCTACACTTTATCTTTTCTTTCTTTTTTATATTTTTGAAAAAAGAGCAAAAAACCTAAAAATTCCAGTTTTATTCCTCTCTTTCATAAACAATGATCTTTGTACTCCTCAAGAAAAATCTTTTGAAAAAACAAATATAAATCTTTTTTATAGTTACAAATTCACTCTTTCTTACTCAAACAATTTGGACTTGTCATTAAATATGGAAAATCTGAAGTTTTTAATTTTTCCAGATCACATAGCTTCTTCAATCTACTCTCACTAGATCTCAGCCACTTCAAAGGTCCTATTCTCAAACCTAAAGATACTTGGCATTATTTCAAATTTATATTTGATAGAAAGCTGTCTTTTTTACAATATATCAAGTTCTACTCTAATAAAGCATTATCAACTATCAAGTGCAAGAAAATGCTTGGAAACTCTACACAAGGTCTTCTTTCTTACTAAAAATATCTCCTCTATAGAATATATGTACTTTCTATTGTATCCTATAGTTTTTCTTTGTAGCATTACAATAAAACACTACTCTCATATCTATTTAAAGAGCTTAGGAAAATACAATGTCAAGCTGTCTTATAAATACCAGGTACTTTCCACACTTTTCCTTTCCTAGAAATAGAAGCTTAATTCTGATCCATTTATACCTCTAAAAACTTAGCAGAAGACAACAACTCAGAATGGCTACTCTTCTATCTAACCATGCTATCAGATCTCCTCCCCATACAATGTCTGCCCCTTAGTTTCTACTACAAACAAGTAGATCATAAGGCACTCAAATAGATTCCAAGCAACATACAAAATATAATACTAGATAAAGACTCATGGGCCCAGTTTTTTTCCATTGAAATATGATGTTGCTTACTTTCCATCCAGAGAAAAACATGAAAAAGTCATTAATATATAAAGTTACTACAAAAGGTATACCATTGTCATTCTTGGTGAAGACACTATAATCAAAAGTACTCTGGGTAAAGTTTAGAGACTCAAGTTTGATATGAACCTTCTTATACCACTCTCAGCCAGCCTGTTTGAGTCCATAGAATGTATAATTGAGTTGTTATACAAGGCCATTAAGAGTATTTGAGCCAAAGAGAGCTTTTATGTATGTTTTTTCAGTAAGATTGCTATTCAGAAATACAGCTCAAAAACAGACACACTAATGAAATATGTCATCATTGCCTTTCTTTGGAAAATATAACTTTCAAACAATGCCTCAAAATCAAGAGTTTTATTGTAAATGTGAACAATTATCTCAATAGAACTTTTCAATTATTCAACACTTTAGATAGTGAATTTTCCTCTGAAAATAGACTAATTGACTCTTTCTCTAGTCATTTTTCATTCTATATAGCAAGCCACAAAGACAAGAAAAGCAAAAATGCTCATCTTTGTGAACTCAATAAAATTGTTTTCAAAGCCTCATCAAAAGCTAACTCAGTTATTGTCATCTCAAATGCTAGTATCATAAATAATGCTGCCACTTTCATCATACATGTTTACTCTTGCTCCAATCCTATCAAGAAAACACTTCATCACACTATCAACATCACCATGACTGAAGCAGAATTATTCACAATCAGATGTGGAATTAGTCAAGCTACCTAATTTTCTGACATTTTCCATATTATTATCATCACTGACTCTATCCATATGGCTCAAAGAATTTTTGATTCCATCACTCATCCTTATCAATTACAATTGATTACTATCTCTAAAAACCTTAGATTGTATTTTAACAAACACTCTGACAATTCCATTGAATTCTAGGATTGCCCAAGCAATAATAAGTGGCTGCTTCACATGTTGGTTGATTATGACACAAAAAAGTTTAACCTCTATTCTCTCTATCCCTGCAAGATGTTGTGGGACTTTAGCAAGAAGGAAGAATGTGACAATTACATCAAAAACTAGCAAATGTCCTTTCAGATATCTAATTTTAAAGAAAAACACTTTCTCAATTTACTAAACAATGAATTCAATACCATTGAACCCTCATACATCAAAGAGAGTCCATGGATCAAGTATTTTGGACATTCAAATTCATTGTGTGCAAGAGCTACAAAAGCAATTACCAATCATGCCCTGATTGGTGAATATTGTTTGAGATTCTTCTCTAAGAATTCAGCTGTCCATGTAGTTTGTACCTAACAGAAATAAGATGTTATGTCCTACATGATTGTAGGAGATTTAACAACTATTGGAATCCAATGAGAGATACTATCAGTCAATTTGTCTCCTTCCTTGAGCATAACCTTCAGAGAAGGCATTACATAGCAAAGTGATCTCACTGCTTGTTTAGTAGTTAGTTTATTCTTTTCCTTCTCTCTTTTCAACCACAATCTTATATAGAAGCGCCTATAAGAGACACTAGGAATATATTGTTTCATTCTTTAGCTTTAACCACTAGTGCTTCAAATATGGCTTTGGGTTTTGACATTAATATAGCTGATGATTCTGTCATCACTAATATTATCTATAATGATAGCAACAAGAAAGATGAGGTGAGAGGTTGCTCTTCTGCATCTAACATGCCTAGTTCCAGGTCTTTGTCAAGTTCCTCAGACAAAAGTACTGAGGAGTATATGGCAAAGGTCCAATAAGAAAGTAACAGCATGGATCAAGACAATTCTGTTGTCCCTTCTGACAGTTCTCAGCTCAAATATGCAACTCCTAGGAGGCAAGAATCTCACATCAGCAAGGCAGCTGACTCCCTTTCCAACATGAGAAAGCAATGTGATCAAAACATTACACTGGCCCTCAACAATGATAATATGGATAACAACAATAAAGCTTTCAATACTCAATTAAACTATGACATAAATCAGGCTCTAGACCCAAAATCATGAGATAGCAAACTCAGGGCAGTCCCTCTCCATGGATCAATGGAGCATTTAGCCTCTGATATCAAGAACATCAAAGAATCATTACAAAGAATGCAAAGGTATATCTTAGGTAAAGCAATTGATGGTAGTAAGGCAAACAACATCAAGGACCTCAAAGGGGTCAGCAAAGCAGCATGGGAGTTTATTTCAGCTCTTTATGACTCTCATTGGGACAACCTTATGGTAGACAGTACTAACAGATCATTTAGAAATAACATCAAATCCAAGTTTAGCCCTTAGGTAGCCAAAGAACCAACTAATCCTAAGGGTAAAAATGCAGTAAACACATCATATATTTCTTCTTTTCCTTCTCCCATTCTGGCTAAAACAACCAACAAGGTTAATGAAATATTGAAATATTTCAAGAAAAATTATATGCTCAAGTGTCGGCTAACTCTTCTAACTTTCCTAATATAGCCAGGGAAATTTTAAAAATCAAAGAGGTATTCTCTAGTCTCCAGAACAAAAAAATTGAAATAGTTCAAAAAATCATCAGCAGTATTGAAAAACCAAAACCAAAGATTAACATGATAACCAAGGAACCATTGCAAAAACAAGTCATCATTTCTATGAATACCAATAGCACTAACAGCTTCATTAAAGATTCAAGTACTCATATCATAAACATCAACAGGGCTCTGAAAAACATCAAATTGAATGTTATGGCAGACTTTATTTATGTAAACAATAAAGGTATAATCATCACCACTAATAATATTGCTAGTCTGTCAGATCTTCAGGTAATAAATATGTCAAGAGCTTGATATGCGTCGATGCTGAACATGTGAAATCTCCAAGATTGCCACAGTCCAAATTATACTTGAAAATCATAGATGTTCTATACTTAGCCAAACACACTAACTTTTATATCATCTCCGATAACATCAAACAAATTTTGAAGAGTAATCATATCTTCAACAATGTGGTTTTGGCATTAAAACCCAGAATCATTAAAATGTCCCCAAAATCGGATATATCAATCATCTGGATCAACATCTAGGACTCTAAAAGTAGTTCCAAGGCTAAGTGCCTTATAAACAGAAGATTCAACATTAGAAGCTTCATCACAACAATCTGAGGTACCAACATGAACCCAGGTGTACCACAGTGTAAAAACTATTGGAAATGGGATCACTCGTCAAGTATCTGTAAAATCCAGGGTGCTAAATGCATTAAGTGTAATGGTTCCCATCAGACTATTCACTACTGTAAATTTGTGTGATGTTGCAAGGCTAACAATAAGACTAACCCACCTAGGTTAGAGACAAAGAAGGGCAAACCATGCCCACACACCTTCAAGTGTTCGAACTGCAAAGGAGAACACCAAGTGGATTTAACTGAATGCCTTTTCTGGAAACACCATTTCAACAAGGAATAACACTCTAAAGAATATGTAAAACTTTGAGAAATTCAAAAAGAATCAATTTGTTCAGTCATGAACAGTAAAAAAATATGATTTTTAGAGACATTAGATTATTTTCATGAAATGTTCAAAAAAACTCTTTAATTGTCAAAACCATTCTTGAAGTCAAGTCTGAATTTGACATCATTTTCATTCAAGAACCATCTTGGGCTACTATCTGTTCTATCCCCAGCTCTACAAATTGCAAAGGAGATGATATAGTTAGTGTTGTAAATCATCCTAATTGGCTAACTTTTGCCAGGAACTCTGTTAACGAAAGCAAATGTTCCAGAGTAACCATTTATGTTAATATTAGACTGCCTTTGTTCCATTTTTCACTTCATCAGGATATAATTGACTTTAGGAATATTCTTCTTGTCTTGTTCTTCAACAATGATAACATTTTCTGGCTGATGAACATTTATTCTGATTCCTCACACTCTGCTTTAAAGTATCTCAAAGATACTAAAGTAAATGTCATAAATCTTCTTATTATGACTGGTGATTTTAACATTTGAGATAGCTTATGGGATCCTTCCTTCTCTCATCATTCATCCATTAGCGATGATCTCCTTATTATTGCTGATTCATTTAATTTAAACCTGTCAATTGCTACTAACTAAGTTCCAACAAGACATTCCAACAACGCAAATGACTCAAACTCGGTCATTGATCTTATGTTTCTTTGATGTGATTCATTTAAACTTGACAATCACTCAATTCACCCCGAGTGGTGTCTCACTTCCGACTATGCACCTCTAACAATTACAATTCCTATTGTTGAGGAAAACGTCAACTCAAGAAAAAGATATGAACAGTTTATTCAAGATGTAATTGCATCAATCAGAAACCTTGACACATCAAACTTGTCAGATATACCCCACTTGGAGAATACCATCAAGGATTTTGTTAACAGCATAGACAAAGTGTGGGCAAAGAATTCAAAGATGATCAATGTCATGAAACACTCAAAGAGTTGGTAGAAGGAAAATTGCAGCAAAGACTTAGAAAAGTATAGAAGATCAAAAAGTCTTGAAGACTGGAAGTCCTTTTGCAGTACTGTAAAGAATACGAAACGAGTGTTCTTCGATCTCAATATCCGGGAAATAGCAAATAAAAAGCAAGGTCCACGGGAACTCATGAGATGGGTCAATAAGTACAAGTTACCAGCCATTGAGACAATCAAATACAACAGTCAACCATACCTAGAGCTAAATGATCTCTGGCAAGTGTTACATTTATCTTTCAATACAGCTCAATTCTGCTATACAGATGAAAATGTCCTAAATGAAATTGGATCGTTTGTGTTATCACCCTGGAATCAGTTCTCTGAAGAATTCACTCGTGCTATTGCCAAATGCAATAATTCGTCGGCCCCAGGCCCTGACAAACTGTCATGGAGGCATCTCAAACATATTCTCAAGGACAAGTTATGCTTAGGAAATTCAAAATTGCAAACACGTGCATTGAAGTTGGGTACTGGCCTACTCATTTCAAATCTTCGACTACTATTGTCATTCCAAAACCCAACAAAGCGACGTACAATATGCGCAAGCTGGGTAAATTGATCAAAAAAGTTATTGGCGATAGGCTTCAATTCCACGTTATATATAACAATTTCATCCATCAAAGCCAACTAGGAGGTCTCAAATACAAGTCTACTACAGATGCCGGTATAGCATTAACCCACTTCATTTATATGGGTTGGGTAAAAAAACCTTTCAACAAGCACTCTCACTTTCGACATTGCGCAGTTCTTCCTATCGCTCAACTTCTTCAGTCTTTAATGTAAACGTGGGAGTGGGCCAGGGTTCAGCCCTCTCACATCCTATCAGCTCTTTATCTTGTGCCTTTCCTTCATATCTTAGAAAACTGTTTAAAAAACCTCAATTTACAGATTTCTATTTTATCTTTTGTTGACGATGGACTTCTTGTTGCTCAAAGCAAATCTCTTCATATTTCAAATTCTCTTCTTTTTTGTAGCTACAATGTTGCTTCTAATCTCCTTTCGCAGTTCGGTCTTCTAGTGGAACACTCAAAGACGGAAGTGTTTCACTTCACAAGGTCTCGGGGCTCCTTTAACCCCCCTCCTCTAGATATTTCGTCTATTGGAGGTCCGATTCTATACCCCAAAGATTCCTGGAGACATCTAGGATTTATCTTCGACAGAAAGCTTTCGTTTTACAAACACATCAATTTCTACTCCAACAAAGTGATATCTACTGTCAAATGCATGAAGATCCTTGGTAATTCGACGAGAGGATTAAACCCCCATCAGAAACACCTTGTCTATAGAAGCTGCGCCATGCCAATTGCTCTTTACAGGTTTCAACTTTGGTATGATCATAAAGCGCCATTATTGTACCCGCTAAAGATGCTAGGAAAATTACAAAGAAGAGCAGCCATATGGATACTAGGAGTGTTCAAAACTTCCGCCTCACTCGGCGTCGAAGCTATTGCTGGTTTAATACCCATCAATCTTCATCAAAAACTCAGGATCCAGCAGCTTGCATTACTAGAGAATATCTCTGACTTGTATACTACTCTTCTTCATTATTGTTAATTCATTCTAGATGTTTATATACCATGGAAGATCGCAACTTCATTCACACTCTCTTCCTTCGAATCACATCCTATGCTCTCTCTTAGAGGCCAGACCAAACTTACCATCTACGCAACACACTTTGTCACTCAACTCCTTAACAATGCGTCAACGTGAACACATCAGAGGTCACTTAGTGGATATGGATAACTGGTATAATGAAGTATTTCCATCTTTTGACCCTCTAAACCCAGAATTTTCCCCTGGTCGTAGAATTATTGACATGTTTAATAGTTGTTTTTCTTTTCATTTATTTAGCAAGCACAGTGACCAAAATCTCAAGTTGCATATTCAACAACTTGATAATTTGGCCCTAGAATCTTCAAGTATTCCATCTAACACACTCATTGTCACAGATGCTAGCGTCAAGAACAACGTTGCTACATCCATTTTTCATATCCACATCCACAACAAACCAGTCGTTAAAACTCTTCATCATGCCATGAACATTACAAATACTGAAGCTGAACTATTCGCCATCAGATGCAGTATTAATCAAGCTACCATTCATGATGACATTTTAAAGATCATCGTTGTCACTGATTCAATACACGCTGCAAGGAAAATATTCGACCTGACCTCGGGTTATTACGAGCATACACAGCAACAAGAACACCCCGACCTCGTGCACCGTAAAAAATTCTCAAGCCGTATAACATACGAGAAGCTGAACGATTCGATGAAGCTTTCCAAGGCTAATTACTACTATTAAGATATCTAATTTTACAGGATCTACGAGACAGAAGTGAGGGACAGTGGTGCAA
>Ga0157359_1000343_pt1 | contig 16275 bp, 17 predicted proteins | sample AttcapACBM3_FD_111482 | JGI IMG/M metagenome (GOLD analysis project Ga0157359, IMG submission 111482) | Fungus gardens microbial communities from leaf cutter ant in Botucatu, State of São Paulo, Brazil - Atta capiguara ACBM3 | ecosystem: Host-associated > Fungi > Mycelium > Unclassified ...
AGAGGGTGTCAGCGGCCTGGGCGACCCCAAGCACAACGCCTTCTACGCACTCGCCATCGCCGGTCATGCAGCCAATGCTCACCAGCATCAGCGCAGCTCCGAGCTCCACCAGAGGTTCGACCTCAGCGACTGGCTCGCGCGCTGCCTGAAAGAGGTGCTGGATGACCATATCGCCAAGCTCCAGGCCGGCTTGGCGATCCTCGCCTCGATTGGCAGTACCGCGCCCTTCGTGGGTCTGTTCGGTACGGTGTGGGGTATCTATCACGCGCTGAAGACCATCGCCACCAGCGGTGATGCCTCGCTCTCCCAGGTCGCTGGGCCGGTGGGTGAATCCCTGATCATGACCGCCTTCGGCCTCTTCGTGGCCATTCCCGCGGTGCTGGGCTACAACGCCCTGGCCAGGAACAACAAGGGCGCGGTGCACCAGCTCAGTCGGTTCGCCCATGACCTGCACGCCTTCTTCCTGACCGGCGCCCGGGTAAACCTGGCCACTCCCGCCAGCCAAGGACAAGCCAAGGAAAAGGTGCGACCGGTGATCGCTGCGCAAAGAGGGAATGCCTGATGAGCATGTCAGGTGGATCGCAATTCGATTCGGACGAGGCGCTCGTCAACGACATCAACATGACCCCGCTGATCGATGTCATGTTGGTGCTGCTCATCATCTTCATCATCACCCTGCCGGTCATAAACAAGGCAGTCAAAGTCGATCTCCCCAAGGGAGACGCCCAGGTCATCTCCCAGGATGACAAGGGTATCGATGTATCCATCACGGCCGACGGCCAAATACTCTGGGACAAGGAGCCGGTCACCGACCCGCAACTCGACCAGAAGCTGGCAGTAGCCGCTGTCCGGGACCCGGTACCGGTATTGCGGATCTATGCCGATAAAGCCGTGGAATACGGGCGAGTCGCGAATTTCATGATGAAGGCGCAAGGTACCGGTCTTTCGAAGATCGACTTTGTAACGGACGCCAGACCGGCTCCCTGACAGCAAACCAGTCGAATCGACCATGAATGTCACCCCATCTGCAGAACGCGGATCCGCTAGGGTTTTGCCTGACGAACGTCAGGTGAAGTCCCTCGCGGAACGACCGACCATTGCCCAATTGCTGCTGCCGTTCTGGCGGTCGAATGAAAGCTGGATTGCCCTGGGATTATTGGCGGTAATACTCACCATCTCCTTCACGGCCACCTACGGGCACGTCAAGCTCAATAAAGTCCAAGGCAGCCTGACCGACGCCCTCGTCGCCTTGAACTGGGAGGCGCTCAAGCCCCTGCTGGTAGCCAGCATGCTGCTTGGCCTGATAACGATCTTGCTGCCCATCGTCAGCACCGCGCTGTCCGGTTACCTCGACCTGCGCTGGCGGACCTGGATGACCCATGACTTCTTGGAAAAATGGACGGCAAACGCCCATTTCTACCAGATAGAAAGGGATGGCCTGATCAGTAACGCCGAACAGCGAATTGCCGAAGATATCCGCCTTACCACGGATACTTCGCTGACGCTGTTAACCACAATCACCGGCGTGATAGTCAATGCCGTCACCTATTCGATACTGCTCTGGAATATTTCAGGGACCTTGGATTTCAAGATCGATGACACCCAGGTATCGATACCGGGTTATATGGTCTTTGCCGCCTATACCTATTGTGCCCTGCACCTCTGGCTTTCCCATTGGCTAGGGAAGGTGCTGATTGGCTTGAATAATCACAAACAGACGGTCGAGGCGGATTTTCGCTACCAGGGCATGCAAGTCCGGGAATACGCGGAGCAAGTGGCCTTCTACCGCGGCGGCGGCATCGAGAACAGGCACCTGACTGACCGCTTCCAACGGGTTCGCGCCAATACCATCAGCATTATCAACCGAACCTTCAAGGTCATGTTCGGCCAGCACATGTTCTCTCACCTGTTCAGCCTGCTGCCCACCTTGTTGGCGCTGCCGTTATTGTTGAATGGCAAGATCACCTACGGCGACATGGTCCGCATTACCGGCGCCTATGCGATGCTCTCCAACACCATCGCCTATTTTCCGCAAGCCTACATAACTTTCACCAATTGGCTGGCGCTGACGAATCGGCTGCGCGATTTCCAGTGGGCCATCAACAAGGCAGAGAACAGGGTCAGTGCCATCGAGTACAGCCACACGGCAGACGAATCGCTGTCTTGCACCCGGTTGCAGCTCCATACCCCTACCGGGCAGGCGCTGACCTATCTCGAGCAATGGCAGGTTCGACCGGGTGAGCGGTGGCTGATAACGGGACGCTCTGGCAGCGGCAAGAGCACGTTACTGAGGGTTTGCGCTGGCCTCTGGCCCTATGGCAGCGGCAAGGTCGCCCTCCCCCAGACCAGTAGCTCCCTCTTTCTACCGCAGAAAAGCTACATACCCACGGGCACGCTCAAGGATGCCCTGTGCTATCCCCATGCCGGCACCGAGTTCGACGACGAGGCGTGCCGCCGCGCACTTCAGGATGCCGCCCTGCCCACGCTGGCTGACTCCCTGACGGTGCATGACCGCTGGCAACAGTCCCTGTCTGGCGGCGAACAGCAACGCATCGCCATTGCACGGGTACTGCTACAGCGGCCCAAGTATCTCTTCCTGGATGAAGCAACGAGCGCCCTGGACCCGGAGACGGAGCAGCGCCTCTATACCGCCCTGGTCGAGGCGCTTCCCGATACCACCCTCATCAGCGTTGCCCATCGCACCTCCCTGGCGCAATACCACAGTCAAACGCTCGATCTCACACCCAAGACTTGAGGAAATACCATGTCCACAGTAGTTACGGTCACTGGAGAGACGCTCGAACAGGACGTCCTCCACTCAAGCACGCCTGTTCTTCTCGATCTGTGGGCGCCCTGGTGTGCTCCCTGCCGCTCTCTGGCACCGAATCTGGAGAAGTTAGCGGTGCTGTCCGCCGGGGCCTTGAACGTTGCCAAGTTGGATGTCGAGCAATATCCAGACGCCATGGCCACTTTCAATGTTCGCGGCATTCCCACCCTCCTGCTGTTCAAGGATGGTAAGGAGATTGGCCGCGAGGTAGGCGTCAAAACCCTGGACCAGCTGACGAAGTGGATGACCGGCAACGGCATCGTGCTCGAGCGTCCGCCCGTGCTTCGTGCAGATACCCCCAAATACCCTGCGTTCTACGGCGATCCTGAACTCAAGGAGTTCCTGTTTTCTCGCTTGGAGCAGCAGGCTCTCAAAGGGCTGGTTCAAGCCAGCCCCCATCCCTTTTGGCTAGAAGGGAAAGGCACTCTCGCGGCCGCCATGGTCCACAACGCCGACATCGAGGTCTTCGAACGTATCAGTGGTATTCCCGCGGCCGTCGGCCATGCCCTGGACTTCGTCCAGGCAAGCTCCCCGGAAACGATCAGAGCACTCTCGCAGGCGCTGACCGTGGGTACCGATCTAAGCCGGGTACCGGCACTCGTCCTCCATGAATACCTCAAGGAGCCTACCTTCGACTGGCCCGGTCTGCTGGCAGTTGCCGCAGACGCGGATGCCCTGCGCTGTGCCTGGTTGAAGGAATGCAAAAAGCATCTGCAGGCCGACCCTGTCGATGAAGCGGCCATCGCCGAGATAAAACGCCGGGCGGAAAGCCTGCAACAGCATCCTGACCGGGCAATCCAGCGGTTGGCGAAGGTGCTCCTCGAACTATCCCCGATACCGGGTTGCAATCAACATGATCAATGGGCGGCGGTTTTTCGCCTCGCCAGGGACCTTTCATTCAGTGTCGGTCAACATCAGTGTGGCTGGACAGCGGAAGACCGCGACACGGAAAGAAGACGCTTCTACTGGTTCTCGGAGCGCGAGGCTCAGACTGCCACCGGCAAGTTCTCTCCAGAAGAGCTAACCGCCTTGCATGCCCAGTGGCTCGAGGAGAACGGTGAATACCAGGCCAAAGAAGCAAGGTTCATCGAAAACAACCTTCAAGGGCTGCGAGGGGTTCAGGTATCGACGCGGGCTCACTTGATTGCCGCCTTGAAGAGCGCACCGCCGCTCCTTCGCGTCTGATATCGAAAGGAACTTACGATGAGTGAACCATCGGTAACGGCGGAAGAGCTGGGTGATATCGCCCAACAGATACTGGGCCTTGCCCGCCAACAGGGTGCAGACAAAGCCCAGGTCAGCCTCTCGCGCAGCCAAGGGCTGTCACTGCGCATGCGGCAAGGTCGCGTGGTTTCTCGCACTCGCGAAGCTCACAGTGGCTTTTCCCTGACCGTCTTTTGCGGGGCACGCCAAGGCTCGGTGAATTCGACTGACCTCAAGGGCAGGACCCTGGAGGAATCGGTGAAAGCCGCCTGTGCCATCGCTCGCTATACGCAGGACGATCCGGCCAGCGGGCCGGCCGACCGTGCGCTGCTGGGCCAGTCGCAGCTCGACCTGGATCTCCATCATCCCTGGGCCCTGTCCGAAGACAGGGCCGTTGCGCTAGCCCAGCGCATCGAGAGGGGTATTGGCGAGCTGGGCCCTGCCGTGCAGAGCGAAGATGCCCGGGTGACGACCCAGGAATCCTACTTCCAGCTGGCGACCAGCGAAGGATTCAATGCGGGAACGGCCCAGACGCTGCATACGCTGGTCGCGGGCGCCATCGCGCGTAACGACAGCTACAGCGAGCGAGACCATTGGGTGGAGTCGGCCAGGCAGAGCGCGAGCCTCCTCGAGCCGGAAGACGTCGGACGACGCGCCGGGGCGGCGGCAAAGGCCTACCTGGACAGAGCGCCGCTCACCACTCGCCGGTGCCCTGTCCTCTTCGATCCCCAGGCTGCGACCAGCCTACTGGCCCACTTCTCCCAGGCGGTTAGCGGTTCTGCGCTGTTCATGAAATCGACCTTCCTGTTGGGAAAGCTCGGGGAGCCGGTCATGAGCCGTCACCTGAGCCTGGCTGAAGACCCTTTCATTCCCAGCGCCCTGGCGAGCTTCAACTTCGATGGCGACGGTATCGCTCCCAGGCAAAGACTGCTGGTCGAGGATGGCGACCTGAGGGGCTACCTCCTGTCCCTGTACAGCGCGCGACGCCTGGGCCTGCTCCCTACGGGAAACGGCTACGGCCCTGGCAATCTGCGACTTGGCAGCACCTTGACCGAGCCCTCCGACCACTTCGCGGCGATGCTCAAGAAGCTCGGCACGGGCTTCCTCGTCACGACGCTCGTGGGCAACGGCGTGCGCTTGATCACGGGCGACTACTCGCGTGGCGCGCGCGGTTTCTGGGTGGAAAACGGCGAAATCAAGCATGCGGTAACCGGGGTGACGCTGTCCGGAAACCTCCAGCAGATGTTCATGGGGATCGTTGCCGTGGGCAGCGATTGCATGACGCAAGGCGCCTTCACCAGCGGCTCCATCCTGATCGATGAGATGCACCTTGCCGGCCAGTAAGAGATAAAACCATGTCAAACCAGCCCCTTGATTACCTCGCCCTCGCCACTGACGCGCTGTTGACACCCTACGGCCTGGCCGTCTCTGACCTCGAGAGCGTTTTCGATTGCGTGATGACGCACCACGCCGACTATGCCGACCTCTACCTGCAAAGTAGCCGTCACGAACGTTGGGTGATGGAAAATGGCATCGTCAGATCCGGTGCCTTCTCCGTCGACCAAGGCTTTGGGCTACGGGCATCGAGTGTCGACGAGACCGCCTTCGCCTACTCCCAGGAGATCACCAAGGCGCAACTACTCGAAGCGGCAAGGTCGGTACGCACCGTTGCCGCTCATGGCGCCTCACGGCGCAGCGTCCAGTCGCGCCGCGTGGAAAAAAGCGGCACCTACGCCGCGCTAGACCCGCTGACGGCCGCCGAAACCGGCGACAAGATCGCGTTGCTGCAAGCCGTGGATCACCTGGCCCGCGCCTGCGACCCGCGCGTCAGCCAGGTCTTCGCCAACCTGGAGTTGCACCACTCGGTGGTGTTGATCGTTCGCGAAGACGGCGGTCTTGCAGCAGACGTCAGACCCATGGTGCTCATCCAGTTCCAGGTCCAGACACGCCAAGCAGGACGCGTCGAAAAGGCCAGCGGTCGTCTCGGTGGACGAGCGGATCTGGGCGCCATCAGTGGCGTGGCCCTGGCGGCCGAAGTACGGCGGACCGTGCAATCCGCGCTGACCAACCTCGACGCCCAGCCCGGGCCAGCGGGGCAAATGCCGGTGGTCATCGGTCCGGGATGGCCGGGGATGCTGCTCCACGAAGCCATGGGGCATGGCTTCGAAGGCGACTTCAACAGAAACGGCACCTCCGTCTATTCGGGCAAGAGGGGGCAGCGGATCGCCTCCACGGTCGTCAACATCGTCGATGATGCAACCCTGCCGGGACGCCGTGGCTCGCTCCATGTCGATGACGAGGGGGAAGTCGGTCAGTGCACGACACTGATCGAAGGGGGCGTGCTCACCCAGTACATGCAGGACAGCCTGAACGCCCGCCTCATGCAGGTGCCGCCTACCGGCAATGGACGGCGACAGTCGTTCGCGCATCTACCGATGCCCAGGATGACCAACACCTTCATGCTGCCAGGGGAGCACTATCCCGAGGAGATCATCGCCAGCGTCAAGAAGGGTATCTATCTGGCGGACTTGGGTAGCGGCCAGGTCGATATCGTCAGTGGCCAGTTCACCTTCGAAAGCGAGCTCGCCTTCCTGATCGAGAATGGCAAGATCACCCGGCCGATCAAGGGCGCGACCTTGACCGGCAACGGCCCAGATACCCTGCGGCAGATCAGCATGGTCGGCAACGACCTGGCACTCGATGGCGGCGGCGCGGTATGCGGAAAATCAGGGCAAAGCGTTCCGGTGTGCGTCGGCCAGCCTACCTTGAAAATCGATAACCTGATCGTTGGCGGTGGCTAGGGCGCACTGGGCTACCCCCGCGGCAGAAAGCGCTGGTGCAGCTGCCGCGCCAGGACGAAGCCCAGCAGACCGATCAGCGGCGAAGCGAGCGCGATACCCGGAACTGACGCGGACGGGGTGTCCCGCCGTTTGCGGCACTCGGTGCGCCGCTCGGTTGATCGCCAGACCGAAGGCGTCCACGACCGCTGCTAACCTGCACGTCTTTGGCAGTCATCAGACCTTTTCATGCTTTCCACCCTCGTTACCTCTTCCAGCATCGTCGTCATCAGCCTGTTGTTCGGTGCCGGCCTGCTCGGGGCCTGGCGGGAGTTCGGCCTGCAGCGCCACGTGGCGCTCTGGGCGCTGTCGTTCATGGCCGCCGCATCGGTCACGGCCTGCGCATCGCCGGTGGCCTGTTGGTAGCCCAGTAGGGGCTGTTCGCCATGCTGGCCTGGGGCTTTCGCCTGCGGATAGGCCGCGATAGCCGCCTGGTGCTGCTGTGCTGGCTCACCTCCCTGCTGGTGATCACCCTGGTCTGGTACGGCCAGCTCGTGCAATGGCGCACCTGCGCGAGGCGCTGGGCAGCCAGGGTTTGGCGGGCCGACTGGGCGGCGAGGAATTCGTCCTCTTGCTACCCAACCACTCGGCCGAGGCCGCCTATGCGCGGGTCGACGCCCTGCGCGCCGGGGTGCTGGCGCGGTTCACGGCCAGTCATCCCGCACTCGACCAGGTGAGCGCCAGCTTCGGGATCGCCATGGTCGAGCCGGGGCAGTCCTGGTCCATCACCCTCGCCCGCGCCGACGCCGCGCTCTATCGCGCCAAGCATGCCGGGCGTAATCGAGTGTTGTTGGACGCCCAGCTGGCTTGAGCGCGGCTGCGAATGTCTAACGCCACTCGCACCCAGACACGCGGTTGCAACTGGTACGGGCGCGGTCGCCTTGGGAGGTGGAGAAGCGGCTGATCACGTTCCAGCCCAGTTGATGGGTACGACCCAGCCAGAGGTTGCCGTCGCTGGTCAGGCCACTGAAGAATTGCAGCCGACCCAGGCGGGTGCTGGTCTGGGCCCAGCTCAGGCCCGAGCCGGGATCGTAGCCACGCATCAGGGTGTCGTTGCCCTGCACCGCCACGGCATACCAGCCGCCCTGTCGATCCTGGCAGCGCAGGATGAAGGCACTGCGCACGCAGGCGTTGGCCGGCGTGAGGCTGGGAATGGCCGCCTGGGCAGCGCCAAAGGGCAACAGCAGCGCGGCGGTCAGCAGGCCGGTACGCAGGATCGCAGACGGGATCATCGTGGCGGTCGGTCGGGAGCGGGACGCCCAGCATGCGGCAAATCCCGCGCCTCTGCTAGCTGGACGGGCAGGCCCGCGCGGTGGCCCACAGCCGGCCGAGATCCCGTGCGGTACGCTCCAGCAGTCCTTCGGCCTGGGCCAGGGCCTCGTCCAGGCTCAGCGGGCCGGGCACCAGGCTGAAGGCGGCCGCCAGGCCCTGGTCGTAGAGGGCGTCGTAGCCCTCGCCCAGGGAGCCCGCCACGGCCACCACCGGCACCCCGTGGCGCTGGGCCAGGCGCAGCACCCCAGCAGGCGTCTTGCCCCTGAGGGTCTGACCGTCCAGCCGCCCTTCCCCGGTCAGCGCCAGATCGGCGCCCACCAGCGCCTCCTCCAGCCCCACCAGTTCGGCCACCACCTCGATGCCGGGGCGAAAGGTCGCCTGCAGAAACGCCAGGGCGGCGAAGCCGACGCCGCCAGCTGCGCCAGCACCGGGCTGCTCGCTGAGGTCGCGGCCCAGGGTCGCGGCGCTGACCTGCGCGAAATGCGCCAGCGCGGCATCGAGCTGGCGTACCTGGGCGGGCGAGGCGCCCTTTTGCGGCCCGAAGACCTGGCTGGCGCCCTGGGGACCGCAGAGGGGGTTGTCGACGTCGGCCGCGATGATGACATCCACCTCCGCCAGTCGCGGATGGCGCGCCGCCACCTCGATCCGCGCCAGCTGCGCCAGGGCCGCGCCACCGGGCGCCAGCGGCCGATCCTGTTCATCCAGCAGCCGTATGCCCAGTGCCTGCAACAACCCGGCGCCGCCGTCGTTGGTGGCACTGCCGCCGATGGCCAGCACCAGGCGTTCGGCGCCGGCGTCCAGCGCCGCGTGCAGCAACTCGCCGGTCCCGCGGGAGGTGGCGGCCAGGATCTCGCGGCGGGCCCTGGGCACCAGCTCCAGACCGCTGGCGCTGGCCATCTCGACGAAGGCGGTACGCTGCTCGGCCAGCCAGCCCCAACGGGCGGTCACCGGCTCGCCCAGCGGGCCGGTCACCTGCGCCTGGCGCGCTTCACCGCCGGTAGCGGCCAGCACCGCGTCCAGGGTGCCCTCGCCACCATCACCCAACGGGCATTCGAGCAACTCGGCCTGGGGCAGTGCCTGGCGCAATCCACGCGCCAAGGCACGCGCCACGCCGGCGGCGGACAGGCTCTCCTTGAAGGAATCCGGGGCGATGACGATCTTCATGGGACGATTCTCCGTTGTTGTGCGCCGAGTGTTTCGCGGATCCCAGCGCAGGACAACAGGACCAAAGCCCAACTAGGTGGCCGACGGCACCGCGGCCAGGCGTTTGCCGCCGTGTCGGCCGGCGCCTGGGCGGCTCAGGGCAGTCTGTCTGGAATGACCATCCGGTCCTCCGCTGGGTAGCTGCCGGGCTCCGTTCGGCGAGCAATTCCCCGCCGATAGCTCTTTGCCATTAAACTGACTATTTAGCGCCGCAACGATTGGCGTGATGTCTCTTGGCGGATCCCTCAATGAATACCCTCTCCTCTCGCGATCGCGCCCGAGCCCTGGAAGACTCCCTGGAGCAGTTCTGGCGCGTCGCCAAACCCGTCGTGCAGGGGGCCATGGCCATCCATGTGGCGTTACTGGTCGTGTTCGCCCTGTTCGGCCAGACCTTGATGGTGGTAGCCAACGTACTGAGCGTGCTGGTCTACGTCGCCTGCCTGGATGGCCTGCGGCGGCGCCAGTACCGCTTCACCAGCCTGGCCATGAGCAGCGAGATCCTCGCCCATGCTTGCCTGGCCACCTGGCAGCTGGGGTGGGAAAGCAACTTCCATTACTACGTGCTGTGCATCCTGCCCATCATCAGCTACAACTACCGCACCGCGCCGAAGCGCCATCTGCTGCTGACCCTCGGCATCCTGCTCACCTTGGCCGGCGGCTTCCTGCTGCATCGTCCAGCGGGCCTGCCGCCGACCGCGACGCAGGCCTTGGGCACCGGCAACATCTTCTTTTCGTTGGCGCTGCTGCTCTATGGCACGGCGGCGTCCTTCCATCACAGCAGCAAGATGCAACTCCATCTGCTGCACTCCGCCAGCCACGACAGCCTCACCAATCTCTACAACCGCCGCCGCATTCTCGATCAAGCGCGCCAGCAGGATGGCATGACCGGCAGCCTCATCCTCTTCGATGTCGACCACTTCAAGGCCATCAACGACCTCTTCGGCCACGAGTGCGGCGATCTGGTGCTGCAGCGCATCGCCGACGTCATTCGTCGCGAGGTGCGGCATGCGGATCTAGCGGCGCGCTGGGGCGGTGAGGAGTTTCTGGTGTTATTGCCCCAGGCGGGAACCACGGTCGCCTGGGCCGTGGCGGAGCGAATCCGCCTACGCCTGGCCGAGGTGAGCGAGACCCTCGACCACGGCCCCATGCGGGTCACGGCAACCCTGGCGGTCTGCGAGATCCGTGACTGCGAAGCCTTCGCCAATGCCCTGGAGCGGGCCGACCAGGCGCTCTACCGCGGCAAGCAGCAAGGCCGCGATCGGGTGATGCTGGCCGCCTGAGACGGCAGGACCATCACACCACGAACCGCTGTAGCGTCCCGTGCAGGTCGGCGGCCAGGGCCGAGAGCTGTTGACTGCTGGCGCTGGTCTGCTGGGCGCCGGCGGCGGTCTGGGTGGCGGCGTCGCGGATCAGCGTGAGATTGCGGTCGACCTCCTCGGTGGTGGCCGTCTGCTGCTGGGTGGCCGCGGCGATGGCATCGTTACGCTGCTCGATGGCCGCGATGGCCTGGGTGATGCCTTCGAGCACCTGCCAGGTCGCCTGGGCCTGCTCGCGGGTCTGGCTGGCCTGGGCACGACTCTGGTCGAGGGCGCTCACGGTCCTGTCGCTCACCTGCTGCACGCCCGCGATCAGTCCTTCGATCTCCTGGGTCGATTCGCCCGTGCGCCGCGCCAAGCCCCGTACCTCGTCCGCCACCACGGCGAAACCGCGACCGGCATCACCGGCCCGGGCGGCTTCGATGGCGGCATTGAGCGCCAGCAGGTTGGTCTGTTCGGCCACGTTGCGAATCACATCGAGCATCTTGCTGATACCCTTGGACTGTTCGGCCAGGTGCTCCGCCTGGGCGGCAGCCTCGTCCACGTTGCCCACCAGCTGGGTGATGGCGGTGAGGGTCTGCTGGACCTGGGCCTGCCCCTGCTGGGCCTGGTCGACGCAGCGCCGGGATTCCTCGGACGTGGAGGTGGCGTGGTCGCAGACCGCCTGCACGGCCTGGTTGAGCTGGTTCACCGCGACGGCCGCCTGCTGGATCTCGGCGGTCTGCCGCTCCAGGCTCAGGCAACTCTCTTCCATCACCGCGCTCATCTGCGTCGACGCCGAGGCCAGTTGCTCGGAGGCATCGCCGGTGCGGGCCAGTACCTCGCGCAGGTTGCCCTGCATGCGCTCCAGGGCCACCAGCAACATGGCCGCCTCGTCACGCCCCTGGGCCTGGATGTGCTGGCGCAGATCGCCCGCCGCGATGCCCGTGGCAATCTCCACCGCCTGGCGCAGCGGCTGTACCACGCTGCGGGTGAGGCGCCAGGCCAGCAGCAACAGCACCACGATGGCGCCGCCGATGGCCGACCAGACGATGATCCGGGCCTGGGCGAACTGGTGCTCGGCGCGCTCCCTCGCCTGGGCCGCGCTCTGCTTGTTCAGCTCGCGCAGCAACTGGACCTGCATGTCCATGAGGTCACCCTTGAGGGTCACCACGGTATCCAGCTGCATCCGGGCCGCCGGGATCTGCTGCTGTTCGATCAACTGCACTTCCTGGCGCAGGCCACTCACGAAAGGCAGGTAGGCCTCGTGCAGCGCCTTGACCGAATCGCCCTCGGTGGCATCGGTGATCACCGGTTCGTAGTCGCGGAACAGCTGGTCGGTTTCGTTCACCAGTTGCTCGAGGCTGATCTTGCTCATGGCCACGGCGCCGGGGTCCTCGGCATTGAGCAGCACCACCGAGGCCTGGTTACGCAGCTTGCCCAGGTTGATCGCCAGGGCATCGGCAATGGCGATGCTCGGCAGGGTGTCCTCTTCCATGCTCAAGGCCTGAAGCCGAAGCTGTTGCATCTCCCACAGGGAAAAGGTGCCGAGACCGGCGAGGAGCACGGCGGCGAAGGTAAAGGAACACAGCATCCGCGGCCCGGTCTTGAGCGATCTCAGCCAGGAACGGCGCGTAGAACGACGCGAGAAACGACGGAAGAAAGAGCGGAAACGGAACATGGCTCGCCACTGCTGGAAGACGATTGACCGAGGGAGCCTAGAGCCGTGATATGTCGACTTGATTACAAAATGCCATCTCGATGACGGGTTGCCGCGACTGCTGCTTTCCCGCGCCGCCGTGGCGGGTCCGTTTGACGGGCGGTCGCTCAAGGGCGACCGAGGCGGAGGCCCGTGACTCAGCCGCAGGCGACTTCCACCGGGACCAGGCGCAGCTGGATGCCGGTGCGTCTCAGGGTGAGGATGTCACCCTGCCGCTGACCGACCTCGTCACCCAGGGTACTGCGCAGCACCTCGCCGAACAGCCGCGCATAGGTACGGGGGTCCTCGTCCTGGCAGCCCTCGGCGATGTGCAGCTCGCCCTGCAGCAACTTGCCGGCGGTACGGCCGCTGGCAAGGTCGACGAGAAGATAGTCGTGGTCGGGTCTATAGGTGAAGGTCATACGAATCCCCGGACAGCTGTTGCCATGGGAACCGTCAGCCCGACATTGGTTCAGGCATTCGCCGCGCCTTGCTCGTCGAGGCGACTGCGCAGCCGCACCAGGGTCTCGCGCAGGTCGTCCAGCCCGGCATCGCCCAGGGCACAGACCTCCCGCACCCGGCTGTTGACGCCCTTGGCGTGGTCGCGCAGGGTGCGCCCGGCGGCGGTGAGTTCGATGGACAGATTGCGCTCGTCTTCCGCGCTGCGCCGACGGGTGACCAGGCCGCCCGCTTCGAGGCGCTTGACCACCGGCGTCAGGGCACCGGAGTCCTGGCGCAGCCGCTGGGAGAGCTCCTTGAGCGTGAGGCCATCGTGCTCCCAGAGCACCAGCATGATCAGGTATTGCGGAAAGGTCAGCCCCATGCTCTCCAGTAACGGCTTGTAGAGCTGCGTCATGGCGAGCGAAGCCGAATAGAGGGAGAAGCACAGTTGCTGGTCGAGAAGCAGTGGATCTTTGACAGTCATGATTAGGCCATTGCGAAAGACGTGAACAGGATTGACCGGTGCCATAGCACGCCGGGGCTCGCCGGAAGACTCGCGCCCGCGTGACTGGCTGCCGGAAACATCCGGTAACTAGCGCTGGATTCAGACTTCACAGAATGCCACAGTGAGTGGCTGAACATAAATAATAAGGGTAATACCTGCATGACCGTTTCCTCTGCCTCCCCGACCGCCGTCGGCGAGACACCCGTCGCCAGCGCCGCGGGCGCCTCGCCATTGGTCATGGGAATTCTCGCTTCCTGCGCCCTCGCCCACCTGATCAACGACCTGATCCAGTCGGTGCTGCCCTCCATCTATCCGATGCTCAAGGACAGCTATGGTCTGACGTTTACCCAGATCGGCTTGATTACCCTGGCCTTCCAGATCACCGCTTCGCTGTTGCAACCCTGGATCGGCTTCCATACCGACCGCCATCCCAAACCCTATCTGCTGCCAGCGGGCATGGTCTGCACCCTGGTCGGGGTACTACTGCTGGCCTTCGTCGGCAGCTTTCCGGCGATTCTCGCCGCTTCGGCGCTGATCGGCGTCGGCTCCTCCACCTTCCACCCGGAAACCTCGCGCGTCGCCCGGCTGGCCTCCGGCGGGCGCTTCGGCCTGGCGCAATCGACCTTCCAGGTGGGCGGCAACGCCGGCACCGCCATCGGCCCGCTGCTGGCCGCTGCCATCGTCATTCCCTACGGCCAGACCCATGTCGCCTGGTTCGCCCTGTTCGCGCTCTTCGCCATCGGCGTGCAGTACGGGCTGTCGCGCTGGTATCGCAACCACCTGCGCAGTGCCCAGGGACGCAAAGCGGTGAAGGCCAGCCATGGCCTGTCGCGCCAGCGCGTGACCTTCGCCCTGGCGGTGCTGGCCCTGCTGGTGTTCTCCAAGTACATCTACATGGCGAGCATCACCAGCTACTTCACCTTCTACCTGATCGAGCGCTTCGGGCTGTCGGTGGCCAGCTCCCAGCTGCACCTGTTCCTCTTCCTCGGCGCGGTGGCGGCCGGCACCTTCTTCGGCGGCCCCATCGGCGACCGTATCGGTCGCAAGGCAGTCATCTGGTTCTCCATCCTCGGCGCGGCGCCCTTCACCCTGGCCCTGCCCTACGTGGACCTGTTCTGGACCAGCGTGCTCAGCGTCATCATCGGTTTCGTGCTGGCCTCGGCCTTCTCCGCCATCGTGGTCTATGCCCAGGAACTGGTGCCAGGCAACGTCGGCATGATCGCTGGCGTCTTCTTCGGGCTGATGTTCGGCTTCAGCGCCATCGCCGCCGCCGGCCTGGGCGCCCTGGCGGATCACCGCGGCATCGAGTACGTCTACCAGCTGTGTTCCTACATGCCACTGCTGGGCGTGCTGACCATCCTGCTGCCCTCCACCCGTCGCAAGGGCAGCTGACGATCCGACCCAGGCCGTGGCGCCGCCGTCCGCCAACCGCTACGCTTGCCGCCCCCTGAGCCTTCCGCCGAGCCTCGATGAACACCCCGCTGCTCTATCTGGTCCGCTATCCGTCCGCCAACCTGCTGTTCATCCAGTTGCTCGGGCTGCTGCTCTATCCGCTGGTGGAGCAGCAGGAACATGGCCGCGCCCTGGTTGGCGCCTTCGGCATCATCGTCCTGGCCACCGCGCTGCGCATGGTGAGACGCAGCCCGACCATCCAGTGGCTGGGCTTCATCCTGGCCGGCTGCATCCTGGTGCTCACGGTGCTGATCGAATGGCAGGGCGAGCACCAGTTCGTGGTCACCCTGGCGATCCTGGACGCGGTCTTCTACTTCTACACGGCCGGCAGCCTCATCGCCTACATGATGGAGGACCAACGCGCCACCACCGACGAACTCTTCGCCGTGGGCGCGACCTTCACCCTGCTGGCCTGGGCCTTCGCCCATACCTTCTCCGCCTGCCAGATGTTGCTGCCCGGCAGCTTCACCGCGGCGATCAACCCCGATGCGCCACGCTCCTGGACCGAGCTGCTCTACGTGAGCTTCGCCATCCTCTCGGGCGTGGGTCTGAGCGACATCTACCCGATTCGGCCCATGGCCCGCTCTCTGGTGATGCTCGGGCAGTTCTCCGGGGTGATGTACATCGCCCTGGTGGTCACCCGCCTGGTCACCCTGACGGTGCGCAATCGCTAGCCGAACCGTGCCGGGGCGAAGGTGCTCGGGTCGATGTCGCTGCGCTTCTTGACCACCCTTCCCCAAGCGCAGCGAAGTGCTTGAAAGCAGGCGTAGACCGCGCTGCGGACCGCCCGCGGCGACACGCAGCCGATCCACCCTCCCGCTTGATCACTGAACAGCCTGCTCGATTCTCTCAGGTGAAGTGAACGGTCAAGACATGTAGGGGTGGTATTATTTGCGGACTGCTCCGTGGCGACCTTCATCGAGTGCTCGCCCGGCAGCGGTGGAAAGCCATGGAACAGATCGCTGTCGCCACGACCGTAGGCGAGGATGAGCTCGGCGAATCGGTGGGAAAGCGCACGGGCTCGGCTACCTAGCAGGAGCCAAGCCGCCGCCCGCACCTTCACCATCGGCAACGCCGACCGGGTCAGCCAGGACCCGCAGGCGCTGGAGGTGGTGGGCAAGGTGCGCAGCGCCGCCTATTGCGCCGGGATGATCCCCCTGAAGACTGCCGAGGCGCTGCAGCGCGTGCATGAGCTGCGCCACGCGAACGACCAGGCCTGGCTGGCGACCCAGGCCATTTTCAACGCGGTTTGGCCGACGCGCAGCAGATTTTGAACAGGCTCTGAGCCGTTACGGCGCTGCAGCGACCAACCCAACCGCCGAAGCGCCCCCTAGAGCCGACCAAGGCGCTACTCCGCAAGCCCGCCGATGCAGTAAGCTCCCAGGCTTTCCCGCAGGAGTGGCGCCATGGACAAGTCTCGCAGCAATCGTCAGGTCATGTGGAAGGCGATCAAGGACCCGCGCTTCATCCCGGTGGTGGTCGCGGTGGTCTGCATCGTGCTGTTCTTCGTCCTCGGTCTGGTGGACGTCCTCGGCAACTGA
>Ga0157359_1000345_pt1 | contig 16263 bp, 17 predicted proteins | sample AttcapACBM3_FD_111482 | JGI IMG/M metagenome (GOLD analysis project Ga0157359, IMG submission 111482) | Fungus gardens microbial communities from leaf cutter ant in Botucatu, State of São Paulo, Brazil - Atta capiguara ACBM3 | ecosystem: Host-associated > Fungi > Mycelium > Unclassified ...
AAAAATAAAAATAAAAGTTAAGTCCATTGTCAATGATCTTGACATTCTGTGGTTTGCCATGAAAGGCAAAACTTTTGTTGCTATATGAATCTTGTTGTTCACCACAAACTCTGCTGATGCTAACCACTCTGGTCAATCCTTCTGTCTATGATCTACAAAGAACCAAAAATACTGCTTGAGTTTCTGGTTCATTCATTCCATCTGCCCATCTGTCTGTGGGTAGAACACTGTCGACAACTTTATCTCTATCTCTAACATCCTATTTAACTCTTTCGTCAACTCCACTACAAACTGGGGTCCTCTATCTGACACCACACTCTCTGGTAACCTATGCAACTTCCATATGTTATCCCTAAACAGTCTCACTAGACCTTCTGCCAATGTTCCTTCTGTAGTTGCCACAAAATGTGTTATTTTTGACAACCAATCACAGACCACTAGAATTGTATCTTTCCCAGCTACTACTGGTGACTTTGTGATAAAGTCTACTGTTAGATATATCTACAGTTTCTCTGGCATCTCACTCAGCTTCAGTTTTCCTGCCAACTTCTCCATTCTATTCTTCATTCTTTGATACAAATCACATCCTTCCACATCTCTCATTACTCCTGGCCACCAATAGTTTCTCGTGACCAATTCTACCATTTTCTATTGACCTTCATATCCTGCTACCGGCACATCATGATGTAACTGGATTATCTCAGCTCTTAACTCCTCATCCTTCAGCATGTACATCTTCCCTTTCTTCAACACCAATTCTCCTTTGATCTGCCACTTGTCTCCCCTTAATACTTTTACTCCTGCCTTCTTCATCTCTTCTACTACTCTAACTACCTCCTTATCCTTACTTCTTGCTTTTTTTATTTTTTCTACTATTTCTACTTCAGGTCCTTCTATTACTACTTCTTCTAAACTACAAATCCAATTGTCCTTAATAAATACTTGGTTCTCATTGTCCTTTTCTATGCCTACTTTCCAGTCTGGTCACCTACTAAGTCCATCTGCCTTCCCCATTTTTGTCCCTGGAACATGCTTCAATATGAAATCAAATCTTGACAGGTATAAGACCCATCAAGCTTGTCTTTGATTCAGTTTTTGTGCCTTCATAAAGTATTCCAAGTTTTTATGATCCATCCAAATTTCAAACTTGAAACATGTACCTTCTAGCAAATGTCTCCAGTTCTCTAAACCCCTAATGATTACCAGCATTTCCTTGTCATGAATCTCGTAATTTCTCTCTGTCTCATTCAATAATTTAGATAAATATGCCACCAGTCTCCATCTCCCATCTTTACATTCCATTGATAACACACCCCCATTGTATAGTCCAACACATCCACTTCCATCCTTATTTTTTTGTCTAAGTCTGGTGCTGCCAACACCAGTTCCTTTGTGAATCACTCCTTCAGCTCCCTAAACACTTCTTCCTGCTTCTCCATCCAATCCCATTTCTGATCCCTTTTCACCATATTATATAAAGGCCTAGCTATGGATGCGAAGCCTTTAATAAATTGATGATAGTAGTTCACCAATCCTAAGAACTTCTACACATCCTTGACACACTTTGGTGTCAGCCAGTCCAAAACACCTTTCATCTTCTCTTCTTCCATCTTTATCCCATCTGGTCCTATCACCACTCCTAAAAACCCCACTTCTCTTACTTTCCACTTGCACTTCTTTGGTTTTACATACAAATTGTTTTCTTCCAAGCTTTTTATAACTTCTGCCACCAACTTGTCATGGCCCTCTTCATCTTCTGTCCCTACTATCACATCATCTATAAACACCGCCACTTTCCCCATATTTATCAAGTCCCTCAGTAACTCATTCATCATTGCTTGGAATGTTGCTGGTGAATTTGTTAAACCAAAAAACATGACTATGGGTTTGAATGATCCCTTGGATGTTGTGAATGCTGCCTTCCACTTGTCTCCCTCCTTTATCCATACATTATTGTAGCCCCACCTCAGGTCCATCTTTGTAAATACTTTCTTTGTACCTATGTTCTTTATTACATCTGATATTAATGGTAATGGGTAATTATTCTTAATGGTCCATTTGTTTAAATATCTGTAGTCCTGTACCATCCGCTTCTTACCATCCTTCTTTCCTACAAAAAATACTAGTGCTTTTTGAGGTGACTTTGAGAGTCTGATATACCCTTTCCTCAATTGTTTGTTGATAAACTCATGCATCTCTTCTCTCTCTTCCCTCAACAATGGATACACCTTTCCCTTCCTCGGCACAAACCCTTCCTTCATATTTATTATGTGATCCCAAATCTTTCTTGTGGACATTCTCTCCAACTGTTTCTTGCTGAAGACCTTGATCCACCTATGGAACTTTTCTAGGACCAGCTTCTTCATCTTTGCTTTCGATTTCACCACCTCTTTCTCTTTGTCCCAAATCTCCCATTCTTTTGCCACTCTCTTCACTTCTATTGTCTTTCCTTTTCTTTGCCTTTTTTTCTGTTTTTCTGCTTTCTCTTCTCATTTCTTCTCTGCTTCTTCCCTTGTTTCTTCTTCTTTTTGTTTTTACCACCCTGGTTTTTCCTGCTTTAGTCTCCACTGCTTTTCACATTCTTCTGGACATCTTGTCATCTTAACTTCCCCTGTCTTCCAGTTGATCTCAGGATTGTGGTGAGCCAGCTAAAGCATTCCCAAAATTACCTGCCACTTTTGTCCTCCAATTATATCTATCTCTGTTCTTTCCCTATGTTCTTGTTAATAGATATTCACCTCTACCATATACTCGATTGGTCCCTTCTTATTGAGTGACCTGTCCACATTTCTTACATACATTGGCCTATCCAACTTTTTCAACTTAAACCTCTGCTTCTTAGTAAACTCTGAACTCATTACTATTCCTGTTGCCCCACTATCCAACAATGCTTCCACCATAATTCCTTCTTGCATATCAATCCTTTCCAACCCTATTTTTACTGTCACTTCTCTCAGCATGTCTCTATTGTCAAGGTTGCAGTGAGATGCATTATCTGTTGCTTTTGCAAGCATTACAAACCTATTGTTACTGAAATCTAATCAAAGACTATTAAATCCTGTTTCTCTTTAAATTATTATTGTCCTGTTCTACCTCTATCCTTCTATTCATTCCTGTTCCCCTATTCCTGCAGTTTCTTGCTAAATGTCCAAAACCTTCACATGTGTAACAATTCCTATTTTCCCTCCTATCCACATCCATAGCATATGGGTTCCTCTAAGGAAACCCTGCCCTCTGTTGAGGGTTCACCATTACTGCATTCGTTCTCTCTACTTCTTCTATCAGAGCAGGCCCTGTAGGAACCTGCTATTGAGGCATCTCCTGCCTCTTTGGCCAAACTTGAGGCCATGGCAATATTTGCCCTTGTGCCTCTCAATTGTTCAATCTTGGGACTGGTGCCCCATTGTTTTCCTTTTTTCCTCTCAGTCTCTTCTCTTCTCTTCTACTTTCCCTCCAGTTCCTATCTAGGACATTTGCCCTGCTGAACCAGTGCTCAATAAAGCTGGGTTGGTTCTCTGCCTTCATCAACTTCCTTCTTATTTCTCTATTCATACCCCATTTAAATTCTTCAATTAGTGGGCATTCTTCATAACCACTTCCTCTTGCTATTCTTTTGAAGTCCTGCACAAATTCCTCCATAATTCTACCTCCTTGTTTTATTCTTTTCAACTCTGCTATCTTCACTGATTCTTTGTCTCCTCCTCCAAATTCCTTCTTGATTTCTGCCAAAAATTCTCCTGCCAATTCATATTCTACCTCTCCTGCTTCTAATTCTTCTATGATGTTTTTCTTCCAAATATCTGCTGGTCCTCTCTGTACATAGGAGAGGACCCACTGAATTTGTTCCTCCACTGATGACTCCCTCAACCTCATCCTTACATATAACTTGCATGCTGATAGAAACCTGGAAACTTTTGATGGAGTTCTGTTAAAAGTCTGTGGTTTTGCCACCTCAGTGGCTGCTGCTGTGCCTTCCCCAACTCTTCTCTCTGCTTCCCTCCCACCTGTGCTATCAATGCTGCAATCTGCTCCTGAAGTTGCCATATAATGGCTGGGTAGTCAGATTGACTTATGGTGTATGGTGGTGGTGGTGATAGTGATAATGATATGGGTATGAGAGGTGGTGGTGTAGGTTGTGATAATTGAGCTGAGAGAACTGACCCTGCATTAGATTCAGTCTCTGACTTGTACTCCAAACTCAACATTTCCTCTGTATGTGCTAGTGGGCCCTCTTCTTGTCCTATCTTGCTCTTCCTACTGACTACCTAAACTACTGACTACTGCCCTAAAAACACTGGCTAATATGCCTAAGCAGGGAATTTCTACACTAGATGCTTCCTTACTGGATGACATCGCTCCTCTACATAGACAGGTCACCAGGGGATCCTACAACATGAGGCTTCTACACAAAAACTAACTACCACATCCACACAAGGTGATACATCTTACTGCACCAGTGAGCTTTGGTATAACAAAACAACTAGGATTCCCCTTCTAGTTGGTATGCCCCTTAAGCCTAGGGTCTGGCTATTCTTCTTGACAAAAGAGCTGTGTTGCTCCCCATTGAGGATGATGAGAGAGTAAAGTTTTATAGGGAAGGTTCTGTGTTGGACAGTCCCAAGAGAAAGGATATTGAGTTCTAATGTTACAAACTCAAGCCCTTAGAGTTGGACAAGAAAAAAACCTTATATTAGGGTTAACACAAGAGAACTCAATAGAGAGCTCTGTACAAGATTGTCTACCTTATATACTAATACCTAATGGTCTGTGCAAGCTATTTCTAGCCTACTGTTATGAACTTAAATCCTTTGAGTTGGATAAAAGCACAAACTCTTATATTAGAGTAACATAAGAGAACTCAATAGAGAGCTCTTTACAAAATAATCTACTTTATATACTCCTACAGATGGTCTGTGCTAGGTACTGTGTATCCTACCCTAAATGACCATGTGTCAAGCATGAGGCCAACATGTGGTATCTATGTTGTATGGGGTCATTTTGTTCTACTCTTTTCTTTCAAGTCCTGTGATTAATGCTGTGACCACACCATCAGATGTGACAGATGTGACAGTGTGACCAATCACTTCTAACCCTAACCCAGAGTTCTAAAAATAGAAAAATGAGAAAGAAAATAAAGAAAAAAAACTAAGTCTATATTCTTTGATCTTGACACCTACTCTAAACAACCATGTATATACCTTAAGGTCAACATATGTTCTACATGTTGTATGACATCATCCTTCCAGAACTTTCTATGTCCTTTCATGTATCATGTGACTTTGTAACTATCACTATCACTATGATTGATATGTGACCAAGGGATATCATTACTAACACTAACCCTAAGTTCTAAAAATAGAAAAATGAAAATAAACTGAAAAGAAAATAAAATAAAAATAAAAATGAGAGTAAGAAAATAAGAAAAGCTAAGTCCATTTCTTGCGATCTTAACATTATGAGATGAACATATTGTAAATATACATCTTGAAATTATTCTTCTAGTCTCTTTTCCTAGATTCTATGTCTATGATATTATGTCATGTGATGTGTCATGTGACAATGGTCATTTTTTTTTTAAGTCAACAATTTATTACACAGGGCATGATGGCAGTCTGTGCCTACAGGAGGAATTATGTATGGAGTATCAATACTCTAACCTTTTTTATACAGTTACCCAACACAAAGGACTACTAAGGAATTGAACCCATAACCTCAAGTAGGTTTGAGGTAGGCATAATACATATGGATGGGGGTCTCTTCCACTATGCCATCTCTCTCCCCTATGACAATGGTCATATCACCCTCCATTGTCCAAGAAATAAAATAAAAATAAAATAAAAATAAAAATCAAATCAAAGAAAATAGATTAAAATTAAATTAAATTAAATTAAAATATAAGAGTTCAAGCATACCATAACACTGTGTACTATTATTATGATGATTAGCTCAGAATTTGTTTTGCTAGATTGCAGTAAACAATAAAGTATTTAAAATAACAACTACTTTGAGAAAATCTTATCTGAATCTCTGAGGTTTTTCTAGAGATGGGTTGTACTTGATTAGTTTGCCTTCCAATATATGCTTAGATTTTCTTAAAGATACAACTCTACCATATTTCTATAGTCTTTGTTTAGTCATTCTAATAGTCTCCATTCTATTTCAAATATCCTCACTAGACTCTCAACAATTCTATAGATCTCTATCTAAATATTTGAGAATCACCAGAACCAGGGTAATAGTCTCCATTTCTAGATAACTACCCTAGATAACATACTTAGTATATGTTAGTAGTTATACTATAAAGCCTTATCTTGAAAATCAACTAAAACTAGTACTATCTTCTAGTATTAGCAGTAACATATTTCTCCATCTTTTGATAGACTTGTCCATCTGAAATTCCTGAGTACCTTTTCTGAAATATGCAGCCAGTGCAACTAGTAGAGATATAATACATAAGTTAAAGCCAAAAGTTGTTCTGACACCTATATTCTACATAATACAAGTTACCAACTAGACTTCTAAGAACTCACTATTAGGTCTCAAATAATGAGATGTGAACTACATCTAACACTTCCTTATTCCATCTTTCTTAATTCTACCACCTTTGTTGACTTGTCATTCCTTCTACCAAATTTTTTTCTTCTAAAATATCTACCAACTCTCTTTATACATATGTTAACACTGTTTCTTTACTAATACCTTCTTTATTCTTATTCTAATATAAAGCTTGCATGTTATAACAAAACCTGTCACCTTGTTAGTATCTCTATCAAAAGTAGGTAGTTTGGCTATCTCACTGTTAAACCTAATATTAGATCTTAGAATTGTTGTCTTCTTTCTTTCTTGTTCTATTGCTACCAATGTCACTATTTGTATCTATACTGCTACAATCTACTCATCTCATTGCTTTAATTGAAGTAATATTTGTTCTAGTATTACAAACTCAAGACCTTAAAGTAGGTCAAGAATAAGAGCCTTGTATTAGGTTAACACAAGAGAACTCAATGGAGAACTCTGTACAAAATTATCTTTCTTATATACTAATTACTCATGGTCTGTGCTCTACTACTTTAGCCTACCCTAAATGACCACATATAAGCCTTAATACCAACATGTGTTAAATATATTATTATGACCTCATTGTTTTGGAAGCTTCTACTATATTCTATTTTGTCATGTAATTATATGATGATGTGACCATGACAGCATTGTAGTGTGACATTTTGTGACAGTAACTTGTAATATCACATTAAATCCTATATCTAAGTTCTAAAATAGAAAATAAATCTAAAATTAAATTAAACAAAAAAATAAAGAGAAAAATGAAATGAAACTAAGTCTACTTTTTGTGATTCTAATATCTAGAGAGTTATGTTAACTTATATTGTAAACTAGAAGTGTATTATATACTAAGTCTACTTAATCAAAGTCTATCCTCCATAAAGATGTTATCTTGTTTACAACCCTGATAAAAGACTAAGTACTTATAGAATTTAGAATAAAGTATAGTACTGCTGTAAGGGATATATTATTAAAAAAAGGCTGTTGTAAAAGATAGACTTTTATAGTAGTAGTACTTCTATTGAACTTGGTTTTCTACAGCAGAGTTCTTCTATCTAATCCCTTTTAGTATTTTACTACCAAAACCTCTGCTTAGAGCTACACTCTGAAACTTCTGAGTTTCTTCTTTTCATATTAGTTGTATATAAGACCAGTAGGTATATTGTATTTCACTAGTCTAATAATCAATTATAATAGTTAAACTTTATCTCCAGTATTTTTCAGTAACACACTACTATCAGTACTTACTCCTGAAGTTACAACTGTTATGGCAACTACTAACCAAGATAGTCAATAGTATACTAAAGTAGTCTTACAAGTGAAAATCTTATATGAATCACAAGAAAACTTAACAAGAAGTTCCTGATGTATTCCTATACTATATATACTACTATTACAAGTCCTATCCTAAACTACATGTGTTATCTATAAGTCTACCATACTATTACTACAAGGCAAACATATTGCAGTCATACTCTTAACATTATTGTTCTAGTTTCTTTTACTATGTTTTAGACTTATGACATTATATCATATGATGCATCATATAACCATAGTCATATACCTCTTTATTGTCTAAGAAATAAAATTAAAATAAAATAAAATAGAATAAGAAATTAAATCAAAGAAAATAGATAAAAGAAAAAGAAAATCAAAATAAAATATAAGGGTTCAAGTATACCATAATAAAAACTATGAGACAAACAGATGGCATAGCATATAAGTTAAAGCCAAGATTGTTCTAGAAAGTCTATATCACTGTATACTTTGTATAATGTTTCTGTACTTAATATAACTCTAAGCCAATCCCATAAACTTTTATCTTCTAGCATGAACTATATCTAGCAGAGTAAATGAATGAATGTAGGTGATGATAGTAGTAGTAGTAGTGTTATGGTACACTGGAACACTAACATTTTTCTTTTTCTTTTATCTATTTTTCTTGATTTAATCTTTCTTTTCTTTTGAATTTTCTTTTTTTTAATTTTATTTGACAATGGAGAGGCATGTGACTGTGGTCACATGACATGTCACATGATGTGATATCATAGGCTTAGACTCTGAAAGAAAGAACTAGAAGGATAACATCAGAGTATATATATAAGATATGGTATTCTTATAGAAAATATGAAGTTAATATATGGTGAAAGCATGGACAATACACGGACATTAGGGTAGGATTATTTATTTATTATTAGTACAGACCATGTATCTATAGTATAAATAGGATAGCAATATATTGGGAACTTCTTGTCAAGTTCTCTTGTAATCCTTACAATGATATCCTATTAAGAGATTTACTTCTTGTGTGCTATTGATGTTTGTTACTAGTGGTTACCACAACAAGTAGTGTAAGAGATGAGAATGTATAAAGAGGTAAGGAAAAGAAGCCAATACTAATCTCACTCTCAGAGTATTGTATTCTAAATCTAACTCAATCTCTATAAGTGCTAATAGGCATTCTTTTTGTTCTATTTTACACTGTCAACTAACTACTTAATTAACTGACTACTATCCTAAGAAAATTTGTATATTAATATTTCTAAGCTAAATGCCTCTTTACTAAGCAATATCACTACTTTGTATATACTAATTATAATAGACTAATAGTATAAGCCTACTACATGAAAATCAACATTTATAACAAACCTTCCAGTAGCTGTTATTCTCTCTTTAAACCTAGAGTTTAGCTATTTCTTCTTAACTAAAAAATGCTGTTATCTTTCAGTCAAGAATAAATAGAAAGTAAAGAGAGAGAATAGAAATAACCTTAAGTTAAGTGGTCTTAAGAGTAAAATCAAGTTTTAATATTATGACTTAAATCTCAAAGTGTTAAGATAAAAGAAAAATATTAGATTAGATTAATACAAGAGAACTCAATAGAATTTCTAGTATAAAATATCTATCTTATATATACTAACTAGTAGTTTGTATAAGATTATTATTAACCTATTCTAAAGGCTATATATATTACATAAGATTAATATATTGTTAACACATTGTATAATATCATCCTTCTAGAACTTTCTACATTTTTCTAACTGTAACTATAATATGTGTGTGACTGACTTATAATAGTCATCATATCTTGTTATAAGGTATAACAGTTGTAATATTATACTAAATCTTAACTTTAGCTCTTTAAAAAAATAGAAGAAAAATAAAAACAAAGTCTACTGTCCTCAACTCTAATAACTACCTTCAGAAGATTTTATTCTATTCTCTTAGATTCTTCTTAAGATAAGTACTGCATATATCTTGTTTAGATAATAAACTTAGATTTTTCAAGAGCTTGAAGTACAAACTTTATATCTCTATCTCAGTTACTCTAATACAGAGTGTATTATAATAAGTAAGATGAGTTCTCTCACATTTTCTATATACTTAGTCTTTTGCTTTCAGATATATTACTTGTTTATTTATACTCTTCTATAATGTTATCTGTTATCTGTTATGTATTTATTCTTTATTCTTTTAAGCTTTCTTAAAACTTTATTCCTTTCATTCTTTATCAAGTCTTATCTTAGTTGCAATCTGAACTAAGTTTAAAAGCTATGAATTTCATAACTTTTATAAATAAAAAAGAGAAAAGATATTACATTTCCAAGCTTAGCTCAGGTTATAACTTAGGCAAAAACTTAAGTAAAAGAAAAGAGAATGATCAATTGATAAAGCATAAGAATACAGAATTGTATCTACAACTATATATACCTAATGACTATAAAAAAAGAAAAAGACATAAGGAAAACATAAAAAGGCCTTCACTACTACATAAAGCACTGACTAATATACCATAAAGAAGATGCAAGACACAATAACTATAAGTCAAAGATAAAACAAACCCCAACAATGTCTAAGTCATAGCAAACATGAGGTGGTGATCATAACAAAAAATGCATTAATCCTACTTCCTACTTCTTACTCCTCGGCCAACTTGCCATCTAGAATTTTCACTTTGTTCTAAGAAAGTATTGATCAATGCCAAGCAGAAAAATTTATTGGAGAGCCCACCTCCAAAGAGAACAAGTGAGAATCATATGAATCTGAGGAGAGTGCTCGAACAGAGTCAGCTAATTTGTAGAGATACTCCTGCACACCAACGATTGTCATTAAACATCTACAGAGCAAATCAGGTCACATGCTTTGTTAGGGCCCGACGGTCCAACTGTGCGCCATATCCTGTGCGCAAGCACGTCAAGTGGTTCGGATCCAACTAAATTAGTTAGCGCATGAATGGTGGACCATGAAAGGAAGGGCGCAACGTACTAAATGAAGGGTTATCGTTAAGCCCAACATAACACTGCTATAGCTTCAGGAACGATCAGTCCAAAGGATAAAGAACATACAAATGCCTATCTGGATGTGAATCTGTATTTTAAAGTAGTCAGAAATTTAAGAATCACGCACATTGTGTATGATGACGCGTTCTCTACCATCTACGATTCCGTAGATATCTAGGGTTTCCATGGTATATCCATCCTGTAGATTATTCAAAACCGAAAATGAAACTGAGAGGAGGAATCTGACCTGACCTTTTCTCTATAATCTGATATAGACGATTTGTTCAGCGACAATTGCATCCAATAAAAATTAGCATTTGACCTAGATAGTCCCGAACTTCTACTTCATATGCAGGATCGATGGTATATGCAATTCCTGCAGAGACTAGTAAGGGCAAATATATATATATTCAGAGCAATGTAATATACCCCATACGACGTCTTCGTGTGGAAATGCGTCCTAAGTTCCCATTTAACTGTACCCCAGGATAGTTCAAGTTAGGGGATCACGCACAGCTCCTGAGAACTGGTCCCAGTCCTCCTTATGTACAAGAGTCACCACCCTTCCTGGATTCTGCAGAAAGATCAGAATCTGGTTGCAAGTATCTCGGAAATATTGAAGACCTCTGGGGTTCCGCGGTGATCATGAGAAGATTGAGCAAACCTGCGCACGTAGCCTCTGAGATATCCGGGAACTGAAAAAAATTCACATTAAACCGAAGTAATCAGACTACCCAATACCTTGTGCGGTTACATGAGGAGGAGGCTACGTGAACAACGCTAGTGAGCATCTCCCTTCTCCAGGTCAGGGCCATCTTACCTTAAATATAAGAGAACCATAACCAAAGACGACGAACAGGGGATCAGGACCAAGGGCCATCGACGGAAGAACCTGCAGTGATGAAGACTGATTCGGAATCAGCACTATTTCCCACAAGTTTTTTTTGTGACGTTAAATGTTGACTCTTCGCTGTACCTTTTCTCTTATTCCACGATTTCGCACAGTTCTTTGGGTCATCCGCTTCAATAGAATGTCGGAGCAGAATCAAGCTAGTCAAATCAGGTATGCACCTACTAGCGAGGTTGAGGCTCAAGTCAGCAAGAAGCCACGACTAGAGATACAGGGGTGTGCCTCCTTTACTCCTTCCAGCAGTGTTTTCGAAACCGATATGAAGCAACAAATCAAGGTTGATCCAAAGAAGTCGAGACAAAAGCACAAGCAAAGGAAAATCAACCTACCAGATCCTTGTTCGCCGGAGGATGTGCTATGGCAAGAAATTAAATACGTCCTCGGAGCGGAAGTTGTGGAGAAAGCTATCGAAGGTGGCGTGGAGTTTGATTCACCATTTTCACCTCAAGAGGAGGTTGAAGTATTGGTGAAAAGTCTAAGCCCAGGAGGTGAGTCTCTGCATTCTTCGCTCATTCGATAGTTGAGAAACATTCAAAGGGGCTACCCATTACAGGTGATGCTGTGGCAATTCCTGTTAATGAAAAGTATTGCAACACTCCCTGGGCTATCATCGTTTCCTTCTCACTCCCTGGTGAGATTATTCGCGCAAAGGTGTACCGAAATGCGCGGATGCATTCTGTTGCCGACTTTGTAGCAGTAATCCAGCCAAACACGAATATACGCGACAACTCTCGGGTGCAGTGTAGGTATTTTGGAAAATGTGGAGGCTGTCAATATCAAGTGCGTTTATGTGTGCATACCGGTATTAATAAAACAAATGTACAAGGTTTAGATGCTCTCATACGGAACTCAGCTCTCGATCAAACGCGAGGTCATTGTCAAAGCTTATCAAAGATTCTCCGGTGAGTCCCACTTAATCTCAGAACGACTATCACTTATGATGATATCCAGGCTTGCCGCAACCTTCTGTGCCCACTGTCCTCCCTACGATTGGCTCTCCTCTACAATATGGCTATCGGACGAAGATAACGCCGCATTTTGAGGCCGCCCCTAAGTCTCTGCTCAAAATTAAACAACGAAACAAGGTCGACAATGATGAAGTCAAAGAACAGCCAGATTGGTTGAAAATTGGTTTTAATGTAGTCGGTACTCGGAAAGTTTTGGACATTGAAGAATGTCCAATTGCAACTCCAGTCATTAACGAAGCGCTCGTCATTGAGCGAGCACGAGTTATCGGGTACGTGGGATTTTTTCTAGAAATGCTTTCCATATGCTTATGATCTCATAGAAGCGCTTACACGTTTAAACGTGGTGCATCACTCATCCTCCGCGATTCCCTCGATCCTTCCATTACGCTACCACCCAATGTACCATCCAAGATGGATGTCGAGCCATATCTTTCGGACGCTCTCACAAGGCACGTCTGCATAACTTCACATAAAGGTCAGATACGTGAAAAAGTCGGCGGGTTTTTATTCGAATATCCAGCATCATCATTTTTCCAAAACAACAATTCTGTCCTTGTGCCTTTGACAGATTATGTCAAAGAGGCCATTTTCCCTCCAGGAGCCGAAAATCCCCGACCAACCCATCTCGTGGACACTTATTGTGGTTCTGGGCTTTTCGCGATCACACTTTCTCCTTATTTCAAAACGATCTCTGGGATTGAGCTGTCAGCGGATAGCATCCGGTCGGCACAGAGAAACGTAACACTTAATCGCTCTTTACGTGCCATACCATCCTATAACAATCTCATCTCATCACCACCTTCCATGGGTGCTTCATCAGCGGAGCTACAAGATATCATATTCAGATCTGGAACAGCTTCCGACATTTTCTCTTCTGTTTCCTCTTTCCCGCGCCATACAACAGTGATCATTATCGATCCCCCCCGCAAAGGCTGTGATCGAGAGTTTATCCAGCAGGTTGTACAGTTCAGACCGGCTGTCTTGGTGTATGTCAGTTGTAATGTGCATACTCAAGCACGAGATATTGGTATGTTGCTACGTATGGCTGATAATGCTGAGGAAAGAAGTGGTAACGGAGAGAAGAGGGGGAAATATCAGGTGGAAAGCTTGAGAGGATTCGATTTGTTCCCCCAAACCGCTCACGTGGAGAGTGTTGCGATATTGAGACTCATTTGAGAGTGGTTTGGGTGGTTTTTGATTTCACAGTTTAACTGTATATTGCACCTAGTGATGGAATTTACTGATATCATTTCCTTTGGTATACCTCGCCTGAGGTCTTAATGCAGGTCATGAAATCTGCATCCAATACATTTTCATACACAGCGTTTTCGTACCAACTTTCATATGCACTCATCTGATCACTTCTTTAATGGTTGATTGATTGTCATTGAGGATTGGAAATAGTGTATACACACGTGAGAACTCCAACACATCACTTACACAGAACACTCCAACCCCGGAAACTAATTCTACCAGTCTGGATGCTGGTAATCATTTCAAACATTCCTCGTCCGATCAATCCTAGGCCATCTTCTGATATTTGAGAGAATAAAAGGTCACTCCCATCCCAACCAATTCTATTTACAGGTGCAATGATCGCAGCGGTTCCTGAGCCGAAAAACTCAGTCACTTTTCCTTCGGAGTGCCACGACGATAGCCGGGAAATCGATAGTGGTTCTTCCCGTGAGTATATTTTGAGGTCGGATGGCACTCCTGGAAGTGTGATATCACCCAGCAAGACTGAGGGTAGAAGCACGAGTAAGACCAGGAAGAATGGTGCCATCTAGTGGTGGTGTGATTAAATCCAAATCTGCGAAATTAGTTAGCTATCAGAAGGCTGAGTTGGAAATGGGGCCTAGGACCACACTCACGACCATCATCACGTTTAACGACCACGAAAACATTCATGGCACCCACTTCTGTAATCACGAGCTCCTTTTTCCCTTTTTCGCCACTCGAACAGTCAGTCTCCAACAGCCACAGGAGTTGATCATACCCTTTTGAAGAAGCATGGATCTGAGGCATGAAGGCCGGTGCATAGTTCAATCCGAGTTTGTGTGCACCGGTGCCTCCCGGCCATGCACGAACGAAATGTGACACAGCGAGTAGAGATATTGGGTGAAATCCATTCTTGAAATAGGGTCCTGATGGAGAAAGGATGACAAAAAGAGTTGCACTATCAGAGTGATGGACGCCCAGACCTCGATACACGGTGTGAGTAACAAGATAACTCGAGATATGAAAAGATGAATGCTTACTGGTACGAGTTCCAACGATTGTTGGGCGAATGTATAAGCTATAGCCTGGTTTCATTGGTATCCACCGCTTCTCAATGAGAACCAAACGTTTGATGAGGGTTAGGAGTGCATCTGGATCAAATGACTGAAATACATATTAATCTCACTGCATGAATCAACTGGGAGTGACGCACAGGTAGGGAAACTCTAGCAGCGGACTTGACCAGTCGCTGCATGTTCTTTTCCGGTCTGAATAGTCGTACCTCACCATCTGGGCCAATGTAAGCCTACCCGCGTTGTACTATAAATAGAATATTATCCATTAATGTTATCGGGGCGCACCTTCAAACCCTCAAAGACGTTAGAGCAGTATTGAAGGCACGAACTTGCGGGATCAATGCTAAGCGGTCCATATGGTTTAATTTCAGGTGCAGACCAGCCATTGACAGGATCAAAATGCACTACAAGCATGTGATCTGTCTTTGTCTGACAGATGTAAGCCACAGGCACTGGATGCGATGGGACAAACCTCGCCGAAAATCAGAGATCCAGGATCCGGGATTTGTTTTGGTTTGTCGACAAGATTGATAACTACTCGTACTGCCTGTGAAGCATGTTATTGACATCGATTGGTGGGATTTCGGGACGCACATCAAGTTCAGCAGGGATGCTAGGTTTCAAGGTTCCATTTCCAGTGCCGCTAGAGGCATGGCTGGTAGTAGTGTTTTTGGGTCTAGTCATGGATTCTTGGAGCGCAGTGTAGTCAGGTCTGTATTAAATAGGATCTTGTGACAATTTTACGGCAATCTCCAGCGAAACTCGATAGGACTTTGTTGTCAAAGACATGTTTTCTCTTGTTTGTTGCTTATCTAACGTGCTTTTGTACTGTGAACTTGAAACGTATTTGAGCATTTGATACATGATGAGCAAGTCGCAGGCAAGATGGACTTTGAGGATGCTGTTCTCAGAAGGAGAGCTTCTACTGACATAAATTCAAAATCCGTATTTCGATCTCTTGAAGGCCACCACATCTACACGGTCCATTGTGCGAACTCTATGTTCTATTGTTGCCGCTAGGTTCTAACTGTGATGCATATTAAAAGAGTCTCAAACTTGTGATAGCAGGACAACAGAAGATACTGAGCCCGCTTGATCACCACAATGTTCATCGATGGCTGACGCCGGATAGGAGTTGAGTTTCTGGTACAAGGCTGGCAGTCCAGCTTGCAATGGCTAGGCACAATTGCTTTGTGCCTGCTTTATCATCTCACAGTCATCGACATCGTTATCGTCAAACCTTCAACCGG